>OGLM01000936.1_pt1 | contig 33074 bp, 35 predicted proteins | sample 1572531 | NCBI WGS metagenome assembly OGLM01 (sample SAMEA2581909, study PRJEB24529) | metagenome | biome: Human gut stool | place: China | collected 2011 | reverse complement strand
TCGCTGTTTCATCCGGCGGAGGTGGCGGCAACTCCGACTCAGGCCTTCGCTGGGACGGCCACAGACCGGATGAGGAGGAAGAGGCGTATCGAAGGAGGTGTTTGCTTTATGCTATTCGAATAGTCAATAGACCACACAAAAAATCAATATGCAGATAAAGATAGGCATCTATTCAAAATGAATAGATGCCTTTTTATATACCTGTTTGGTTAAATTTTATTATTACATATTTTCATGTCATTTGTAAAGTGCATTTAGATACGATTTAATTCTTATTTTTCCCGATTGTTCGCCCTACAACTCCATCGAACTTTCGTTGGATGGATATAGCTATCATGGGGATATTTTTTCCTTTTAAATTCACACAAGCATAGCGATTGTGACTAAAGGAATTTCTGATTTCTACCATCATTTCTATTTCGTTTTCAGGTAACAATCCTCGGCTGCACAATTCCGTTAACATAGCACGGAAATTCTCTTTAACAATCTTTTCTGTACCTATGTCGGTCGTGTATTTGTATTGAGAGCTTTGAGGATCGTTCAATTCTGGACAGAGGCGTAGAATCTCTTTTTCCATGCAGTGGACCGATTTGAAAATGGGTATACGTTCCCGATCATAACCTTCCAGTTCTTTTTCGAGTAGAGCCCGCTCTAAGGGTATATCTTCCTGGGTGTAGGGTAATAACGAGGCTACGCGGTCATCGTAGAGGAAACGGAAGAAGTCGCCATAGTTCTTCACTTTAATTACCTCTTGTGTGATGGAACGTTCTGTCCCGTCGTCCAGTTTTACCGTAATATTGAACGGCACTTGCAGAGAAAGAATGTTTTGTCCTGAATTTTGCCCTGTTGTCGGCTGTATGTGGCTCAATTTGTATTGTTCCAATTCTCCTGCCTCCAATCCGCCTTTTTCCAGTAATAAAATTTTAGCCATGAGAAAGACTAGCATATCTTGTACCCGGTAGCGACGAATCGTCGTTTCGTTCTTTCTGTATTCTGAAAGGTATTTTTTTAGACGTTGTTCTGGTGCGGGATGTTTCTTGGCTTCAGAAGAGGTTAGATAATCTTTATACCGTTTTTTCAAAGACTCCGTGTCTTTAAAATACGCTTCCATTTCGTCCAGTGTATAATATACCTGCACCAATTTGTTGCGTTCTTTCCGGTTATTCAGAATATTGAAATATTGGTATGTACGTTTATATCTTTTATTGGGGTGGTAGAAAGGTTGACTATCATCGTGCAGTATCAGCGTAAAATATTGAGCGATGAGATAGGATACGTTGCAACGGGGTGACTCAACAATCTTTAGCAATGCTTGGCTGTCAGAGTCAGTTCTTTTTGTCAGAATGTTAGTCAGAAGCCGTTTAATGGGTCGTTCAAAAAGTCCTCGGGGCAGTTCGACAGGCTTAAAGTTCATAGTCCCTTCCTCCATCATTTCTGCCATATAACGGCCAGCCAATGCTCTATACCATTGGCTATCTCGCGTTTGCCACTTTTGACGTTGTTTGTATCGGAACAGGTCGGCAAAAGTTTCGTTTGGATCGTCTAATCGTTTTTTTAGATATGATATTTTTTCGAGTAGATAATATGCATAAAATTGCAAAGTAGTGCGAGGGCTCTTATGTAATACACTCCCTAAAAAAGGATGTTCCATTTTGGGGTTTTCCGGAACTAACAGACGGGCATTCTTGAAGAGTCGGCGCAATTCATCGAGATTATGGTTGTAAATAGCTAATGCAGCCTGTAGAATTTGGTAATTGAGACCGGTTACTTTATTCTTTTTCTCGTCATCGTAGGGCTGGAAGAAGAGCAGATCTTTAGCTAAATAATCAGCTAATTGCCCCGGGCGAATGTCGGTATATCTCTTTTTCCCGAACTTATTATCACCATTGCCTTGTAGGTCTAAATCCGTCTTAAATTTTTTGAGACGGATTTTTGTACTTTCGTACATTTTGTTTATTCGTTCTCGCGAACGTTGTTTGAACAGACCGGACATATCCTGATCTATATTTTTCCCGATAAGATAATCTATTATTTTTTTGGGAATGTCTTGTATATGGAGACATACTTGCTCGGTACAATAGTGGGTAGAAAGAAAAGTCTCTATCTTCTCGCTGATATTTTGTGGAAGGGGTTCTCCCTTTTTGATTCGGGAAATCTCTGAGCGAGTAGATTCTTCGGCCTGTATACCAAGGGCTTCTCCGGGAAGGAGTTTCCCATCCCGAATATCGGTAAACAAACGGTGGTACAACCCTACACACTCTTTGATAATTGATTCGGTTGCGGTGCGTTCCAATCCATAATGGCGGCATAGCAGGTGGTGAAAAATTAACGCAGGCAGTTCATAGGTGCTGAGCCAAGCGATAGGAGGAACACGGCGGGCATCCTTACCTTCGGAAGAACTTGCGAAGGTGAGATGAGGTAGGTATAGACAATTTCCGCGAATCTCCTCCAAATCATGACGTCCATTCTCCTGATTGAAAAGCAGACCGATGCGATTCCCATTGAACAGATAACTGGTGTGATGATCTGTGAGGTACGGGGTGTCGTCTCCTTCTGGTTTTTCTACATGAATATGGCTGCCGTAACGCAGTATCCGTTCATATTCCACTTCATTCAATCTGCCGAACCCATTAATCTCTTTTTGCAAAGAGCGCAAGCGATAACAGTCGTCGTTTCTATTGGAAGACACAACGTCTATACATAGTTTATTATAGAATTTATATCGGTATTTTCCTATCGACACTTGGAATCGTATGTCGTCAAATACCCGGTTTTCGTCCAAATAACGTATGGCAAAGTAAGGAAAACGATCTTCGAAACGCTTCAACAATACCTCGCCCTCTTCGGTCCCTTCGCCGCTTTCGTCATATTCTCGTTTTACCCTGAACTCAGCCTGATCTTTGGGCGAGAAAGTTTCATAAAGTTCGTTAGGACATTTTTGTAACTCGTTGAGCATATCGAGCCCCAATGCATAATCAGGCCGGGTACTGTCTATTCGCTCTTTGGGCAGGCGAATACGATAAATGCTAAATATTTCGCTGATGATACGCCGCTCCAATTCCACATTAACCGGCTGCCCTTTCCAGTAACGAGGAGTATAAAACAGCCCCGATTGGGCCAACATCTCCGATATATATCTTTTGTGCAGGAATAGGGATATAAATAGCAATATTCCCACATAACTGAACAAGCCCTGATCGTCTTTCAGGCGATAATAAAAATTGGGGCGCTCTTCAGCCTTTTTTTTATCTCCATCCTTTTGTAAGGAATAACGAGGCCCTTGAGTGAGGAAATTGAAATCCTTTTCCTGAAAGGTATCCTTGAAGCGCTCTTTCACAACTCTTCGGCCGCCATCGAGGCATAAATAAAGATAAGAGAGCATCTTCTTTTGGCATTTTTCGTGGCTCTCTTTAGCCCCACCCGTGCGTTTTTCCGGGCTGAAATGGGTATATTCATTACGCAAATCGTTGATTAATCGGAATACATCGCATAGGATTGTACGGTATTCGTGCGGAGGAATAGGCAGTTTCCCTAACTCCGATTCCGTGAATTCCAGTTGCTCTTCATTGCTTGTATTATCAGGTGTCTTTTTATTCTTTTGTGTATTCTTTCCTCCTCCCTTATTCTTCCCGCCATTATTCTTTTCTTGCTGCTTGTATTTTGCCTCCACAAAAGCCTTCAAAAATGGGAAGTTACGATACAATAGAAGTATGATCTTCTGCACACGCTCACTTTTGACCATCTGTTCCGATTCTGCCCCTTTTTTGCCCGTTTTCAATTCTTGGAGAATCTGGAAGTCGTACATGCGATTCGACAGGTCTTTAGTCTCTTCTACACCCATCAGTTGAGAAATGTGCAGTAAGGTAACATAGACGTTCTGTTGGGCCATATTCAGGTAGGCAGCCAACAGGGCTCTGTTTTTTGATAATCGGATATCCATGGTGTTAAAATTATCTGATAAAAAGGTGTGTTGTCCAATAGGGGTCGGGAGTCTCTGTTGCAGACCGTGGAAGTGGCGGGGCCAACTCTCCGGGGAATAGCGAACAAAGATAACCGATGTTGTTGCTTATCGCCATAATTAACTGGCATCTGCGAGTAGGGATAATGCGGTCTGTTTTTACCGTACGAATGGGACACCCGTCTCTGGTCTCCACCCGGATGGTCTCTTTCTCGGCCGGGAGTAATTCTGTTTCGTCAACGACATTCTGGCTCCCGATTATCTTGCCGCAATCAAACGAGAGGCGGGTTCTTCCATCGGCATCGGGGTGTATGTGGCTAAATTCTCCGGGAAATTGTTCTCTCAAGAGGGAAACGACTTCTTGCGGAGATGAGGCAAACGAAGAGAAAAATTTTGACCCCGGCTTTTGCAGTTGGGAGTCGATCTGCGTATGGTCAAATCCGTTGTCGCATAGCTCGGCACGAACCCTTTCGTCCAGTGTTTCAAAATGGGTCAGCGTGTGAAACACCGCATTGGGAGGGAAAATAATCGTTTCCATTATAGGCGGCTTTGTTTTTTAGACGATAATAGGGTCAATAACCATATCAGGAAAATCAGGACGACAACGATCGAAAAACCGCCAGCAATCCATTTGTGCGGACAGCTTCCCGTCTCAAATCCGGCTACTTCGCGAATCAGGGAGGTCCCGTCATAGAGAGCTGACAATACGGCCAATAGGGTCAATGCGGTAAGTAACTTTCCAATATGTCGTTCCCGCAGGGATTCCTGGCGCTCAGCCTCTTGAACGAGGTAGTGATGCAATTGTTCACGTTCTGAGGCAATCTCAAGTCCGCGATCTATGGCATTGTAAATCATTTGAGGCAGGAAGTTGTAGGAAATATTGGTGAAAGCATACCAATGCTCCTGCTCTTTCATTTGCTGCAGCAGAGTTGCACATTTACCATTGGCTGCGTCCGACCTGAAAAGGTTGTTGACGACAAACAACAGGGTTTTTTGATAGAGTGCGTGAATGTAGATCAGACGGAAATAGCTGTCCCGCCACAACCATAATCCCCCGGCATTGCCATCCTTTCGTATTATGGTAAATGTGTCGAACAGGGCCAATGCCTTCCAGTTTTGAAAGGCCGATATCGTATTGTTGCTTATAATCTCGTTGAAATACGATGTCGATGGAGAATCGGGCTGTGTATGGTCGTTTACGCAACCGATACGGCTCATTGTCCCCAATTCGAATAAAAGCTCGTCCGAAAATTCATTCGCACCGATAATTTGAAATGCTTTCAACTTATTGCCGGTGCGAACCAAATCGGAATATTGGGGCTTGTGTGTCACTTCGCCCCTGTCATCAATGATTTCGCATATTTTCAGAAGAGGCTGAATGGCTTCGATATATTGGGGCGCATCGAGCAGAGTGCGTCCTTGATCTGTAATCTCTTCATAGCTGTTTACATCGCGCAGCAAGAGGTGAGCCTGAGTCAGTCGGTTGGGATCGCAGTTTTCCGTTTCCTCGATTTCTATGGCAAAGAGACGGATGTCATAAGGGAAAAAGAAGAGATGCAATTGGCTTACGGTAAACTCCCATCCATCTTTTCCTAATTTGGCATGATTCAGTTTGCACGGCATATCCAGTTTCATGGTCAGGTGTGCGGTACCGCCATATACTCCGTGCTGTTTGTGCTGTTTTACCTCGAACAGCGAGTCGACGAAACTCTCGTAATAAAAGTTGCCGATATTCCGATATTCGGCCTCTTCGAGAATCTCCCGTTCCCATCGGGAATCGCTGCTCTCGACCTCGTCAGCACTTTTCGAGGTGTTCAAATGTCCGCATAGATAGGTGTGTGAATAACCTATCCTTAAAGTTTCTTCTTTCATAAACAAGCAGGTTTGCCGTGTCGTATATCCATTACTCTATTCTTGCCGACAGATGCGCTCTGATTTTAACGGCTTTAACAAATATACAACTTTTTATATTAATTAAAAAGATATAATCTTCCAATTAATCAACAGGGGAGCAACCTTTATCGGTTGCTCCCCTGTTTTTTGTTCGGGAAAGGATCTTTCAGCTCGTCCGAATGCCTCTCCAAACAATTCGTCCTTAATCCCTCCTGCTTTTGTTGTCATATCCTCGCAAAAGAGGACTTCTACAACTATATGCCAACGACAACACGCTTGGCGTAAGCTGTTGTTATATCCTCGCAAAAGAGGACTTCTACAACATTAGGCTTTCCTGTGGAGCCGATGCTGATTTTTTGTTGTTATATCCTCGCAAAAGAGGACTTCTACAACTGACGAGGAAATCGAGCGTCATGCCTACGTTGCGTTGTTATATCCTCGCAAAAGAGGACTTCTACAACACGAATGAGGTCAGTGTATCTAAGATTACCGTTAAGTTGTTATATCCTCGCAAAAGAGGACTTCTACAACTGCCGATGATGAGTTCGTCGTTGAGTCTCTTGAGCTGTTGTTATATCCTCGCAAAAGAGGACTTCTACAACGGGATACGCATCTTGGCGGGATTATCTTACGACGTTGTTATATCCTCGCAAAAGAGGACTTCTACAACGAACTTTGGTTGGGAAGTCGACGACTACGCCGTTGTGTTGTTATATCCTCGCAAAAGAGGACTTCTACAACGTCTTGGCAATAAAGCGAGCCATAAAGTAAAAGAAAAGTTGTTATATCCTCGCAAAAGAGGACTTCTACAACAGTGGAAACTCTCACGGCAGGCTACAGCGTACCCTGTTGTTATATCCTCGCAAAAGAGGACTTCTACAACGGCATAGAAATCAAGTAGTTTGATTTCTATTAAAAATGGACAGGTTACAATCCTGCTCAAAATTAGGATAAAACAAAGATATATTTTTTTTCGCAAATCGCATCCTATTATCCTGTCAAATTAAATAACTCTTAAGGTAATTTTTTTATATGCTGCTTAAGATCAAATAATTATCATGAAAAAGAACCGCGCAAATGAACCGGCTTATCGGTTAAAACTTTACTTTCACGAATTATTGCATTTTATCTCATCTGGCAATCTGCTGATTATGGGATTGTTTGATATTTCTTGATGGCCGGGTGTTTGTGTGTTTTTCGCAAATCTTTTCCGATTTTGTGGTTTATAGGAGATTTGCGAAAAATTTTTATGGCCGGTTGCAGTGTCTATTTTTTGTATCTGCTTGATTGGTATCTGACTAAAATGTGTTACGATTTTCGCAAATGTTTTTTATATCTTGTACGGATCAGGTCTTATTTTGAGGGTGAAAAGCAATAAGAGATTTTATAGTAACCATATCCATAACTATTTATTTTGTGCGCGTAATCCTGTATGACATACACCGTATAAAAGAGTTGTGAAATAACAGCCATATACGATTTAAGGAACAATTATTTTTCTTCCTCCCATCGCCTCTGACCGTCTCAGACGGTGCGGTTTGTTTGCGCAAATTTCATTGAGATACAGTTAATATATTGATAATCAATGCAGATAAATTTCTTCAACGAGGAAGAATATTAAACGCGTTTTGGAGGCAAATGCCTCAAAATATGCCTCTTAAAAACTTACAAGAGCGACTTTTGGGTCGCTCTTTTTGCGCCTTATAGGATGCTATGGATATATAAACTTACAAATAAATATATATATATTTGTAGAGTTCATCCATAAAAAACGACATAGAAACATGGGACGCGTCAAATCCAAATACCCCAAGGGCAGCTTTGTATTCAAGTCTCCCAAACCCAATGCTAAGGGAGAAAGAGCACTATATCTTCAGTACATTGTGAACACCACCCCCGTTTTTATTACAACAGGAATCTTTATTAAGGATACTGATTGGGATAATAAGACGCAAACAGTAAAAAGCAAGAATCCCGCTGCAGCCCGACTGAACAATCAGTTGAAACTGCAACGTGAAAAGGTGGATGAGCAAATCATGGCATATGAAGGGCACCTGACGGCAGATATTGTCCGTAAGATGCTAAAGGGTGAGTTTGCTCAACAAAATGACCCCAAGAAGATTGATTTTATTCAATATGCTACGGACTACAATCAGCAACGGTTCGACTTGCAGAAACTTTCTTATTCAACCTACTATAATGGGGACCGATATATAAAGAAATTTCAGCGTTTCTTGGCAGAGCAGACGGGTGAAGGTATTATTTATATAACCGACCTAACTATTGACCTGATTGATAAATATAAAACATTCTGCATTAAAAAGGGCAATACAAAAGAGGGAATCAACAAGATGCTGACTCCTCTTATAAAGGCTGCCATGTATGCCTCGGATAATGGCTTGTTATCTGCAAAGGTATCAACCCAAATCAAACAGTCCTATTTTGACCTGAAAGAGCGGCAATATCGGTCTGAAGTCGAAGATACTGAAGTCCGCTATCTGACAGAGGAACAGATGTTGCAATTTGTGGATTTGTATTCAAAGGTCAAATTTAACAGGACTCGTGAAATCATGGACATGTTCCTGTTTGCTTTTCATGCCTGTGGTTTGCGCGTATCGGATATAGCAACGTTGGAATGGTCTCATATAGATTGGGAGCGCCAAGAGTTGTCGAAAAATCTTGTGAAGGGTAAAGTTTCGCACACGATTCCGTTGACTGCCGCTGCAATGGATATTTTGAAGCGGTGGCAGGAAAAGAATTTGAATAAGCGTTTTGTTTTCAATTTACTTTATCCCACATTTGATACAAGCAATGCTGCTGAGCTTGACAAGAAGATTAAATCAAAGAACCGTATCTTGCAGACCTCGCTTAATGAGATTGGCAATAAAATGGGACTGCCCTTTCATTTGACCATGCACGTTGCTCGCCACACGTTCGCGGTAATGGCTCTGAATCGCGGAGTATCAGTACATATGATCAGTAAATTGTTGGGGCATGCCTCTATTATCACAACTGAAAAGGTTTATGCAGAATTCTTGCCCGACACAATTACTGAAGAAGTGAAAAACAAACTTTCATTCGGGTATATACCGTCAGTTTAATATACTAATTCCAAGCAAAAGCATCTTGATGGGTTTTTGCGAGAAAACTATTCAGATCATCTGCGGAATAATAAAATTTATCACCCACTTGGCTATAACCAAGCCATCCGTTATCTCGGTATTTTTTTAGGGTTTTAGAGTTCACATCTAATAACTCAAGCATCTCTTTGTTGGTGTATAACGGTTTCTGTGAAGCCTTATTCAGGCAATCTTGTGCAGAACCCAACTCTTCCTGCACTACTTTTCTGATTAATTTTTCAAATTCATCTTTGTTAAAATTGATAGATAACATTCTTTAATTAAACTTTTCTTTTTATTTCTATTCGCACAAGCATCATTGCTTGTCCTCTTTTTCAGCAGGTCAGAGTACCCATCGAGGTTTTTGTAATTATATGTTTTTTTAAAATTAAGAAACAAATTATTTATGTATTTTTTTTATAAATTGACACGTCTCCAATTATATAAAGGATTGCTAAATAGTATCTATAGTGGTTTTATATGTGCTGATATACAGTATGTTGATTGTGTAAGCGCCCTTAATTAAACCTATTGGAGATAGGTGTATTAAATGAAGGTACTGTTGTTCGTATATTGCGCAGATATATTTTTATAAAAAAATAAAATCAACTTTTCTTGCCTTTTTCTCTTGACTTTTTAACCAAATCTACTATTTATTTATATAGAAATAATTTATAAAAAAAGCATAACTATGGAAGACAAGAATTACAAGCGTCAGTACCGAGAATTAGATGACGAAACGAAAAAGAAAATAAGTCAATCGCTAAAAGGGAGAAGTAAAAGTTACAGCCACACACAACACATTTCTCAAGGTTTGAAAGCCTATTGGCAAAATGTGCCATCCAAAAATAAGAGTGTAGAACCTGATAAAGCGGATGGCATCATGTAAGTTAGGTACAACTATTATTGATGAGTTGAGGCTCTGCTACATTGCGGAGCCTTCATTCCTTGACGATCTTAGTCTTACCGCTGTGGGGGAACGTATTGATTTCGCTGATTTTTCAATGGTGCGCATTCTCGGTCAACATTTCCGCTATTTGTTCAAGGTGTTTATTGGTAAAAAACAGGTTGGTAATTTCTACTATGGTCAATATGGGGTGGTCGATAGTTGTTATGCGTGGTTTAAATTTGAGAATCAAGTTTTATATGACGGCGAACTGTTCCGTACCACTCTTGATATTCCGTATAAGCTTAAATTAACCTTCAATAATATAACAGCAATCGATTTGACCAAAGATTTTAAGAAGAATATAGTCAATGTTATACGGAGACTATATAAGGATGAGAGGATTACAACTATTGTGAATGGGAAGGCTGTTAAGAACAGAAAACAAATTATTCCTGAGTTTCATATTGACTATTCGGTTAGTCTCGAACGTCTTAAGAATCCTACGTTTTATGCTAAACAAAAGAAGGCGTTGCATGACAAAACCAAAGGCATTTGTGTTTGCTGCTATGACAAGAAAGCAGAGGTGGAAACAGAAAGCCACAAACAATATATTTTGGACTTTTATAATAATCCAAAGTCCTTGCATCGGCTCGAAATTCATTTAAATGCAGATGAAATCAGAACCTACTGTTCAGCAGTGCATATGGTTCAATCTGTTGATTTGATTTTTGATAAAGAGTTCCTGACCAATATGTTCTACTACCATCTCGCCGCTGTGGTAAGATTTACACGAGGAAGGACCAAACTTGATTGGCGAGACATTTTGTTATGCAGTGACAGGAGAATATAACAACCACCCCTACTACTGCATCTATTTTTGATTTATTTTTCTGATAAATAGAAAAATAACTACAAGAATAGTCATGCAATTTTATTCAAATGATTTTATTAAGAAAAAGATACATATTGTAATAAAAATTATTACATTTATGGAAAATAAAATTATATGAATGAATTAAGAGTTAAACAGATTATAAATCAAAGAAATATATCAGTAAAACAATTTGCTGAAATGCTTGGCGTTACTCGAGAACATTGCTATCATATTCTCCGAGGTGAAAATGTGAGTAAGCGGCAATTGGAGAATATGTCGCGTGTACTTAATCTCCCGATTAGTGACTTATATAGAACTCCTGCGGAAATTGTATCAGAATATGATCCCTATACAATAGAACTTGGACGAACTGAGCATTATAAAGCATCAGATATAATAATATTCTCGAAATTATCAGGTAGGTATGGGGCTCTTTCAAACATGAGCACAGCCTACCCTGTTGATTTGTTGGGACACCATTGCTACACGTCAGAGCATTTATTCATTGCATTGCGATTTTCGGGTTACCCTGATTTACAAAAAGAGATTTTAGAATACGAAAATGCGATGTGGTGCAAAAAAATATTTGTAGGTAGCAGTAAATATAAGGCATACCATCATCCCAATTGGCATGATGCTGATTTCGATATTGAAGTTATGAAATATGTCATAAATCTTAAATATGAACAGAATGAAGGGTTTAGACGGCTTCTCGATGGAACAAGGGGGAAGGTCATAGTGGAGGATGCTACAATGCAGCGAACTAATGAGTCTGTTCTAAAATGGGGCTGTCAGGATCTTCAAAAGAGAGACTTGATTAAGCAGACAAGAAATAGTGTTAGAAGATACATTTCAGCGCTACGGAAAGAGGCGATTAGTCGGGAAGAAACATTGAAGAATCCTCGGACTGCGTCAGCACAGAAACGCCATGAGCATAAAATGAAACAATTTGAATCTAATATTGGCAAAATACAGAAGATATATGAAGAGACGTTATTTGAACACTGTAATTATACTCTAAGTGGGAGAAATTCAATGGGAAAGATTCTAACAATGATACGAGATCATGGACACATTGATTATCATTTAGATTATCCGCTATACTTCTTTGAGCATGAAATAAAATGATTGTATTATATTTATGATTGTGCTAAAATAATATCTGCCATCCATAGCGGGTGGCAGATATTTTTGTACTACGTTATCTTTTTACTTAAGATTGTCTTTTACATAATTGTAAGCTTTTATCTTAAGCTTATATAATGGGTGCCCCTTTTTGTCATATGTTGCTATATCTATAAATCCCAATTTCATCAATCTTTCAAAGAAGTCTTCCCATTCCGCTCTATCTGCTCCATTGTCTATTCTATATGAATGAGATCCAAATATATATTTGACATCTCCATTAGCATAATATAAAGCGAACATTTGTTCTTGATTGGAATCTACCCATACCTTTAATCTTTCATTATCAAACTCAGATAAAATCGTAGGTTTCTGATTAGATTCAATAGATATTAGTTGAGAGTATTCCTCTCTAAGCCAATTATCATTCACATACAATTGTAATTTAGATCTCAGAGTTTCTTTGAAAGAATCCTCGTCCTCATAATCCCACAATAGTGCTTTAGTTTTGATGGATTCCTTAAATTTCGACAAAGCTATTAATTGAGAGATATCTACAACAGAATTCTTTGTCCTAAAAAACAGCATTACACCTTTACCTGATTCAATATGTTCTCTGATTTCTTCTACTGTTCCACTGATGTCAGTGTCAGTAGGAGAACCTAATCGCGAACCAAATATGCAGATCAATAAATCGCTTTTCTCTACAACCTGTTTATCGATGTTTTTCTGAGGATGCACCCCCATAGAAGGATATGCATGAGTCTTCCAATGTAGAGGTAGCAATACTGTTCGATGTAGACTCGAGTACAATTGATTCCACTCGAATATCACTTCTTGTACAGTTGTTATTTCTTTAGTGATGTCAGATGGAGCACCAATCATTATTTGATAAATACGACCTGTATACATAACATATTTGAGTTATAGCTTTATATATTTATATCATGCAACAATAGAATCATGTAACATATTCACATATCTACCTATATTAGGTAATTCACCTTCAAACACAGCTGCCCAATCAAAAGCATCAAACGGAGGTTCGTTCACAATTGTTTGAGCGGTAATGTCTCCATTCTTGCACACGTAAGCTATAATTGTTTTAAGGTACTCTTCCTGCATTGTATTTAATGCGTGAGAACTCAGGAATTCGGAAAATCGCTCCAACGCAATCCTACGATCTACTCCGACCTGTGCCCTGATAAATGCTCCGACACTTTCTCCGAATTGTAATTTGTTCTTCTCAATATAGCGCCTGTATTCATCCTGTGTACCAAGTTCCTTCCAAAGTATCCTTTCGAGTTCGTTTATGTCAGTTTGATTAAGCTTCTCAATACGGATAATCTTTTGTATTACGGGCAAGTCTCTATTTTTGGCAAGATAATCAACAATGCGTTGCTTATAACTCTTGGTAGTTATAGGTACATCGGCAACACCTTGTTCTATAATCTCGTCCGCAATATTCAGCACAAATGTTTGGTTATCACCGCCCGCTATGAACCTTATCAAATCTCGCAACTCTTTACGCACATACTCCAACGACTCCAACGAAGGCTTCTCCCAAAAGTCTGAGGATACAATCTTATCAATCACATCCATCTTCTTTGCTACATGAGGTATCGAAGCTCGCTGCTGAAGTAATTCGCCAATTTTGCGAACTTTTGCAACGTACCTGCTTGCATTTTTCTCGGGGACAAGATTCGACAGCATGATGTTCAACATCAGTAAGTCAAATTTCTTGGCATTCTCGTCCGTCGGCATTTTTATCAACAAAGGCGATACCTCTTCCTTCAATTGTACTACGTCTACACATGAAAGATACTCCCAATTTTCCGTTTGTCTGAAATGATCTACAGCCTTCCAATGCTGCCTGACAGCAATCAATGTATCCTGCAATGCTACGATATGTTCTCGCAGCTCCTTTTTAAGATCATCGTGCAAAGCCTTTGCAAATGCATCTTCCTGAAACTCACTGCGTTGTAATTCAAATGCGATATCGACTCGGATACAAAACAAGCGTTCTGTCAATGACTGTACAGGCTGTGCCTCTTTTCCATTGGGATTGAGGCTGAAAAATTCAAAGTTATTACACCAATCAAAGATATTGAAATATTGCTTATCGCAATTTACACCAAAAATACCTTCCGACAATCGGGTTCCGCGACCAATCATTTGAAGGAACTTTATCTTTGACTTCACAGGTTTGAAGAATACCAAATTGAGGATATCGGGAATATCTATACCCGTATCAAGCATATCAACCGATACTGCTATTTGAGGCAAGGAATCACGCACTTCAAAACGGTCAATCAGATCCTGAGCATAATTGACATAATTGTCAATCAGCACACAATAATCCGCTCCATACTTCGGATACAGAGCATTGAAACGCTGCACAATCAGTTCAGCGTGCTTATGATTGTATGCAAATATGATTGTTTTTCCAAGTTGCTCACCGCTTTGCACCTTCAGCCCTTTATCCATAAGGTCTTGAAGGACATTGTCTATCGTGTTTATATTGAATATGTAGTTAAATATCTCATCGCTACGAATATCCCTGTGTCCATCATCATCCGCATCCAATATCTTTTTACCTTGCCGAGATTTCTCGTATTTCCACACCGATTCCAATTGTTCCTTTTCGTCATCACTGAGGTTGTTGTACACTATGCCTTGTTGCATTATAAGTGTTCCGCGCTTCAGAGCGTTGTATGGCACGAGATATTTATCCTCGATGGCTTCGTCAAGTTCGTATGCAAATGTATCCTGAGCATCTATCTTGAACAGATCGAACGTATTCCGATCCACTTCGTCGCGCGGGGTTGCGGTAAGCCCGACAAGCAGGCTGTCGAAATAGTCTATGATAGAATAGTATTTTCCAAATATCGAGCGATGCGCCTCGTCGATGATAACCAAATCAAATCGACCTATCGAAAACTCCTTTACATCACTATCAATATAATTTATCATGGTTTGATAGGTACAGAACATGACACGGGCACTCATATCGGGATCGTTGTTCTCAGACAGTATGCATGTCGTTGTCGAAGGCAGAAGCTTGGCAAAATTTTTTGCAGCCTGCTTAACCAAAGCAGTACGATCGGCAAGGAACAATACATTCTTCACCCAATTGTTTCGCATGAGTACGTCCACCAACGATATAGCCACACGTGTTTTACCCGTGCCCGTCGCCATGACCAACAACGTGCTGCGGTGGTTGGCGTTGAATCGGTCACAAATGCTCCTGATAGCTCTTTTTTGATACTCTCTGTTAGTGATGTTATCGTCGATGCGCATATCAACAATAGGCTGTCGACCTCGACGTTGTACCATAAGTTCAAGGTCGGCTGCCGTATGAAATCCGTATATCTTTCTTGCGGGATATCCCAATCCATCAATAACTTCGGTCTCGTATCCGTTACTGCAATATACAACGGGGCGCACTCCGTACTGTGCCTCCAAACAATCAGCATACAGTGTTGCCTGATGACGACCTTTTGCCAAATCGACACTCGTCCGTTTAGCCTCTACGACAGCAAGCGGTTTCCCATTCGCGCCAAAGAGTACGTAATCGGCATACCCGATCCCCTTATCCGTCGGTATACCGTGTACCTCCACCTCTACGCATGCTTTCAGGGGAGCTATGGCACCCTGCGCCGAAAGCACTTCCCAACCTGCCTCGCGCAGCATCATATCGATGAACAATCTACGGGTTTCCGCCTCAGATATACCTGTCGGATATGCCTTTACAGGCTCTCCCGAAATCTTCGATACATCAACCTTCTCTATAAACTCGGTCGAAGGTTTTGGCTCCTCTTCAGGCAATATATGTATGGAAGCCTGTTGGGTAAGCAGCGTTTTGTCAAATGGTTTTAACTCATCTATTACCTGCAATTTGACAAGCACCGCACCGACAAAGTTGTACAGGTTCAGCAATGCGAAGAATGATTCTCGTCCCGATACATTACCCATGTGCGCCGCGCAGTTTCCCACCTTGCGGATGTAATGCACCGCCATCATCAGACGATCGTCGCCGACAAAGGCACGGAAAGGCTCGCCGTCGATCAGCTCAAACAGTGAGGTGCGCGGACCGACTTCGATCTCTTTCATTGCATATATTGCGCGTACCATCCACTCCAAAGCCCTGCGAGCGTTCAGTGCCGATGTGTCGGGAGCGCTTTGCTGCGTCAACTCAGCCGTATTGCAATAACCGTACAGGTCTGCAAGTTCGGGTATATCCTTCAGATAATCGAAGTTTCTCATCGTACAGCTACTCTTCTTGATTCGTCAATAATTTAATCATACTACCTACCTCCGTAAAGCAGCATACATAATTATCAGGCTCACGATTTACCACGGAGCGGATAGAATTACTTATAGCATCTTCAAGGCTACCATGATTCCTGCAAAAAACGTCATGAAGAGGATTTTTTGCAAAATAGTTTTCCTTGACTTTATATCCAACTTTTTCCTCAAGCCAATCTTTCAAACCACCATTGGTCTGTGCCGCAGTGGTATATTCGAAATAATATCGAAAGAATATCTCTATCGCAGGATTGGATTCAAAAAAACGTATGAAAACACCTTTCTTTGTTGTATTATGATATTTCCCTTTAAGTGCAATATATTTTGGATCTTTACTGTGAGTATCCATATCGAATAAACAGTAAATTTTAGTGTATCCTTTTTCGATAGACTCTTTTATTTTGTTCTCGTATTCTTTTGCTGTAGCATTAGTTGTCTTAAAAAATTTCGGCTTGGGACTAAGTTCGCGGAGATCTTTTAATGATTCTATGTAATACTTTTCCGTAATACCTTCCCCAATGATTGCGGCGGGTTCTTTAACCTTTCCCATAATTACCTCCCCGTTTTAGCATTCACTCTTTGTATTCAGATAGAACGATCCCATCTCAGGAACAGCACCTAATTTACCGATTTTGTACGCCTTGAATAATGACAGGTTTTTATGAAGACCCATATCGCAGACTCGAGTATATTGCGATTCTGCTGTTTGTGAGTCCTTATCGACCAAATATACCATATCACGACGTACAAAATCCTCATCTAATAACATGATATTATGCGTCGCAAAAATCAGTTGCGATTGAGGCTGCGAATTCATCAAGAATAGATTCAGATAGTATACTGTTAAATCATAATGAAGATTACTGCCTATTTCATCCAACAAATAGATGTGATTTCCCATTATCATATCATACAGATAATCCAATCGCTCGATATATCGCAATGTACCCATAGACTGATCATTGGAACGAATATTGAAGTCGCCATTTACAGAATGATTCGTAAATATAACATCATGCATTAAATTAAACTTATGCTCATCGGGTATTGATAATGCAGAAACGGCATCCAATAGATTCTGCGGAACTATATCGGTATTTTCTATTACTCTAAAGTCTGTAATATTGAAATCAGCCTTGCGTAATAAGTTCAAATAAAATTGCTTCTTGGCATTATCATTACATACATCGTTCATTTCAGCAATCATATATCTATTTTGCTTATCGCCGTTTACATTGTGTACATATCTATGAACCCAATTATATAAATTTGCGAATAGAGCGGCATCCTCTTTCAAGGACTTCTTACCGAATGTACTTAATACAGAGTGGTTGTTAAATGTATCTTCGCGTAGCGTTTGCTTTGTTTTAGCGCTCAATTTGAGAGTAGAACCGAACTCAATATGCGGTTGTGTATCATCGCCTGTGAAATCGCGATGATAGAAAAGAGCCTTAACGTTATTCGGATAATAATCCAAATTCTCGAAGAGAATATGATTCCCGTTATATGACACCTCGTAATCATATTGAACTCCCTCCTTGAAGAAAATCAGTTTAAAATATGTCGGCTCATTCTTGCGAAGCGCAAAAGGGGTAAATCTCATTGCTTGAGATTTGTCATTCTTCGGTTGAAATAATATTTCGAATGCAGCCTCCATAGCGTATAAGATGTTCGTTTTGCCCGACGCATTAGCTCCATAAAATATTCCTAACTTATTTATGAAGCAGTTTGGCTTGACCTCAACCGTCAGAATGTCTCGCATGGTTTTATCTGACGTCGAGGCAAATGAAATAGTTTGCTCGTCGGCTACAGATAAAAAATTCCTAACAGTAAAAGAGTAAATCATGGTTTAGTGGGTTTGGTGATTTGTTATGCAAATATACGACTCGAGATGCAAAATGCAAATTTTTTGATGCTTTTTCGTAGGTTTATTACGAAAATCGCGCCAAAAATAGCAGTAAATCAACCGAAGTAGTAATCCATTCTGCTGTCGAAGAGTTGTTGCACCTCCGACAACGACTGTTTGATAAGCTCTTTTTGTTTCTCTATCGACTCAATCATTGAGGCAAATTGCTGTTGAAGGGCAAGAGGAGGAAGACCAAACATTGTAGCTTTGATATATTTTACAGAACCAATGTTTTGGATTCCACAACCTTTTACATCCATTTTTGATTTCATCAGGTTCATCATAAATAAGAAATAATTTTGCTCTATCTTCTTATTTAAAGTAAATTTTAACAATGCTTGATTTATAATTCCTCTTTCGGCATCAAAAGGTATAACAAATAATTCACCTATAGTTCCAGAGCAACTCATTATTATATCATTAGGGAAGATCTCAAATCTTGAAAGAGATTTATACATTTCCGTTGAAATATAATATGTTCCAATAAGCGCATTCTTATTTATAGCATTCTTTTGCTCATAAACCTTATATGTTGAATCGCCTTTCTCTACAAAGAACTCTTTCTTCAATGCACTACCAAACGGACCTCTGATAATAGAAGAACAAACATTATCAATCGTTGAAGTTTCCCATCCCTTTTCATTGGTTATCGGGTCGCCGAACATGTCGTAAAAGATGGATTGGGCAAGGGTGTCCAACTGCTTCAACTGCTCGCGTTTCTTGGCAATCACATCGCTCAATAAATCCAACTCCGCCACAATCCGCTCCTGCTCAATCATTGGAGGTATAGGAACAGATATTTTCTTCAGAAGTTTATAATGCCTTGAATATCCTAAACTTGGTATTCTGCATGATTCTATATAATATTTAAGAAACTTTGCATTTATCTTATTTATTGGTTGTAATATTTTTACGCCATCTGCTCCTATGACAAAATCAAAATCTACATATTTTAGAATCCTTGTATGATCCCCAAAAACGATAATTGGAGAATAGACTTTGAACACATCTTTCTCGTTGTTCCAATAGCCATTGATTAAGCCTTCTTCTTGAGATATAATAGGATATAATCCACTCTTAAGATAGTCTGTGCTTGCAATTTTTGTAGTATACTTTACTTTAACTATAGATTTTTCAAAAGGCAATGTCCTCCAATCTTGTTTCATCTTGCTAAAGGTTATTTAATAAATGTCAGCACTGATACGATAAACGTAAGGATAGCAAAAATAAGAGTCCATATCTGAATCTTATTACTACGTTTTTGTTCCGCAAGGCTCTTATTCTGCTCTTGAGCCTGTATTGCTTGCAAGTGCGTTTCTCGCTCTTTGTCAAGTAAATTTACCACAGCTGTAAGTCCATTTCTATATGTTGTTTCCAAGCCTCGGTTAATCTCACGTCGACCGAACGCCTGAAAAGCCAAATCGCCTGTATATTGTGATTCAAAAGATACACTACTCAAAGAGTTTAACATGGTCGCATCGGCACCTGCATTACTCATGGCGTGGTATGCTATATCTTTTATACTCTTGCCCTTTACTCTGATATCGCTGTCGTTATATATGCCAATGTTTCGCATGGCGTTAATTTCCGCGATAGCTTTATCCAATATTTGCACAGCTTCATTATGTGTCATGTTTACATATATTTATCTCTAAATTCCTCAAGTGCTGCATTAATTTCTCCTTCCAATGTCGTTATGCGGTCGAAAATCACCGACGGCGTTTCATAGACGACCTTCTCGCGTTCGATCTCCTTGTATTTGTTGATAGACAGGTCGTATCCATTTTCACGTATCTCCTCGACGGGAACAAGGAACGACTGATCCTTGCGGGAGCGGCTCTTTTCGCCTTCGAGATTATGAAAACGTGCAACAACATCGGGAATATCATTCTCTGCAACCTCCGTGCGTTTCTGATCGAGTGAGTAACCATCGGCTTTCATGTCATAGAACCATACTTTCTCGGTACCGCCCGCATTGGTCTTGGTAAAGACAAGGATGGCGGTAGAAACACCCGAATACGGTTGGAATACACCTGCGGGCATGGATATTACGGCTTGGAGTGTTTGATTGTCGACAAGTTCCTTGCGCAAGGCTTTATGTCCCTTCGTGTTTCCGAACAAAACACCGTCGGGAACGATGCTTGCACAACGACCTCCCATCTGCAGCATTCGGATAAACAACGCCACGAAAAGCAGTTCGGTTTTAGTGGTAGATGATATGGTAAGCAGCGATTTGCTCACGGCATCCTTATCCAACGTCCCCGCAAAAGGCGGATTGGCAAGGCACAGAGTATATTTATTGACATCGGTATTATCATTGGACAAGCTGTCGCAGTAGGCAATATTAGGATTATCGACATCATGCAGCATTAGGTTCATCGCCCCGATACGCAGCATGGTTTGGTCGGTATCGTATCCGTAGAACATCTTGTTCTTGAAGTGATCTGAGTTGTTGCGGTCAAGAAGGTCTTGCCCATAGTGTTCCTTGACATATTTGGCACTCTCGACTATAAATCCCGCCGATCCCATGGCAGGATCACAGATCGTATCCGTCAATGTAGGTTCCATAAGAGAGACCATCATGCGGATAATATGGCGAGGAGTACGAAATTGTCCGTTATTGCCGCTTGCCGCCATCTTCCCCAAAATGTACTCATAGACATCTCCCATGGCATCGCGGTCGTTCATATCCAAACCGTCAATGTCGTCCACAATCTTGGTAAGGATACGCGGATTCTGTACAAGGAATGTCGCATTCTCCATGAAACGGCTGTACGCACTCTCCTTGCCGCTGTTTAACGTCTTGATAAACGGGAAAACATCGTTTCGGATGGTATTGAACATGTCCGTAGAATTGGTATTCTTAAAAACATGCCACCGCAGCGACTCATACGGCACCTCTTTTTTCGTGTCGGGATTACGCCACGTTCCCTTTTTAAAAACAGGATTTGAGATTTCTACTCCGAATGCGTTAGCCGCAACCTCCTTTTTCGTCTGAGCATCGTCCAACATCTTCATAAAGAAGAGGTAGGTCATCTGCTCAAGTACCGTGATCGAGTTTGTAATACCTCCCGTCCAAAAGGTATCCCAAATGTTGTCTATTTTATTTTTTACTTCTCCCGTAACCATATCTTACTCCATTTTCGGCGCTGTTATCAATATGCCTTTTCTGATGATGCAATATTTGTTCGTAAACGGTTTTTCAGGCGTTATGCCGTAGTTGGCAAGGCTCTTATAGGAAATCCCGATCTCTTCTTTACCAAAATTGTTGCACAAAGCCTTGATGCTTCCAAAGTAGTGATGCTGCCCGTTCAACTCAAGGTGAATGACTGTTCGCTCTTGTTTATTCATTTTTATATGATATTTCTATCAAAGTTAGAAAAAAGTGGAAAATAATCAAAATAATCCATATTTTTCAGTCTAAAAATTTGGATATATTAAATATATTCCATATTTTTGTATTGTAGAAAAGAGATAAAGAGTATGGCACAGGCAAGAATATACGAGATAGGATGCGCAGGTTCGGGGTGGAGTATATGGTCAACCGTGGACGGTCACAAGGTTATGAGCTGTTACTCGCACCGACACGCCGTCGAGAGCCTGTATAACTTGATGGGATGGAAGTGGAATCCGAATAAGTATCGCAGAAATTATTAATATAAGTGTAATAAAAAATATTACAAATACTATGAACGCTTTAATTATTACTGACGCGACAGCACTTCGAATGAATGTGATAGCAGAACGCACTGAAAACCTCCTGATCGCGGGAGCAAAAGCAATGATGATTGAATCTTTGAAGGAGAAACTTCGCAACGGAGTTGCTCACTTCATCTTCATCAAGAAGAATGGAGAGGTTCGTGAGGCTTGGGGAACGACCTCGAAGAGTTTGGTTGAGAAATACGTCAACGGCAGAGGATGCAGTCGAGAGGCATTCAAGACGACAGCTTATTTTGATATTGAGCGAGGCGCGTGGCGTTCACTGCGTTGGGAATCCATTGTCAAGGTATTTTAATTGAGATAATTATGGCAAAGTATATTCTTTCGATTTTGCGCATGGAACTGATGGTAGTGTTTTCATGGGGCTTTCATAGTCCCATGGCACTGCCTGACGATGGAGGCTTGGCATTTAAGGTGGACGGATTCAAGCATCGGGGATGGGTGTTCGTGAAATACAATGAAGGGAAGGACCTGTTTGATGTTGAGCTGCGCGACAATAGTCTAAACATCGTCAGAAGTATCGAAGATGTGTACTTTGACCAATTGGTTAATGTAATTGACCATGCCGTAGAACGGACCTCAGATTATGAAAAACGAGTAAAGGACCTTTATAACGTTCGGTGATATGAAAGTGGTTTTACTTTGTCGCGTATCGACTAACTCGCAAGATTATAGCAGGCAGGTTAATGAGCTAACGGCGTTCTGTCAGCAGGCAGGTTGGACTATCGAAAAAATCTTTGCCAACAAGGTTTCGGGAGCCAAGAAAAATGAGGAGCGTCAGGAAATTTTAGATATGATTGAGTTTGTCGAAACCCATAGTGTTGACCGAGTATGCGTATTGGAGATTTCAAGACTTGGAAGAAATACACTTGAAGCCTTGAAGGTCATCGAACTCCTCAATGAACATGGTATATGCCTCTTCGTAAAAAATTACAACCTTGAAACGATTGTTGATGGGAAAATCAACCCCATTGCCTCGCTTATATGCACTATATTGTTAGAGATTGCGCAAATGGAACGCCTGACTATTCGGGAACGCATGGCAAGCGGGAGGCAACAATATATTACCAAGTGCCGAGCGGAGGGCATAAAGATGGGGCGTCCCGCAACTTACCGAAAGACCGACGAGGCAATGAAAATTCAGTATGCCAAAGAAATATCCCTGCTGCGAAAGGGGCTATCGCTTCGGCAAATTCATGCTATCACAGGGACAGCGATTATGACCATACGAAAACTTTATAAATATAGTAAGTAGCGTTATATTGACAGAACTGCTGTCTTAAAATAAAAAGATAATCTATCACAAAAATATCTGCCACTTTTGAGGGTGGCAGATATTATTTTAGTACAGTTAATGGTTTAGTACATTATCGTTGATGATTATTCATCTTCTGTTTTGTCTTTGCTCTCTTCTTCTTGCTTTGGAATATCATTGGATTTATCTAAACCTTCTCCAATCTTATGATATGATAATCGTTTGAATTTATTTAAGACTTCTTCTTTTGTTTTAGGATCTACATTCCCTACGTCCATCTTATATAAATCCAAAGGGGTCATCTGTTTTCCCATTATATTTCGATTTAATTTATAAAACAACAATTGATTTAGCTAAGCGGCTCATAAAACCCTCCTTTTTCTTTTGTGGTTCAGAAGAAGTGACCTTCAACATTTCAGGTTGCGGGAAATTTGTTAAAAGAAAAAAGTTGGTTGTATTTAGATATTCAGAGATATGTTTCATGTCATCTTTGTTTTGAACTTTATCAATCGTAAACAGATGTTTCATGCCATGATATTCTGTATATTTCAAAGTGACAAGTTCTACTCGTTGTGATATTGGATCACCTGAAGGCGATGTTGTCGTTTTGATATATGTGAGAATGAACGAATCTCCAATATTGGCACTGATGGGTACCTTGGAATATATGGCGATAGTTGTATTATCTACCTCCCCTATTGCACACGGGAATGTGAAAACGTATGACAAATAATATTTGACAGCTTCGTCGAGGTTGGAAATATGACATTTTACGTCAAATGTTTTGATTGCCACGTTGGATGCAACATCAAGAAAATCAAGCGTGAATGAAACTACGTCAGGATCTTTTTCATCTACATTAAAATTAGTGATGCTAATTAGAAAAGATGCTCCTACCGCTTTAAATTGTTCAACAGTGTGTCCATCCATAAATTCCTCCCCTTTTTGTAACTCACGCTCGGCTTTTAATTTAGGCAATAGGTCACTCTCAATTAATCCTAATTGAGGCAGTTGTCCTACCGCACAATAGACGGATTGATTTACACGTTTTTTTAAATATCCATCGCGAGTATTTATGTCGTATGGAATACCAATAATGGTAGTGAAAAACCTTTGTTCTAAAGCCAATGTGTTTTTTTCAGTTAAGCAGGCAAATGTATTTTCTATATCTTTGATTGAATTATTTGTTCTTGCAACTAAATAACCGTTGTCGGACCGAAATCCATTGCCAACGGCAAGTAGATCCAACACGTTGAAATCTTCTTCTTTGCCTTGATAAAATACTTTGTTGTTGGAGTATCGGTAAATATAAGCTTTATCATTTGCAGTTAATGAACCAACGGGTTGATATGCAGATAACGTTATATTATTCCCTTTAATTCCCATAATGCCAAATTGTACAGGGAAGAACTTGCGTAGAAAGTTGACGAGGAATACTCTATTTCTTTCGATTGATTGAGCAAACTCTTGTCGGAAAGATTCTTCTCCGTTCCATATAAATTTATCCTCAGATTGTGCGTGATTGCCAATATTGTTCTCAACGCTAATTAATCGATATGCATAATTGAAGGTTATATATTTATTTTCTTCTACGAGCGTTGTCATATCTACCATTAAGAGCCAATCTGCTCCTTGGTTCTTGGCTTGGTTTGATAACCCATCTAAATAATCTTCTGATTTTTGTTCGTTTATTAATGTTTTAACATCTTGAGATAGTTTGCTATCTCTATTAACAACTCTAAATCCTTCATCTTGTAAAATCTTCATTACCCATGCATATGTCGCTGTTTCTGTATTGGCTTTTGGGGTTCCTGCTTGAGATTCTTGTTGCGGTTTCTTTGTATCAAAAACATATTTGTTTTCTTGAACAAATACTGCAATATTACCTCTATATACTTTATCGCCATTAGGGTCTGTCACTGTTTGTGCTGTCGCAGATGATAGATAACAGCAAATACTTAATAGTAATAATAATCGTTTCATAATCAGTGTTTATTAATTGATGTTCGATGAATAATTATGAGATTTCAAATATTCGAATGCAACAGCCTTAATTGCCTCGATGCGTTGTCGTTCTAACTGTAGTTCTTGTATTGATTCTGTGTGTTCGTATTCAATTTGTTGCTTTTCGAGAGCGATCTCTTTTTCTTGAATTACTAATTGGCGTTCTAATCGTTCTTTTTGATCTATATACTCTTGTTTTTCTTTCTCTATGGCTCTTTTCTCTGTTTCGGTAATTAATTTTTCAGCTTGAGATATCATTGAGTAATAGCTTTGATCTTGATTTTCATCACCTATTTTATAATTCCACAATGTCTTGAGTGCATCTGTGGGGTTATGCATAGCTAAAAAACTTCTTGCTCGGTTTAAGATGTTTTCATTTTCTTCATGGATATCTTCTTCCTCTTGTCTACGAAATTCTTCATCTCGCAATTCGTATATTTCGTTAGCCCTGATTAAAGCTTTTTTATGTAGATCGTATAATTCTTCGGGAATCGTCATTAGGCATGTTATAGCTTCATCATACTCTTTATTCATTACATATGAATCAGCTCGAGCAAAAATCAAATTTTCCTGATCCTCATAATAAGAAAGAATCTTTGTTTTCCCGATTTCAAAAAAATCAGCAGCTGTATGAAAGTCAATATTAGAGATTGCATTTTTGATGGCTACGTCTTTCTTAATAGCAGAGCCTTTGAATGGAAGAGATGTTGTTGTAAAAACAGTCCCATTATCTTGATCTTGAATAGACAAGGTTAATTCGCCCGATATAATATAGATGTTTCTCATTCCTCCTTCTGCAATTGACACATCGTTTATTATAACATTTGGAGATATAATAAAGGTGTTATCGCCATATGATGAATATCCTGCTTGTGTTACGATCTGTCGTATCTTATTACACACAAAATCCTTATGATTTTGTGTTTCGGAAGATGCAGACGAAAGTACCTTGACCCCTAATACGACCTTCCCTATATCTTGAATAGTTTGTGCTTGTATGGTTCCTATCGAATATATAATGATAGAAATGCATGCTATAAACATATTAATCTGCATAGTATGACTATTTTATGGTTATATACAATGTATTTCCGCGAATGTTGCGAGTGATCTGAATATTTAATGAGCGAAAAAATTTCAAAAGTTCTAATCCGAATCGATTTACAGTATAATTGTTTCCCGTATTTTCATCGATTAAAGGTAGTTTAATATCATCATAGATCATTTTGTTTGCGCTAACTCCCTGTAAATGATAATTGTTATTATATGCGTGCTGTTCTATCCAAAATTCTATTTCATCTTGAAGTAAGAGCCCATTGGACCCCACTTCTGATTCCATGGTATATACGGAATTTTCGTCAAAGCCGATTTGAAGCATGATAGATCTGCCATCTTCGATTGTTTGAGTGAATTTAGTTTGCATAATCTGCAAGAATTCGTCAGCACATGAGTCTATTGCGCGTATGGCTAATTTTGCCATATCTTTTGTGTAGAAATGTCCGCTTTCTCCAATTTTGTTTGACAGTGATGTGCCTGTTGCGCAATCGTATGCAGTGACAATGATTTTAACAAAACTCTCAGGGTTGATTTGTCCATTTACAATGTTCTGTTGATATACAATTTCGGCTTCTACATAGATATCAGCTCCTGACATATCAATAATTTGAGCCTTGATATCGTTTTTATTGTCAAGGTTAAATATCTCACCACTCTCGATTGCTTTCAGTTTCGCGACAAAATCTATGGTTGAAAATCCGCGCTCATCAAAAGCCTCCTTGATTTTTGTTAGAATAATTCGTTTATTCGCATCTGTTTCCAATACTGTTCGAATATCCTCCCCCTCTTTTGTATATGGAATTACCATAATTTTAGGCTGTATAACCTGTTGTGCAAAAGATGGGGTTATATAGAAAATAAAAGAACAGATAAGTATGCTTAAGACTCTCATGATTTAATATCCGATTTGACGTTTAATATTATTTTTTTTCCAAGTCCTTCCGTAATAAAAGAATTTTGAGATTTACTACGAATAATGTTGATTTGTTATCTGATTTCTTGAATTTGGATATTGCAGTACAGGATCTAATAAAATCTGAATAACGCGAATAAAGCAGATTATTAAAATAATCAGGGTACGTTTGGTTCATTGTCTGTTCGCCATCTGATAGTAAGGGCTTAGTGTATGGAGGAATTCCAACTCCGTCAAAAAGTGCAATCCGAATTGCCGCACATTGTGCTTCTGAGAAAATTTGCCGTTTGTTATTGCAAAACACATTTATTTGTAGTTGCACAACTTCTGATGAAACCTTTTTTGCTCCTACTAATGAATAGGGAGCGATTTGTGCCATAGCATTTGAAAATCCAACGACAAGGAATAAAATACATATAATTCTTTTCATGTCTACTCATTTTAATGCAAAAATAAGTTGTTATAATCCAATTGTTTATATCCAAATCATCCTTATTGTCCACATGATTCTTTGTATCCATATTATCCATTTCATCCATTTTGTCCACGTTGGAGTATTTTGAATAATTTGTCTTAATTTTGTCATAGAAAAGAAAAAACGATGATACTTTCGGTTGTTACTCGTCAACATATAGAAGAAAAGTTAGGTAAAACTATTCGCTATCCATCGGATTACGAACAGTTGGCTTATGATATCGAACGAACGACAAAGCAGCGAATTTCAACAAATACAATTAAACGCTTGTTGGGTGCTATCGAGAGTGTTCGGGAGCCAAGATTATATACTCTTGATGTTATTGCGCAATATCTTGGATTTGAAAATTGGGATGTTTATGTGGTAAGTTTATCCCAAGAAGGAAATTCCCAATTTGAAATAATGGATAATTCAGATATGGATATTTGCCATGAGATAACTGTCGCAGAATTGAAAAAAGGAACAAAAGTAGAGTTTCAGTATTATCCTGATCGTAAAGTAATCCTTGAATATATAGGTGGAAAAGAGTTTACAGTTATCGCTTGCTCAAATAGTAAACTACATAATGGAGATGTAGTCGAGGTTAGTAACTTTTATTTGAATTATCCCCTTATCATTAATCGTGTTATGCGTAACGGATTGAATATAGGTCGATTTACCGCAGGTAAAATTAGCGGACTAACATATTTGAAAATCATTGAATAATCGTTATTTTTGTCAAAAAGTAACGATGAATCTCGATACCTCTTCATTTGAAAACAATACGTTTGACATCTCGTTTGATGATGTGCAAGTTTTATCATGTGAAGGGGGCACCTCGATATCTTATAAAGTTCTGTTGTGGGGAAAATGGTTCTTTTTGAAACGCCCCAAACCTGAATTTGTCAATAATCCAAAGTATATTGTTGCTTTCGAGAAGGAGTTTGACTTAGGTATTCATCTTGATCATCCTCATATTGTACGTTATCATTCCAAAGGGCATGATAAGGATGGTATATATATACTTACCGAATATGTTGATGGCTGTACGTTGACGGAATACAAATATAGTCATCCGCACATGTCAAAACGAGAGGCAATACGGATAATAGAACAGGTGGCGGAGGCGTTAAGATACCTACATGCAAGACAAATTGTACATTTTGATCTCAAACCTGACAATATCATTATTACCAATAATGGGCACCAAGTAAAATTGGTAGATTTGGGTTTCGCGTATTCGGATTGTTATTCAGCTATCGCATGCGGAACTCGAGCTTACTCGGCACCTGAACAGTTTACAGCTCCTGAAACGGCAACTTTACAAACAGATATATTTGCATTAGGAAATGTAATAAAATTTATTACGCCGTCGTATTCCAAAGTTGTACGAAGGGCTACCCGTTTAAATCCTGCCGAGCGTTATCCTTCTGTGGAGGCTTTACTACATGATTTGCATACCGGCATATCAAAATGGTTTTTGTTAGCTGTATTTGTAATTATTGGCTCATTGTTCATATGGAAGTTTCAGCATACTTATTTACAGCCCTCAGTCATCTCTTCACGAGATACTATTGTCATTCGTGAAGTAGATGATACGACATCAAAACCAAATGAGCTAATGCAATTCAGAGATGCAATAAGAACAGCGCACGCGGAGGCTTTTGCGCCATACTACGACAATTACAAAGAACTTAATGAAGCGAATTATGCCGATGCTCTTGAATGTGTTAGCCGATGCTTTCAATCAGCGCGATGTGCAGAAGATAGCCTGCGACATTTATTTATTGAAAAATATCCGTCGTTAAGTAGAAGTATAGACATTGTTATTGAGCAAGAGATGGCAGCATCCATGGCAAAGCATCAACATATGATGAATGCATATACCCGAACAATAGATTATTAAATACATTTCAAGTTAATTTGACGTTGCATTTGAAATTACTGTTCGTTACTTAGATATAAATTACGGAATAATAAACTATCTAATAACTATATATATTAAATATAATGCCAATATATATGATTGATAATAAATGATTGTTATACATCTTCAACGAGGAAGAATATTAGTGCGATTTTAAGCACGGAAACAATTATTAAATCCCTGTCAATCAATAAGATTAGCGGGGATTTAATTTGTTTGGACAACAGAGTCTGACCGCCTAAAATGGCGCGGTTTGTTTGGACAAAATACGTTTTTAGAAGGAAAAATCGGGATTTGTTTGTCTAAAATACACACGTTTCTGTTTCCCTCAGGAATATTCTGGACTGGTTTGCGGAGCGGGGTTTGAATCCGTTCAAGGCTGGCCGCAGGAATGTATTGGCGGATTGCCCAAAACTTAAACGGCTACGACAGGAGAATTTGCGGTTGACGGATCTCAATGAAAATTAGACAGCACTGATGCAGGAGTTTCTCGACCAACTGGCAGAGCCGTCTGTTAGGAAGCGGATCTTCACCATCGCAGATGCTTTGGTAGGAGGACAACTTGTCGCTGTTTTATCCGGCGGAGGCGGTGGTGGAAACTCCGACTCCGACCTTCGCTGGGACGGCCGGAGGCCGGATTAGGAGGAAGAGGGGTATCGGAGGATGTGCTATCCTATAATCAACAACCTCCAATATGTAGATAAAAAAGGCTTCTATTCATTTTGAATAGAAGCCTTTTCATATGAACAAACAATTATCTTCTTATACGGCCGTACAGCAAGAAATCAAATAATTTTCAGAGATGATATAAACAGTAGTTTTTGAGAATCGGGCAGAAAGTTACGGTACCCTAGAAACAAAAAAGAATTATAACATAAGGATATACATGCACAAATAAATATATAAGATTGATATCAGACATTATTACGTGGGGCATTTGCGAATCAAAAATTCGTTTCCGCTCTTCGTTTTGCATTATACGGAAGGTGTTGATGATTGCTGTACACTGAGCATCTGTATTTTTTGTAAAGACCACGTATTCGATTAGAATCAGTTTCTGTAAGTCTATGGTATTATTGTTAGCAAGTTCTTCTATAGAGTATCTCTTTAATAAAACCGATAATGTATTAGTAATAAGTTGATTAATTTGACTGATTGTGAGATCTTTTAATTCCAATAATATGTTGTTGTTTTGAATGACGGTTACGCGACTGTATGATACAAGTTGTTTCATAAAGTGATGTGAGAAGAGCCTTCTATATTTAATAATGGCCAAGAGACTGTTGAATATACAAATCGGCCTTGCATTATAGCCTCGAGCGCCAAATGTGGAACATACTTGCTGCCGGTTAAGCCACAGAAAGTCCCTACTAAAATGACATTCTGTGAGGTTTTCTTTATGATATGATCAACATGGGTAGTATGAAATTATCTTTGATTTCCGTATTATTCGAACTGGTTGCTATTGTATTTTAATCCCACCAATGCAGGATATTTTCTTTTAGCAGTCTGAACAACAAACAATAGGCTTTCTTATAGCGAACTTCCTGTTTTTCTCCCAGATAAAATGTTGTGGCGCAGAATCGGACTTTAAAACGTTTTTTGTTTTTAAGATTGACACGAGCAGGAAGATTCTCCATATCCTTTCCTTCATTTCCATTTTTAAGAACAATTTGCAGCAGTCGGCTGGCCAATTCCATTTGTGAGCGAATATAATCACCATTCATCCCGTGAGAGAATTGACGCCAATAGTCGATCATTCGATCGATTTTAAATTTCAGTACCAAGAAAATTCCATCATGATCATAATCTGCTCCGCTGCTACGGATGAAATGCTGCCATTGGTAGTATTTCTGCCTATGGATCAAATCTTGATAATCGGCCCAATCTTCCCGGGACATGTCATGTCGACACCAGCGATAATAATTTTCACAATCTTCCTCTATGCTTGTATCGTCTACAGGACATACGCCGACATGTTCCCAATGTATATTGTTTGCCGCCATGAATGCATAAGACATCTTTTTGCTGAGCGGATGCTTGGCCCATTCAAGTTGTTCTTCAGCTCGTCCTTCCCGCTGTTTCTTCTGCCACGCCTCTTCCAAACGAACCAGACGACGTTCATTCTCCGACAAAGGAGCAAGGTTCTGCGTGACATTTGAAGCAATCCCGTTTTCCAGCAAATGTTTGTTCCCGTCGTTTGAGCCATTATATGTTTCGTAGCGACATGCCAGAATCGTTTTTCCGCATTTGCGGGCAAAATCAACAGCACGCATTACCGGACTTTTCATGGCTGCTTGTACTACTACAATCGGATTGGCTAGTGCCACTTGAAGACGGGCACACGCAATACGATGGGAAGTGGTAGCTTTTGTGCCGGGTGGTTGTTCCGATAGTAACAAACCGCCTTGCTTCAGGATGGGCGTACATAAAGTGTTTCCAAGGACAATGTCCAATCCTGTCGCGACAATCGCAATTATCCGTCCCCAAGCCGCCACGCATCCTCGGCTCAAATTGCTGACTATGACGTAGTCATCATTCTCAAATTCATCGGCAAGGTCTAGTGTTCTGTTGAGTGCTTTACGAGAGTCGATGATCGCCACCATTTTAGTATGGCGTAACAACTCTATATTTCCGTAAACATAAATTCTCGGCGGCATTTCATCACCCAATGCCCGGAATGCCCATGGATAGCGAAAATCCGTCTGTTCAATAGTGGTTATTACAAGGTTCGATTGTATCATTTACCCCTGATTAAATTATGTTTTATCTCGATGTAAAGATCTGAAGTTGTTAGGCCAAATTACGACACAATGTATCGTGAATCATTAAAAAATTTGATTTTAATAAAAAAAATCCTCTTCCTGAATGTAGGAAGAGGAATCGTATGATAGAACCTAGATTGGGATATTCCGGGGAATCGAAGTATTTTATATATATTTCTTTACCAGTTCTGTTAAGGCTGCGACATGTTCCGCTTCCGCTTTCCCTTGCGGATGTTCTGTCCCGATGAAAACAGTATCTCCGATTTTGTAGACAATGGCCTTGTATTTGGACCAATTTTTCTCTTCAAGAACTACCGGCTCCTCATCGCCGTTCACACTGCAAAGGAAATCATAATTCCAGTTCTTCCCGGTGAGCAATATCACAACCTTTGGCCGCAGGATAGACAATTCCTGCTTGAATATCTCAAAACAGAGGTTTTCCTGTTTCTTGCACAACGCATCGGAAGGATTAGAGCCATCCGGAGACAGTTTGTAAAGATTGTCCCACGCAATATGTTCATACCAGTCCGGCTGCGGGCCAATCACCCCATGCGTAACGTTTCGGATAACCCGCCAGAATGCGGATCTTTTCCAATAACACTCCACCCACTTCATCTGGTCGGGGCGGGCAAATACCTGCGATTCGCAACCATCCGTAAACAGTCGTTCTGTATCCCGGTCATCCACGGCCCATCCGTAAGTTGCACGCCCGACGAACAGCATACCTCCGGGTTGGTATTTTTCACCCCACTGCACGCAAAATGTCGTATAGCTTTTCTCCTGTTCGATTTTCGCCAATTCCTCATATAATGGGTAAATGGCGGCTTTCAAAGATTCTTTTATATTCATAATGCATTACTGTCCCGTAAAAGTTGATAAATAGTTCTTTGAAATTATTGAAATATAGT
>OGLM01000908.1_pt1 | contig 33553 bp, 31 predicted proteins | sample 1572531 | NCBI WGS metagenome assembly OGLM01 (sample SAMEA2581909, study PRJEB24529) | metagenome | biome: Human gut stool | place: China | collected 2011 | reverse complement strand
CCAAAACAGATTGGCTGCATAATTGATGCAAAATCTTTACATCTATAAATAAAATGTTATAATGAATCCGTTATGAAAAGATTAATTTTAGCATCGGGTTCACCAAGAAGAAAAAAGATTTTTGAAGATTTAGGATTGGATTTTGAGATTATAAAATCACCCTACGAGGAGGTTTTAGATAATCACAATTTTACTTATGAAAAAATTGAAAATCTTGCGTATAACAAAGCCTATGAAGTTGCAAAAACCATCAAAGACGATGCTATTGTTGTTGGTGCGGACACAATTGTAGTTTTAGATAATCAAATTTTAGGTAAACCTAAGGACAAAAAAGAAGCCTACAAAATGTTAAAAGCATTATCAAACAAAGAGCATTTTGTTGTAACTTCAATTTGCGCAATTGAAACTCCTCAAATGCGTAAGAAAATTCATTCTACAACGAGCTATGTAACTTTTAATGAGCTTTCTGATGCTATGATACATAATTACATCAATGACTTTAATCCACTTGATAAAGCGGGTTCTTATGGAATACAAGAACTGCCACAAGGTTTTGTTAAAAACATAGGTGGCAGTTTTGAAAATATTATTGGTCTTTGCCCTAAAGCATTAATTAAGACGTTGTCTGTGTTTAAACAGTAGCCATTTCTGGTTGTGTAACACTTAGAGCAATACGTTTATCTTGTGGATTGAACTTCAAAACATAAGTTTTGATTGTTTCGCCAACTTTTGCGATAACATTGTTTTGGCTTTGATAATCCATTAATTCGTTTTGAGGAAGTAATGCTTCAACACCAGGATAGATTTCAACGAAAGCGCCAAAAGGCTTGATTCTTGTGATAACACCTTCTCTCAATTCGCCTTCTTTAATTTCTTTTTCCGCCTCAATCCAAGGGTCAGCTTCTAAGTTTTTAAGGCTCAATGAAACTCTTTGTTTATCTTGGTCTATGCTGATAATTTCAACCTCAATTTTTTCGCCGATAGAAAGTCTATCTGATGGGTGGTCAATCCATTTCCAAGAAATTTGAGATAATGGTAACAAGCCGTCAACGCCACCAATATCAACGAATGCGCCAAAGTCAGTAATTCTAACAACATCACCCTTAACAACTTGACCAACTTCAATTTGCGCAAATAAGTTTTTCTTTTCTTCTTCGCTAACTTCTGAATATACCTTCTTGTTAGATAAAATAAAGCTGTTTTGTTGATTATCTAATGTTAAGATTTTTAATTCAATCTTGTCACCAACTTTGTAATCTTGATCTTTGCTTCTCAATTGGCTTGAAGGAACAAAACCTTTGATACCAAGAATATCAACGATTAAACCTCCTCTAACTACTGAGCTAATTTCACCTAAAATAGTTTCGTTTGCTTCTTTTAATTTTTCTAATTCTTTCATCGTGTAGGCTTGTTGAACTTTAACGTATGATAAAGCCATTTTGCCTTCTGAATCTTCGTCTGATATGATTAAAAATTCATATTCGTTGCCTTTTTCAAGAACTGATTCTAAAGATTTAGACTTATCTTGAAGAGCTTCTTTTGCTGAAACATAAGCAGATGTTTTTGCGCCGATGTCAACGATTGCGCCGTCTGAATCGTAACCGCAAATTCTACCTTTTACTAAATCTCCTTTTTTAAAATTGTAATCATAATTGCCTAACAAGGCTTCAAACTCTACGTCTGAATAATTTTGTTTTTCTGACATAAGTACTCCGTGTTTATTCTATATAATTAAAAGACCATTTACACACAGATTATAAAACAAAAGCACTCGAAAAACGAGTGCTTTATGTCGATATTGTTACATTTTGACTAATTTAAGTCAATAACAGTTACACCGTCACCGCCTTCGGCAGGCTCACCAGGTCTATACTTAGCTACATAAGGTGATGTTGATACGTAATCTCGAATGTAGTTTCTTAATGCACCTGTGCCATTGCCGTGAACGACATAAACAGGTGTCAAATTAGCCAAACTCGCTTTGTCCAAGTATGCTTCAACTGAATCTAGAGCTTCATCAACTTTGTAACCTCTTAAATCAAGAGTGTTAGACATACCGCTTCTTTTTAGTTCAAAAGATTCTAGCGGTCTCAATTTTAATTGAGGTTTTTTAGTTAATGATTTATCAAGTTTTGCAACTTGGTCTTTGCTAATTTTTGTTTTAATCAAGCCCATTTGAACTGTCAAGTTGTTGTTTTTGTCTGGAAGTGAAACAACTGTTACAGGTTGGTTCAATTCTTTAATCATAACAGTATCGCCGATTTTGATAGAATCCCAAATTAATTCATCATAAGTTTGTTTGTCCATTGCATTATCAATTTGGTCTTTCAAGTCGTTTTCAAGATAAGACAATCTTGTGTAAGAACGTCTTGCAACCTTTTCAGACTTGTCTTTTCTAAGTTCACTCATGATATCTTTAATTTCTAAGCGAACATTGTCAAATTCTTCTGAGAATTTGCTTTCGATAGCTTTGATTGTTTTGCGTTTATCTCTGCGAAGCTCTGCCAATTTATTTTCATATTCGTCTTGCGCTTTTTGAGATGTAATTTTTAACATTTCAACATCTTGCAAGTTCTTAGTTAATTTTTGTTGAGTTTCTTGTAATTTTTCAATAATTACAGCAGATGGGTCACGTTGAATATGAAGAGTTGTTTTAGCTCTTTCAACAAGTTCTGGGTCTAAACCTAAGTTACCAGCAATAAATATAGCGTTGCTTGCACCTGGTATACCTATTGTTAATTTGTAGGTTGGTTGTAGAGTTTCTTTGTCGAATTCTACACATGCATTTTTAAATTTTGCATTTGAGTATTCAAGAGACTTCAATTCCCCAAAGTGAGTTGTTGTAACGCTTAAAGCACCCTTTGTTGCTATATCATCAAGAATTACCTCAGCAAGAGAAGCACCTTCTTGTGGGTCTGTACCTGCGCAAATTTCATCAAGTAAAACAATTGTGTTTTCATCAGCTTCTTTTAGAATATTAATAATATTATTCATGTGAGATGAAAATGTTGATAAATTTTGCATAATATCTTGTTCATCGCCAATATCAGCCAAAACTTTTGCAAATGGGTAAAGTTTTGCGCTGTCACAAGGTAAGAACATACCAGCTCTAGTCATTAAAACAAATAGTCCGACTGTTTTTAATGTAACAGTTTTACCACCAGTGTTTGAGCCTGTGATAATTAATGAAGTATAACCATCACCTAAAGAGAAGTCATTTTTTACAATGTCTGGAACTCTTGTAAGTAGTAATGGGTGTTTGATACCTTCTAACTTTAGCACCTTATTTTTTGTCAATTCTGGTTGTTCAGCGTGCATTTTTACTGCATATCTCGCTTTTGCAAAGTGAAAATCAAGTTCACTTAAAACTCTTTCGTTTGTTTGGAATGAACCATAAGAGGCTTTTACACTACGTGTTAATTCAGCTAAAATTTTAACGATTTCGTCATGAATTTTAACTTTCAATTCTCTAATTTTGTTGTTCATTGCAACTAGTTGAGCCGGTTCAATATAAGCGGTTTTGTTTGTTGCTGAAACATCATGTGTAATACCAGAAATACGATTTTTTGCACTAGCCATAATAGGGAATACAATTCTGTTGTCACGAATTGTATAAATTGGCTCTTGCAAATATTGTGCAAATTCTGATGAATTTAATAATTCATTAATTTTAGCCTTAATATCTCTTTCTGCGTCTTTTAAAGCTGAATACAAACCAGAAAGTGTGTCTGTTGCATCTTTTTTGATATTATCAGCTTCATCAAATTTAGAAAAAATCTTATCTTCTAAATCTTTATTTGGGCAAATTTGCATTGATAATTTGCTCAATAACATATCGCCAGTTGTATTTTCTCGCATAAAGTTTTTAACTAAACGAGCAGAACGCAAACTCTTTGCTAAACTTAAAAGCTCTCTTTCAGTTAGGTAGCTGTTAAGTTGTTCTGATGTAATTGCAGACAAATCTGTCAAATGGTCGATAGGCAATTCTTGAAGTTTATCAATAAGAAGTTTTGCTTCTTTTGTAAAAGTGATAGCATCTTGAATTCTATCGTAGTCTGTTTCTAATTGAAGATTAAGGCATAATGCTTGACTTTGCTTTGTTCTTGCAAAAGTTGCCAATCTTTCTAAAATCTTGTCAAATTCTAATGTTTTTGTACTCTTTTCTAATATATTCATAATAAAATATTCTAGAACAATTGCGTTATAATTGCAAGTTGTAACGAAATCTGTAACATGCAAAGGCGGAATTTCTTCTCGGACTTTTAAAAAAGTTATATTTGTGTTCTAATAAATAAGGTATCAAATTTTTGAGAGGATATTAAAATGAATATTGAAAGAACATTTGTAGCATTAAAGCCTGACGCAGTTCAAAGAGGTTTAATCGGTAAGATTATTACTCGCTTTGAAGAAAAAGGTTTCAAAATCCTTGCTATGAAAATGTTAGAGGTTACTCCCGAACAAGCTGCGGCTCATTATGCTGAGCATGTCGGCAAACCATTTTATGATGGTTTAATTCAATTTATTACTTCAGCTCCAATTGTTGCAATGGTTGTTGAAGGTATTGATGCTATTGAAGAAATTAGACACATTGTTGGGGCAACAAACCCTGATAAAGCTGACGTTGGCTCTATCAGAGCAGATTATTCTCCTTTAATGAAATGTAATTGTATTCATGCTTCAGATTCAGTTGCTTCAGCTGAAAGAGAAATGAGAATCTACTTTGATGTAGAAAAAGAACTTTGCACTAATTGGAAAACAATGATGGAAGTTGTATTGGATGGATTGCAATAAGTATTTTAGCTATGATTTAGTACATGTCGATAAAAATACAGGCGCAAGAGCTGGAGTTTTACACACACCACATGGTGATATCGAAACACCTATCTTCATGCCCGTTGGTACTAATTCGTCTGTAAAAATGCTTACAAATCATGATATTGAACATACAGGCGCTCAAATTATTTTGGCAAATTCTTACCATTTGTATTTGCGTGCAGGTTCAAAGTTAATCAGGCAGTTTGGCGGTATTCATGGTTGGATGAATTGGCACAAACCTGTTTTAACAGATTCTGGAGGATTTCAAGTCTTTTCTCTTGCTGATTTGAGAAAGATTACAGAGGACGGTGTTAAATTCCGTGACCCTAAAGACGGAAAAGAACACTTTATTTCTCCAGAAATTTCAATGGAAATTCAAGAAGATATTGGCGCTGATATTATGATGGCGTTTGACGTATGTTCGCCATTCCCTTGTACTTATCAAGAGGCTAAAAAGGCTATGGAGCAAACTCATCGTTGGTTAGAAAGATGTTTTAAAGCAAAAACTAACCCTCGTCAAGCGTTATTTCCAATTGTTCAAGGTGCTTTTTTTGACGATTTAAGACGTGAAAGTGCAAGTGTTATATCTTCTTATGATGCAGTTGGATATGCAATTGGTGGACTGTCTGTTGGTGAAGATAAAGAAACCATGAATCACTTTACAGAATTTACTGCTCCATTGTTGCCTGCACATAAACCGAGATATTTAATGGGGGTAGGAACTCCAGAGGACTTGTTAGACGGTATAAAACGAGGTATAGACATGTTCGATTGCGTTTTACCAACAAGAAACGCAAGACATGGTTCGTTCTTCACTCACGACGGTAAAAGATGTATTAAAAATCAACAATTCCAAGCAGATCCAGCACCATTAGATTCAGCTTGTGATTGTTATGCTTGTAAAAACCATTCAAGAGCATATATAAGACACCTGTTTAGATGCCAAGAGGCAACAGCAGCGGCATTAATGTCTATTCATAATATTAAATTCTTAATTGATTTTGCAAAATCTTGTAGAAAAGCAATTTTGAATGACGAGTTTGATAAATTCTATGAAGAAAATTATCCGCATTTTGTTAAAAAATAATTATTTGAACTTGAAATGTTCAAAGTAAGATGTTGTGTCATTCTGAACTTGTTTCAGAATCTCTTTTAAATCTTATATTTATTTACTTGGCACTAGTTTTTCACTCAAATATGCGATTGTTTTAGGAAAATGTTGTTGTAAATATTGTGTTCTAATACCTAACAAACCAGTTGATTGGTATGTATTTAGTATAGCATTAGTTTCAGCAACAGTTTCTTTTTTGCCTTGATTCTTTGCACCGTCGATGTTGTTATTTAAAAAGTAGTCAATGTGTTCACGTTCGTTTGTTGGAAATTCTTTTAAGAAATTTTTGCTTTCTTCAGAATATATTTTCTTGAAATTGTCGTCGTCGCTAATCATACCAATAACTTTCTTTTCAAGGTTACCATCTTCGTTTCTTACAAGTTTTACGTTTTTATCGCAAGAGTCAGTAGCATGTCCCAATTCATGTAAGAAAATAAATGGATCATCTGAAACTGTTAAAAAGCCCGTTGTCCAAATTCCGTTGTCTGAGTCAAACATGTGAGTTACGCAAAGACCGTCCAATTTATTTTCTATTTCGTTGATACAAGAAACTTTGTTTCCTAAATTAATAAGTTCGTCACCAGGAAATTTTTTCAAAACATTGATAATTTTTTCTTCATTGCCATCAATATAGTCGGTTAATTCAATTTGAGAGGTTTCTTTTTTCTTTTCATCTGTAATATCAATTGAGTTATTCTTTTTGTTAAACTCAATCATATATGTTTTATCATTTCTTGACGAACGGAACTTATTTTCACCAAGCACCTCAAATGACTGAGATTGATTCATTAAAACTTTGCCATCAGCAGTTGTAATTTTGTAATCAACAATTCTGTTACCTTTTGGGTCATCTTCGTAACGGTATTGTGTTCTAGTCATATCAGATGAACGCATGTCTTTTTCTACAATGGTGTGTCCATTTTTATCAATATAAGCCTTAGAAATTTGTCTTGATTTTCCGTTAGGAAATTCGTATTTAACGTTGAACATGCCTTCAACGTCAGATTTTTCATAAGTTTCTTTTCTTAACAATCTGTTTTGAGCGTCACGTTTTATTTTTACTGCTTTACTCATTATAGGATAACCCTCAGGAGTATATTCAAATTTTGTTTCGCAGAAAGTGTTTGTTCTAAAATCTTGCGTTAGAATTTTTTTAGAAACAGGATAACCTTCATCGTCAACATTAACTCTTCTTGATTCTTGTTCTAAAACATTCAAATCTTTATCTAAAAGTTTAATATTTTCATCAGCCTCATCATCTTCTGTAATTATTCCTCTAAGAAGATAATTGTTTTTATCATCATATTTTGCTCTTTCTAATGTAAAATAAAGAGTGTCACTTGTAGACATGTCCTTCATTAAACCTTGAAGTTTTTTTTCATCAAGTTTTTCATCTTTGGCTAAATTTTCGCCAAATACGTCTAATTTTGCAGGAGTAGCTTGGTTATACAAATTTGAAATTTTAGTTAAAAGACTATCCTTCTTTGATTCCTGCTTATTAATGTTTGTATGTTCAAATGTATCAGGCTTTTGAGGTGCTAAATAAGGTCTTCTTGCTGTGCTTTTTTTATCTTCAACTTTGCCTGAAAAGTTTATATTCAAAAGATTTGGAATATTCATTATACTTGTACCAATTTCCCTATTTTACATTCATATAAAGTCAAAGCGCTAAAAATAATTGCTATATTTAGTGTTAATGTAACAATGTATGACAACCGCAAATTCATGGCGACATTAAGATTAAATACAAAATACAATATCATACCGCACTAGTGGTTTTTCGGTAGGGCGCCGTGTGAGTGTAAACGAACCCAGCCCGTAAGGTGTCGGTCAGACGTTACTCTGCCGACGCCCCGAATAAACCAAGACGGTTTCAGAATCTTATAAACCTTCCAATTTTGTAACTGAACAGGTAATGTTCTGAAAATTTATATATTTTGCAAATGCTTAATTTCAAGTTTTGGCTCTAAAGTTATTCCAATAGCATCAATGCGAAAGTTTGAAAAAGGCTTTTTATATTCGCTTAAATAGGTCAAAGCGCCTTGTCTTATGTGTTCATATTTTGTTTTGGTAATTGCTTCAAGAGGAGAGCCAAAAGAGTTTGTTTTACGTGTTTTAACTTCAATAAATACAAGTGTATTTTTTATTTGTGCAATAATATCTATCTCACAAAAACGAGAAAAACTTTTGTTTCGCTCAATAATTTTGTAGCCATTTTTCTCTAAAAATTTGCACGCTAAATCTTCGCCATAGTTGCCTAATTTGCGATTAGATGATTTCATTATAAGCACCTGGATTGTTTAACAGGTCGTAATTAATTTCGTTTTCGTTATCCGCAATGGCAGCAGCTACAACCGCATCAGAGGTTACGTTAATCATTGTTCTAGCCATTTCTGTAAATCTGTCTATTGTGAATAATAGAGCAAAGCCCGCAATTAGTTGTTCAGGAGTTAAGCCCATACCATTAAGTACTAAAACGATTGTGATTAAGCCTGTTCCTGGAATGCCAGCACAAGTACTTGATGCAATAATGGTTAAAATACAAATTTGAATTAACAAAAATGGAGTTAAGGTTACACCATAAGCCTGTGCCAAAAAGATTACTGCAACGGTTTGAGCAAGGGCTGTACCGTCCATGTTAAGTGTTGCTCCTAAAGGTAATACAAAACTTGAAATTTTATGCGAAATACCCCTCTTTTCACAGCAAGCAATTGTTAAAGGTAGTGTCGCCGAAGAACTTGCTGTACCAAACGCAACCATCATAGCTTCTGTCATTGCTGCATAAAGTTTTAATACTGGTACTTTTGAAACAATGTGTAAAAATACTGGATAAACAATAAATAGCTGAATTGCTAAGCCCGCAAGTATTACAAATAAATATTTTGAAATGCTTGAAAATACGTCAATGCCAAATGCAGAAATAGAGGTTGCAGTTAATGCGAATACACCAGGAGCTGCAAGGTACATAATCCAATCTGTAACCTTCATTGTTGCTGCAAATACAGATTCAAAGAAGGAAGTAACAGGACGGCTAACTTCACCAATTTTAGAAAGTGCTATTGCAAAGATTAATACAAAGATTAAAATTGGCACCATATCACCAGTTGCAAGAGATGAAATTGGGTTGCGAGGCATAAAGTCTAACAATATATTCCAAACATTATTTCTTTGATTATCAATGGTTGCTGCAACTTGTTGTTGAATTTCTACGGCTGCTTCAGTATCTATGTATTGAGTTGCGCCCAATCCTGGTTTAACAGTAAGTGCTAGAGTTAAGCCAATCAAAACGGCACAAACGGTAATTATACCATAATAAATAACCATTTTTTTGCCAAATTTGCCAAGTTGTTTGTTATCTCCAATACTAGCAATACCAATAATTACAGCAGATACAACTAGTGGAATTACAACCATTTGGATTAAGCGAATGAACGCTTGTCCGATAAAGTTTAAAATGTTAAAAATCGTTGTATGTTCGTGACCATGAAGTAAAAAGCCCACGATAATACCGGCAATAATCCCGAAGAATATATGCCAATTTCGTTTTAGCCCTAAACCGACTGCAATTAGTACTTGCATGTGTATTTTCATATTTGAGATATCCCTTTTATCTTTCTTATTTGTGATAATTGTAATACTTTATTATCAAAAATACAAATAATTCATATTATATTTTACAAAATATTTAGTAGCATTTTTGAAGAACAGGTAATTTTACATTTGCACAGAAAGCGTTTTCTGTCAAGCGAACGCCCATACAACCTTGATTACGTTTGAATTGAGCTCTGTAAATTAATTTTAATGTCTTATCAACAGTTTGTTTGTCGTATTTTGAAGTTAAATCTTCATAAGACATTTGATTTTCAATGTAATCTTCAATAATTCCATCTAAAACTGCGTATTCAGGAAGCGAATCTTGGTCTTTTTGGTTTGGGCGAAGCTCAGCAGAAGGTGCTTTATCAATAATTTCTTGTGGAATTATTTCACCGTTTCTGTTAATCCAATTTGATAATTTATAAACATTTGTTTTTGTTAAATCTGCAATAGGATTGAAACCACCGCACATATCACCGTATAAAGTGCCGTAACCGCAAGCTACTTCAGATTTGTTGCCTGTTGATAAAAGCAATCTGTTTTCACGGTTAGAAAAGAACATTAAAATTACACCTCTAAGACGTGATTGTAAATTTTCTTCTGCTAAATCCATTTTACTTTCTTTTGCAACATTCTCCATAAAGTTGTCAAATAAAGATTTGATTGGAACAGTAATGTTTTCAATTTCCAATGTTTTAGCTAATTTTTCAGCATCTGTAATGCTTCCTGTTGAAGAATATTTGCTTGGAAGCATTATTGTTTTAACATTTTTTGCCCCTAAAGCCTTTGTTGCAAGAGTTGCTACAAGTGCTGAATCAATACCGCCAGAAAGTCCTAAAACGACTTGTTTAAATCCACAAATGTCGCAATATTCTTTTAATGCATAAGTTGTTACGTTGTAAATTTCTTCTTCTTGAACAAGTTCTTTATATTCAGTTGTTTTTGAAAAATCAATGTTGGCAACCATTTCTTCTAAAAGAGGTAAGCCTAAAACTAATTCGTTTTTTGCATTTTTCGCAAAACTTTGACCAGCATAAACTTCTTCATCATTTAACATAATTGAATTTGCATAGATAAAATCAGTTGTTGTAACTGTGTTTTCAATGAATTCTTTGTGTGATTTCATTGCGTAATAGCTATTTTTAACTAAAATATATAAATCACATTTTACGTTATCTTTAAATTCTTTTGACACATAAACTTTTTTACCGCAACAATCAAAGAAACCATCTGTTAAATCGTATTTTTTACCGTCTTTGATTAAAGTTTTGCCAATTAAAACGGTATTTTTAGCAAACTCTTTGCAAAGTTTAGAGAAAATTTCTTCTTTTTGCTTTTGGTAATTGCTGTCAAAATACATTGAAGTATTTGCTTCAAAATCAGGATATATCATTAAATCCGAGTTTGTATCGAAGTTTTTTATAATATTTTCGTAATTGTAATCGAAATTTGCGTTTCTGTATTTGATTTGTGCTAGTTTTATGTTCATAAATTCCCACCGTCCTTACTATTCGTCTAGCTTAATGTAGTTTGTATCTTTCCAACGTAAATCAATGTACTTGATTTTTTTATCTAAAGTTTGTACCTGAGGCATAATTGAAGGTAAGCGCTTTACTCTGTCAGGTGCTGTATCGTCAAGTTCTCCAAGACGAATTCTAATATCCTTTAATTGGATATAAACATCGTTTGGAGTTCTTAAATCAATATATTCAAGTGGAACTTTTGTTCCAGATTTTATTGTTTTTGCTAATTTTTCAATTAGTTCAATTTTTGCCATGTCCCAATGTCTGTAATCATCACCTTTAGTGCCATAGGTCAAAACTTTTATTGTTTTAAAAGATTTATCTAAAGGCAAGTAATCACGTCCAATAAGTTTGCCTGTTTTAGTGAAAAATGCAATTGGTTCAACCTTTTCATCAGGTGCGATTGTAATTAAAGGTGTATCTTCTTGAATAATGATTTGTAACCTTGCAGGAAACCAAAATCTACGAATATATACGTTTTCAACAGGTGGTAAAGATTTTAAATTTTCTTCTATCTCATCAGTTCTGTACATATAAATTGGAATTTTTGGAACTTCTGATTTTCTCAACGCTGCAATGATGTAATAATTTGGAACAATTTTGTTATTCGTAATTTCCAAATAAGGGCTATCAGCTGAATCAAACGCCTTTGGTGACATATACCATTGGTGCATTCGAATTAATTTGTAACAAAGAAACATTAGGAATAAAATGAACAAAAAACGCAAAAGCATTCTTAGACGACGCATCCACATGTTTGTTTTACGGACATGTCGTTCTTGTTTATTACGTTTTATGCGAGTTTTTATATGCTCGATGCTACCAAGTTCATCATCTAACTCGTTTTCTTCGTTAGCCATTATTTATTTAATCCTGCGCTGTTTAAAATAAGTAATACTAAGTTGTCGTAATCAATGCCCATAGCTTTAGCTTGAGCTGGTAAGTCGCTTACATCAGTCATTCCTGGACTTGTGTTAATTTCTAAGAAATAAGGCTTGTTGTCCATAATCATGAAATCAACCCTAGAAACACCGCTACAACCAGCTGTCAAATGAGCTTGAACAGCAACATTTTTAATCATATTTGTTGTTTTTTCGTCCAAGTTTGCTGGAAGAATAAATTCTGACATACCTTGTGTATATTTTGCTTCAAAATCATACCATTCTGTTTTTGGTCTAATTTCTAGAATTTCTGTTGCAAAGGTATTGCCTTCGTTTTCTAAAACTCCGACAGTAACGAAGAAACCGTCAATAAATTCTTCGATTAATACATCGTTATTGAATTTAATAGCCTCGTCATAAGCCTTCTCAAGTTCTTCTGGTTTATTTACTTTTGTCATACCAAAACTTGAGCCTTCGCAAACAGGTTTTGTAATTAATGGGTATTTCAAACCGTAAACTTTTTCTTGTAAATTGTCGCCTTTTTGCACAAAAGCTGATTTAACTAATGGAATTTCTGAACAAGTTGAAAGGATACGTTTTGTGTATTCCTTGTTCATACAAATTGAAGATGCCATTACGCCACAGCCTGTATAAGGTATTTTTAAAATTTCTAATAAGCCTTGAATACAGCCATCTTCGCCGTATTCGCCGTGAAGTGCAATGTATGCGTATTCAATTTTCTTTTCTTTAAGTGTTTCAGAAATATTTTCGTCTACAACTACTAATTCTGCATTTTTGTAACCTAGTCTTTTTAATGCTTCAAAACAGTTTTTGCCAGAGCGCAAAGAAACATCTTTTTCAGAAGACATACCGCCACAAAGTACACCAATGCGAGCATTTTTATCTATTTTTGTTTTAATGTTTTCCATATTTTTTCCTCGATTTCCGAATTATTTCCCAAATAAACAACTTCGGGACTTAGCTTTATGTCATATTTTTCTTTAACTTTATTGTACATCAACAACATCAAATTTAGAATATCTTCTGAGGTTGCATTGTCAAAATTTATAATAAAGTTTGCGTGATTATCCCAAACTTTTGCGCCACCAACTGTTAAATTTTTTGCCCCAATGCTGTCTAAAAGTTTTCCCGCTGAATTATTCTCTGGGTTTTTAAATACACTTCCGCAATTAGGCAAAGCTAAAGACGGTTGATGATTTTTTCTAAAAGTTAGGTTAAAATTCATTCTTGCTTTAATTTCTTCTTGAGGTTTTTCTTCTAACTCAAATTCTGCTGATAAAACAATGTAATTTTTTCTTTGGCAAATTGAACTTCTATAACCAAATTCAAGATCTTTTTTAAAAAGTGTTAAAACTTCTTTTGTATCTAAATCAAACACTTTTGCGCATTTTAAATAATCGCTAATTGCTTGCTCTTTAGCAGAAGCGTTCATATAAACTTCGCCCCCTATTGAGCCAGGAAAGCCAATCATAAATTCAAAACCGCTAAGAGAATGTTTTAAGACTTCATTTGATGCCATAGGACCTTTTAAGCCACATTCAGCGTAAACTTTATTGCCATCAATTTTTATTGCATTACATTTTTGAGTGAAAATTACATTGCCATTAATTCCAAAAGATGACAGTAAAATGTTAGAACAGTTGCCTAAAACAATGGGTTTTTCAACAGTTTTTAATGTTTCAACTAATTCATCTGAGTTTTTAGGAAAATAAGCGTGTTCAATTAAACCGCTAACCTTGAAGGAAGTTAAATTTTTGGCATCAAAATTTTCCCTAACTTCAATTGTCATAACTATTTACCTGCAAGTTTTAAAAGTTCTTTGCCAAGTTCTGTAATAGTTCCAGCGCCTAAGCCTACTAATATGTCGTCTTTTTTTAGTTGTGGATAAATCTTTTGAGCAACTTCCTTCATTGAGCCAGAAACATATTCACAGTTTGCACAATGTTTTTTTAAATCCTTGATGAAGTTTTCAGATGTAATACCTTCAATTGGATCTTCTGATGCAGCGTAAATATCTGTAACAACCACTTGCGGAACATTTTCAAACGCATCAATAAAGTCGTTCCACAAAGATTTTAAACGAGTGTATCTATGAGGTTGAAATACTGCAATAACGTGTTTGTCAGGAAATTCTGTTAAGGCTGAAAGAGTTGCTTTAATTTCAGTTGGGTGGTGAGCGTAATCATCGTAAATTACAGCGCCGTTGATATCTCCAACGTGTTGAAAACGTCTGCCCATACCTGTAAAGGTTGCAAAGTGTTCTGCAACTTTTTCTATATCAATACCAGCTTGATGTAAACTTGCCAATACGCCTAAAGCATTTGAAACATTGTGGCGTCCTAACAATTTGATGCGTAATGAAACTAATTTTTCACCCTTGTAGTAAATATCAAATGTGCTTCCTGTTGGTGTCAAATTAATGTTTTTAGCTACATAATCCGCATCATTTAAGCCAAAAGTAATGAAATTATAACCTTTTAACTTTAAATTTCCTGCTGAATCGTTGTTAATTAAAACTTTTTGAGAACCGTTAAACTTTGATAAAAGTTGTTCAAAGGTTTCAACAAGTGAGTCTAAGCCATTTTTGTAAAAATCCAAATGGTCGGCTTCAAGATTGTTGATAACCAAAATTTGAGGATTATATTTAACAATTGTGCCGTCGCTTTCGTCAAGTTCGGCAATAAAATAGTTGTCAGTTTTGTAATTAGCGTTAGTATGAAGTTCGGGAATAATACCGCCAACAACGTAAGAAGGTTCTAAACCAGCTTTCTCCATAACGTAAGAAGAAAGACCGCTTGTTGTAGTTTTACCGTGTGTTCCAGCGTAGCCGATGAAACATTTTGAGCGTTCAGAAAGAATTTTCAAAACATCAGAACGATGTAAGATAGGTAAACCTAATCTTTTAGCCTTTTGAATTTCTGGGTTGCTTTCTCTAATCGCAGAACTTGCAACAACAACACATTTTTCAGGAACATTCTTTTCATCGTGTCCGATATAAACTTTTGCGCCTAAACTTCTAATTTCATCAATATATTTGCTATCGTTTATGTCAGAGCCAGAAACTTCAAAACCTTCTTGTAGCAAGTATTTTGCAAGTCCGCTCATTCCAATTCCGCCAATGGCGATAAAATGATATTTTTCTTTTTCCACTTCAACTACCCGTTAATTATTAATTACAAATTAATTATATTATAAAGATATTGAAATACAAAGACATTGCTAAAACTTAATATTATCGTTTGTAATCACTTTCATACTTTGTAATAAATCGCAGAATAGATTTATTTGTGAACGTCTTGAAACTTTTACAATTTTACCGTGTACAAATGGCTCATAACCGTCTTTTCCGCTAGCAACGTATTCATTTGTAATTACGTTATAAATTTTATTGTCATCAATTTTGTCAATATTTAAGTGATATTGTAAATATCTTCGAGTTGTAGTTTGACCTTTTTGTAGCGCTTCCTTCAGATATTTTCCTTGAAGTTCAACCAAAACGACTTTGTTTTCAAACGGTAAAATTTCTAAAGCGTCACCATAGGTTACTTGATTTTTGATATTTCTGTTCACTCTTATTGAACCTGAATTTGTCATTACTGCATCATAGCAAGGAAATGCTTTTGTCATTGATAAAAGTACCAACTTGCCCAAATTGGTTTGATTATGTTCAATTATGTATTGGTCTCCAATAAGTGTAACATTAGTTTTTGCGATTACTTTTTTTGTAGAGTGTGCAATTCGTTTGTCAGTTTGAGCAATAATTTTATCAATTTTTGTGTCAGAGTTCAATTCTGGAGTTATGTTTATGTGAATATAGTGTTTTAATTTCTTATCAAAGTCTAAAACGCCTATCCTTACACCGAACTCGCCATCTTGAACGATAGGAGTTGAACCGACATAAGTTGGAGTTTCAAAGAAAAAGTGATTGTGACCACCAACGATTAAATCAATGTTAGGAACTTCTTTTGCAATTTTTCTGTCTTCGTCAAGTCCGCAGTGAGAAAGTATTATTAAATGGTCATATTTAACTGTTTTTACAATCTTTTTAATTTCTTCTGTTGCATCGGTTACTTTTGCATAACTTGTATCAGAAAGGTTTGCAAGGTCAGAAGTTGTAACACCGATAATTAAATATTTTTCTCCGTCAATTTCTTTTATAATGTAGGGTTTTACAGCTTTTTTTAAGTAGTAATCATCAAAATGAACATTTGCAGATAGAAATTGTGTTTTAGAATTTTTAACATTGCGTCTAAGAACTCGTACTCCGTTATCAAATTCGTGATTTCCTAGTACAACGGCATCGTATTTTAAATATCTCAATAGCTTTGCGTTAAGTTTTCCGTAATCGTGTCTATAATAAAGCGAACCTTGAAAAACATCACCACTATCTAATAGTAAGATATTTTTGTTTGTTGCTCGCATTTGATTAATATAAGTGCTACGTCTAGAAATCCCCGCAACATTCTTGCGCCCTTTATATTCTATTGGTGAAATTCTGCCATGTGTGTCGCTTGTGTGTAAAATCACGACTTCACTAGCAAGTACAAAGTTACCGAATAAAAAAATTGCTAAAACTAAAAATATCTTTTTCATTAATCCTTCTCCAAATATACAAGTTTGCTTTTCAATTTCCATTGAATGAGAGTTAATATAAATATTATAGCAAATAAAACATACGCAAGAGCGCTTGCTTTACCAACATTAAAATATTCAAAAGCGTTTTTGTAAATTGCATATACAAGAACATTTGTGCTATCTAAAGGTCCGCCTTGAGTCATAACGTAAATTAAATCAAATACTTGGAAGGAAGTTATTGCAGTAATAATTGTTACGAAAAATATAGTCGGTGATAAAAGCGGAATAGTTATGTTTTTAAACGTATTATATGCGTTTGCACCATCAATTTTAGAGGCTTCTAAAAGCTCTTGGTTGATTGTACTTAATCCTGTTAAGAACAAAATCATATTGTAACCGATTAGCTTCCATACAGAAACTATGATTAATGCCGGCATGGCGAAATTTGTGTCATAAAGCCAATTTATGTGTAAGTGTAAAAAGTGGTTTAAACAACCGATGTTAGGGTCAAAAATCCATTCCCAAATGATACCAATTACAATCATTGGGGTTACAAAGGGTAAAAAGTAGGCGGTTTTAAAAAAGTCAGCCCCTTTAATTTTTGTGTTAATTATGCAAGCAAGTATTAAAGGAATAATTACTCCAAATATTGAAGTTGCAATTGCATATACAAAAGTGTTTATAATTATTTTTACAAATACAGGCTCTGTTAGCACAACCTTGTAATTTTCTAAACCTACATACTGAATTGGGTTAAGCAAATCCCATTTTGCAAAACTTAAACCAAAAGAGCAAATGATTGGAATAATTATGAAAACAATTGTGCCAAGCAAGGCTGGGAGTATAAACAATACTCCTGCAAAAGTCTGTTGATTAGCTAATTTTGATAAAAATTCCTTCATACTCATGACAACTATGTTATTTATGATAATATTATATTAAAAAAAGGAGAAATATTTAAATGTTAACAAAATGGGATAACGCATTCGGTAAAAATGATATTAGAGGAATTTACGGACAAGATGTAACTGAAGAATTATATTTCTTTGTTGGTAAAGCCTATGTAAGATATGTTTCACAAGTTCATGAAAAAGAAGCAAAAGACTTGTGGCTAACAGTTTGTAGAGACGCAAGGACTCACTCTCCAGCTTTAGCAAAAGCCCTAATTCAAGGTTTAACTTCTGCAGGCGCAAACGTAGTTGATTTAGGCTTAGCGCCTACTCCAATCGGTTACTATTCAAATGTTGTTGGCGTAAACGAAAATGTTACAGACGGGCATGATATTGACGGTGCATTAATTGTTACTGCAAGTCACAACCCAAGCCAATACAATGGTTTGAAGATGACTTTTAACGGTCAACTATTAGATGAAAAGCCAATTCAAGAATTATTGAAATTAGTTGCTACAATTTCTAAAGAATCTTTATTATCACACACTTTTGGACAAGAAAAACAATACGATGTTATTCCGGATTACATTGAAGTTATGAAAATGAACTTCGGCAGAGTAGGCGAAGGTATTAAAGTTGTTGTTGATAGTGCGAATGGTACAGGTGGTATTGTTGCACCAGCTTTATATCGCTCAATAGGTTGTAATGTGATTGAATTATACTCAAATCCAGACGGTACATTTCCAAATCATCACCCAAACCCAAGCGATGAAAAAACTTTGAACGATATTAAACGTGCAGTTGTTGAAAATGGTGCAGATATTGGTATTGCATTTGACGGTGACAGCGATAGAATCGGTGTTATTGATTCAAAAGGTAATTCAATGTCTGGTGATAAATTATTGTTAATTTATGCACTTGATTTGATTGAAAAATACGAAGGTACAGGCGTTAAACCAGTTGTAGTTTCAGAAGTAAAATGCTCACAAGTTCTATTTGATACAATCAACAAAGAAGGTGGCGAAGCTATTATGTGTAGAACTGGTCATGGCTATATTAAAGCGAAAATGAAAGAAACAAACGCTTTACTAGGTGGTGAAATGAGCGGTCATACCTTCTTTAAAGACAAATATTATGGATTTGATGACGCTGTTTATGCAGGTTGCAGAATTATTGAAATTCTATCTAAAAACAAAAAACAAAATCCAAGTTTTAAAATTGAAGACTTGTTGACTCCATTTAATAAAGTTTTCACATCTCAAGAAGTTCGTCTAGAATGTCCAAACGAATTGAAAAAGCCAGCATTGGAAATGTTAAAAGGATATGTTAACAATCACAAAGACATGTTTGGCGCTGAAATAAAGGATATTATTACAATAGATGGAATGAGAGTTGTATTTGATGGTGGTTTCGCTCTAATTCGTCAAAGTAACACAGAACCTGTATTTACATTGCGTTTCGAAGCAAAAACTCAAGAAGAATGTGAACGCTTTGAAAATGTAATGGTTTCTCAAATTAAAAAATGTATTGAAGAATCTTCTAAAGAAAAAGTGTAATAACAATTTACAAAATATAATTATAATCTTAATGAAACCCTGAATTTATTTCAGGGTCTCATTTTTTGTGAAAAATACGTAAATTTATTTAATTGTTAATAAAAGTTTACAATTCTCTTTTTAAAAAGGCAATTTTTTTCAAAAAAATTACTTTATATAAGTACGAGCTATTAGAAGAGGATTAATTAAAATGACTGGCAACGTGAATGTAAACTTTACAGGAAATACTTACTATTCACCACGTGATATAGAAAACCTAGCAAAATATGCTACTGGTGTTGCAATTTCTCACCAACCAACTATTAATGGTTCTGATTTAATGGCAGGTTGCGCAGGTAACTTGGTTGTTCAAGGCGCTCAATGGTTGAAAAATAACAAAGGTAACTATGCAGCAACTTTAAAAGCTCAAGCTGAAACAGCTAGACAATTATCAAATTTATATAGAACTCAAGATTCATTTACAAAAGGAATCAGCGCTGTTACTCATGCTACATCTTCAGCAGATTTGTTAGCAGCAATGCCATCAGCTGAAAATTTGGCTAAAATGTCAAAATCAACTCAAGGTTTATTTAACCAAGCAAAAATTGCAGCTGAAACATTAGGTCAAACTGGTTCTGCTCATGCTTATACAACTGCAAACCAATTATTATGTAAAGCAAATGCAGCAGCAGCTAAAGAAGCTGCAACAACAGCAACAGGCTGGTGGGGCAAAGTTAAAAACTTCTTCGGAATTAATAAAGCATCAGCAGCTATTAATACAGCTGCAGCAGGTAGCAAAGTAGGAAGCGCTTGCTGGAACACATTTAAATCTCAAGGTGGTCCTGCAATGTTAGTTTTAGAAGGTGCTACAGAAACAATTACAAACGTTGTTCCAACTTTCAAACAATTAGGTGTTAAAGCTGGTATGAAACAAGTTGGTAAATCAGCAGTTAAAACTGTAGCTTCAGTTGGTGGTTGGGTTGCAGGTGCAGCTTTAGGTACTAAAATCGGTGCAGCAATCGGTTCTATTATCCCAGGAGCAGGTACAGCAATCGGCGCAATCGCAGGTGCAGCAATTGGTACAATTTGTTCATTAGTTGGTGGTACTTTAGGTAGTAAACTTGCTAAGAAAGGTGCTGAAGCAGTTGTTGGTAAAGACGAATTGGTTTTAGCTCAAGAAAGACAAGCTAAACAATTAGCTCAAGCAGCTCAAACAAACGGTACTGTATTAAATCAAGTAGTTGGTGCAGCTTCAGAAAGATTGAATGCAGAAGGCGTAACTGATGGTGATTCAAGAATTGCATATAACAGCTTAGCTTCAGTAGCATCAGGTACTTCAACTTCAACAATGACACAAGCAATGCCTCAACAATTACAATCTCAAGCAAGCCAAGGTTTACAATCACAAACTGCTCAAAGTGTATATGGTACTTCAAACCCATTCACAACAAGAGCAACTGCAACTCCAAGTTTTCAAGGTAACAGCAACGTAGATTTTTACAACAAAGACTTTATGGCAGCAATTAACGGTTTAGCTTAATAATAACCTTATAATAAAAACAAAAAGCGCCGAGTTTCATTTGAAACTCGGCGCTTTTTGTGTACCTTAAACTTTTTAAGGCAGATTACCCCTAATCTAATAGCTAAACTTTAAAGTGAAGTAACATTGTAATCACGTTCAACAGTTGTTTGTGTTGAGTCCATTGCCATTGTTAATGCCTTTTCAATAAAGCATTTAATTGAATAAATATCTTTTTTCAAATTAACAAAGTTCAATGTTTTTTGTTCTTCTAAAGCATTTTTAAATCTTGTATAATTAGTTTGTCTCATATTAATACTCCTTTTTGTTTTCACATATCTCTCACATTTTATACATCGACATGTCGAGAAAAAATCTTTAGAGTTTTGCTTAATTTGTGTTACAAAAGTTAATAATATTTTTGCATAGTTAATAAAAGCTCGCCATTCGTCTTGACGAATGGCGAGCTACTTATTAAATTTATTTCATTATTTGAATAGTTCTTTTGTTTTTTCTCTAATTTCTTTGTCGATAGCAAAGATTTCGTCGATGTTTGGATTTTGAACCACTTTGTGTTGGCGATAAATCTTTTCAACAGTTGTGTAGATATCGTAAAGCGTAATTTTACCGTTTAAGAATGCAAATACAGCTTCTTCGTTAGCTGCATTCATACAAGTTGTTGCACTTCCGCCTGTTCTACCTGCCTCGTAAGCTAAAGCCATGCAAGGAAATTTTTCAAAATCAGGTTTTAGAAAATCAAATTTAACCGCATCAGCAAAACTGAAGCTACGAGATTTTATACCTTCGGGTCTTTCAGGATAGCAGATGGCATATTGAATTGGAATGTGCATGCTAGGAACACCAATTTGCGCCATTATGCTTCCGTCTTTCCATTCAACTGCAGAATGTACGTAGCTTTGAGGGTGTACAACAACCTTTATGTGGTCGTAATCCATACCAAATAAGTGATGAGCTTCAATTATCTCTAATCCTTTGTTCATAAGAGTTGCGCTGTCAACTGTAATTTTTTTACCCATGTTCCAACGAGGGTGCGCAAGAGCTTGTTCAACTGTTGCGTGTTTAATTTCATCAATAGACTTGTGTAAAAAAGGACCGCCAGATGCAGTAATGATTAAGTTATCAACCTTTTCTAATTCACCATGAATACATTGGAAAATAGCAGAGTGTTCGCTATCAACAGGCAAAATTTTAACGCCGGCTTCTTTTGCTTTTTTCATAACGATATCGCCTGCCATTACAAGGGTTTCCTTGTTGGCTAAAGCTATATCAATGCCGTTAGCAATGGCAGAAAGAGTTGGTTTTAAACCAATTTTTCCTGATACGGCAACTAAAATAATATCGTTTTCTTTGTTAGAACAAATTTCTTGCAAGCCTTCATCACCATAAAGAGTTTTTGCTCCAAGTGGGTTAAGTTCACTATTTTCTTTGCCTAAGCAAACATATTTAGGTCTAAATTTTTCAATTTGCTTGTTAAGAAGTTCAACATTAGAACCTCCTGCAAGCGCAATAATTTCAAATTTATCTCGAAGTTTTTCTATTACTTCTAAAGATTGAGTTCCGATAGAACCTGTTGAGCCAATAATACTAATTTTCTTTTTCATAATTAATCCTAATGTCTGAATGTAAATTTGAGTATTTACATTATATAGCAAAAATGATTTACAAAATAATTTATTTATGCTTTATTTAAATTATTATGAAAAAGATTTTAGCTAACTTATTAATAATAATTTTAATATCTGTTTTTGCCGTAGCGTGCGGTAAAAAACAACAACCAATGGATTTGTATGACGTAATTCAACAACGTGGAAAAATAGTTGTAGGTGTAAAAGATAATGTTCCACCATTTAGCTCAAAAGATAAAGACGGCAATTATGTTGGGCTAGAAATTGATTTAGCAAAGAAAATTGCATCAAAACTTTTGCAAGATGAAAATGCTGTTGAATTTATTGCTGTAACACCAGCAAACAGAATTTCAATCTTAAATTCTGGTCAAGCAGATATGATTATTGCGACAATGACAATCAATACATCAAGATTAGCAATGGTTGATTTTACAGAACCATACTATATTGCTGGTCAAACAGTAATGGTTAAAAAATCTAGCAAAATAAAATCTTTGTATGATTTTAATGCTAAAAAAATTGGTGTAGTTTTTGGAACAACCGCAAACGAGGCTATAAGAACGGTTGCGCCAGCAGCATTAGTCGCAGGCTTCAAAACTTATGATGAAGCAGTAGATGCATTAAAACAAGGTCTTGTTGACGGTGTAGCAATGGACGATACTGTTTTAATGGGATATAAATTAAAAGATTCTTCACTAACTTCAATTAGTCAAAAATATTCCCAAGAACCTTATGGCATTGCTCTTAGAAAAGGTACAGAAAGCACAAGAGTTTTAGAAATCTTAGACGGTTTTATTTCTAATTCAAAATCAAACGGTGAAATGAACCAATTAAAAGCTAAATGGGTTAAATAGAGCTATTTTGTAAAACCTTTCCTTTTTAATTCTGTTGGGGGAGAAACCCCAACCTACAATGCTAAACCTAATGTCATTCTGAACTTGTTTCAGAATCTCTTAAACTGCAATGCCTGACAAGTATTAAATTTACTACACTTCAAACGGGTCTCGTTTTTTGTAGTAATTTGGTTTTTTCTTTAATTTGTCATTTTTCTTTTTAACTTTTTCTGGCACATTTTTGTATGCGTTATCGACAGACATTTTCATTAAAGTTTTTTTAGAGCGAATGTCGTAACAAGTTAGCCAAAAACTTCTATTGATGTTATCAACATTAAAGGAAATTCTACCCGCAACTCTATCGCCAGGTTTAATTTGCTTGAACATTAAGTTTGTATCACCGAAAATAGAAGGGTGAAAAACATTGTTGTAATCGTTTACAAGCGCTAAATCCATGCCTGAAAGTGTTTTATCTGTAAGGTTAGAGATAGATAGAGTTAGCGTAATTGTGTTAGCTTCGCCAAATGGATCTTTTTCGTGAACAATGTTTGTAATTTTAACTTTTAGCCCTGGATAAAACATCTCGTGTTGTTTTAGGGCTGTGTCTTTGTAAACAGGAAGTTCAATTTTTCCGTTAATCTTTATTCTGATTTCGTCACCAGGTGCGATTAAAACGTCTTTTCCCTTGCGCCATAAAGACATGCCTAAGCCAACAGTTCCGCCAACTGCAGCACCACCCAAAACTGTGTAACCTTGTGATGCAATGGCAGCCTCAATACCAAATAGGTTAAGTGCCAAAAATCCGCCAACTACGCCTCCTGCAGCTGTGTATCCAACATCTTGCGCTACAATTTTTCCAGCCTCAACAATCGGGTGCATTCTTGTGGACATCTTACCTTCAATAGGAATTTCTCTGCCGTCTGGAGTTACAAGATAATCAAAATCTAAACTGATGTAACCGTTACGCCCTAATCGTTTTGCGCCAGATTGCTCCTTGATAATGCCATGTGCAATTGTTCCTTTAGGCAAAATTACACCACTATCGCCAGAAACATCGCTTACAACTTCAGCGAAAAACTCATCGCCTTCAATCGAAATGTTACCGTCAATTACTTGTGAAACAGTCATTTTGATTACATCTTTTTGGTCAATAATGTCAACTTTCCCAGTAAAAAGTTCTGATTGGTCTAAAGTTTTTTGGTCAAACATTTCCGCATGACCTTGATATGTATCAGCAAAAGCCAATCCACTGCTTAAAAAATATGAACTTAATATAGCACTCGCTAAAAGCTGTTTACATCTAACCATACTAACTATTATATTTATTTTGAAAAATAAATCCATTTGTAAACATTCCTTTTACAAAATAATCTTTTTAAATTCCTTTTTAGTACAATTGATATATAGAATATTATTTTATAAGGAGAAGTAATGGAACGTTTTATTGGCATCATTGGTATGGTCATTTTGTTAGTAATTGCATTTGCATTGTCAAATAACAAAAAGGCTATTAACTACAAGACAGTAGGTGTAGGCTTAGCTCTACAAATCATTTTTGGTATTTTTATTTTTAAGGTGCCTGTTGGTCAAAAGATATTTTTATGGTTAGGCGAAGTTATCGTTAAACTTTTAGAATTTGCTAACGTAGGTGGTAAATTCGTTTATGGTCCATTACTAGATGATAAACAAATGGAAACTGTATTTGGTTGCTCAATTCCATTTGCATTTCAATTGATTAGTGCAACTGTATTTATGATGATGATAGTAAACATTCTTTACTACTACGGAATCATGCAAAGAGTTGTAACTGTTTTAGGTAAAGCGATGAACAAACTGATGAAGGTTAGTGGTGCAGAAGCGTTATCAAACGTAGCGAGTGCTTTTGTAGGTCAAGTTACAGCACAAATTATGATTAAACCATACTTGGCAAAATTAACTCGTTCTGAATTACTTTCTTCAATGGCAGGTTCAATGGCTTGTACATCAGGCGCTATGATGCCTGTTTACGCAATGATGGGTATTCCAATCGTTTATGTTTTAGCTTCAGCTATTATGGCTATCCCTGGGGCTTTGGTTATGACAAAACTTGTTTACCCAGAAACAGGCGAACCCGAAACAATGGAAAATATTAAATTAAGCCGTCGTAAAACTCACTCAAACGTATTTGATGCAATTGCATCAGGCGCTTCTGAAGGTATGATGGTTTCTTTAAACGTAGTTGCAATGTTACTTGCAATCGTAGCTTTAATTGCAATGATTGACTACATCTTAGCAGCTTTCGGTGGTTGTATCGCTAACTTGTTCCACTTAACTGGACCTGTTTTAGGCTTTGACTTCCAAGCGTTATCATTAAAGATGATTTTAGGTAAATTCTTTGCAATCTTCGCATTGATTATGGGTGTACCTGTTCAAGATATCTTTAACGTAGGTGGTGTAATCGGTTTGAAAATCGTTTCAAACGAAGTTTACGGTTATACAGACTTGGTAGCAATCCAAAATATTATTTCAAATAAAGCATTTGTAATTGCATCTTTCGCAATTTGTTCATTCGGTAACTTCGGTTCTATCGCAACACAAATCGGTGCAATTGGCGGTTTAGCACCAAACCAAAGAAAGAACTTGGCAAGATTGGGTATGCGAGCATTGATTTGCGGTGTGTTCACTTGCTTTATGTCAGCTTGTATCGCAGGTATCTTGGTTGGCTAAGAACTCTCACGCTAGGGCTGAATAGATTAAATTTAAACGCAAAAAGACTTCATCAAAAAAGATGAAGTCTTTTTTAGTCCCCAAATCAAGTAACACTTAAAGATTAAGCGTTGAATGCAGCTTCAGAACCTGAGTTGCTGTTAGCTCCGCCGAAGCCTTCAAAAATTGTGTTGATAAATGCAACTTGAGGTTGTTGAACATTATCTACTTTCTTTTTATTTTCGTCGATACCGTTGATACCGTTAATACCGTTGTTTAATCCATTTAATCCGAACATCTCAATTTCTCCTCTGTGTTTTTAAATATCTCTTACACATATATAAAGTATTTTTCTCATGAAAAATTGCGAGCATGGGTTGAAATATGAAGTTTTGTTAACAAAATAATTTAAAATTTTAAGAAAGCAATTCGTCTTCAACGATTTTGCAGATTAAGTGACCTAGCATTACTTGAGCTTCTTGAATTGCAGGAGTTTCAGACGATGGAATTTTTACCAAAATCTTACAAATTCCGTCCATATCGCAAGGTTTTTCGCCTGTTAAGCCGACTGTGACAAGTCCGATTTCGTTTGCAACTTTTATTGCATCAACAATGTTTTTTGAATTGCCAGAGGTAGAAAGCGCAATCAAAACGTCGCCTTTTTTACCGATTGCTTCAATTTGTCTTGAGAACGCTTTATCGTAGCCAAAATCATTTGAAAGTGCCGTAATTAGTGCATTATTTGAAGTCAAAGAAATAGCACTAAATGCGTGTCTTTCTTTAAAGAATTGAGAAACAAATTCTGTTGCTAAGTGGTCGCAATCACTGGCTGAACCGCCATTTCCGATAAACAAAATCTTGTTTTCTGCTTTTAAAGCTAAAACAATATTATTACTAATTTCTTTAATTTGTTCAAGCATAAGCTCATTCGCAAGAATATTTTTGCGAATGTCAATTGAATTTTGAATGTATGCTTTAATTTGGTTATCCATTTTATTAATGTTGCTCAATAAATTCAATTTCGTTGCCGTCTGGATCTTTTACAAAGGCAATTTTAGTTGTTCCTTCAAATACAGTATAAGGTTCATACAGGTATTCGTAACCTAGCGAGTGCAATTTTTCTGTAAATTTGTCCATTGAGTCTACTGAAAAAGCGAAGTGTCCAAAGGCATTACCGTTTTTGTAGCCTTCAGCTGGAATTTCATCATTTACTGTCAATTCGATTTGAGCTGTGTGTTCTTCGTCTTCTAGGTAAATTAATTCGCAATCATCAAGTCTTTTTTTCTTTGCGATAGTCATATTTAACAAATTTTGATAAAATTCTAAAGATTTTTCTACATCTTTAACCCTAATCATAGCGTGTAAAAATTTCATTTTAGTCCTTCTTCCTAAGCATAACGACAGCGTTTGCTTCAATAGCTTTTTTCTCACCAACAGCGTCCATTTGCTCGTTAGTTTTTGCTTTTATTGAAATCAAGTTTACATCAATCCCTAGATGTTTTGCAAGTTCTTTTTGCATAGCTGGAATGTGTGGCTTCATCTTTGGCGCTTGTGCAATGATGTTGCAATCAAGGTTGTTGATAACATAACCTTCCTCTTGAATTAGTCTGTAAGCGTGTTGCAGTAATAAAATGCTTGAAATTCCTTTATATTTTTCATCAGTATCAGGAAAATGTGTTCCAATGTCACCAAGTGCAAGAGCGCCAAACATCGCATCAATAATAGCATGAATTAAAACGTCTGCATCTGAATGACCTACAAGACCTGTAACGTGAGGAATTTTAACTCCGCCAATAATCAAATCTCTGTCTACATCAAGTCTGTGAATATCGTAACCTAAGCCAATTCTATACATTTGCACCTACTTTTACAAATTTTTCGATAGCTTTTACAAAGCCGTTGTTGTCAACTGTGTCTGTAACGTAATCTGCGATTGCTTTTAATTCGTCTGTGCCGTTACCCATTGCAACTTTAACTCCGCCCGCTTTAAGTAAATCTATGTCGTTGTTGTGGTCTCCGATTGTAAGAGTTTCTTCTTGAGAAATCCCATACAATTTTTGTAAATATTTTAAACCGTCGCCCTTTGTAGCTTCTTTATGACAAACCTCGCAGAAGTAATCGCAAGATTTTACAATGAATAATTCTGGAAAATCCTCTTGAAGTTTTTTTGTTAAGCGTGTAATGCGTTCTGGGTCTGCGTAATCAATTAATAAAATTTTATTTACGTTCTCTAATTCAATTTCTGAAAAAGGTTTTACTGTAAATGGAATTTTTTGGTGGTCAACGTATTTATGCGTAAATTCATTTTCTTTTTCAACGTATAAATCATCATTCATATATAAATTCATGTGAATATTTTCGTTGTGTCCCCAATCAATAATTTTTTTTGCTGTTTCAGTTGGAATGTATCTTTCATAAAGAATATTTTGCTCAGGTGTGTTGTCACGAACTAAAGCTCCTTGATAAGATACAACAGCATTTTTAAGTCCTAATTGGTCTGCTATTTTCTTTGCAGACTTGTGCATTCTGCCTGTTACAATAACGACTTTTATACCGCTTTCGTCAAGTTTGTGGATACATTCAACAACTTCAGGGTTAAATTCGCCTGTATATTTCAAAATTGTTCCGTCAACGTCTGTTGCAATCATTTTAATTGTCATTTTTTATTCCTTAATCAATTTTGTAAGCTCTTAGTAAAGCACAAAGTGTTTTTGAATCATTAATTTCGCCATTTTTTATCATAGCGAAAACTTCATCTTTAGTATATTCAAAAAGTTGTAAAATTTCACCCTCGTCTGGGTGTGGTTTGTTGTAGGTTAAATCTTTTGCGTAGTATAAATATAATTTTTCATCGCAAATTCCTGGAGTTGTGTTGATGTAACCTAATGATTCCCAAGTTCCTGCATCGTAACCTGTTTCTTCTTCTAGTTCTCTTTTGCACGCTTCATCAGGATTTTCACCGTATTCAAGTTTACCAGCAGGAAGCTCTAAGTTTGTTTTTGCCAATGGATAACGATATTGTTTAACTAACAAAACCTTACCTTCGTTTGTTTCAGCAACGATTACGACTCCACCAGGATGTCTAACAACTTCTCTAAAACTTTTATGTCCGTCTGCTGTTTCAATTTCATCGTACTCAACGTGAACAACTTTGCCGTCATAAGCAACTTTGCTAGATAATGTTTTTTCTGTAAATTCCATTTTCATACCCCTTAAAGCGCTAAAACAATCGCTTTTATATTTTCATCTGTAATGTATTCTAATGCTTTATTTTTGTCCTCTTGTGACAATTCGTTTATTGATTTTAAAGTTTCTAATGTTTTTAATATTATAGTTTGATTTTTTGACGATAACAAATTGCGGATTAAGTTGCCATGCTTGATTAAGTCTAAAGCAGGATAAACAAAATCGCTGTTTTCGTTAAGCTCTGGTGCAATAAAGTTGTCTAAATCCTCGTCTAAATTGTCATTTAAAAGTGCTTTTATCGCCTTAACTTCTTCTTTGGTATTTTTATCTTCGTCAAAAAGATATTCGTCATTTTCTGTAAGTTGATTAAATTTGTTTTTTGCAGTTAAAAGAATTACCGCATTTTTAGAATTAGGCTCGCAGAAAATTAAGCGTTCAAACACTTCGTATAATTGGAAGGTGAACACGTTTGATAATGGAACGATTTCGCCTAAACCTTGTAAAATGTTGTAGATTGCAAGCAAAGTATCTGAATAATATTCAGAGTTTAAAAGTTTTAAAAGGCTTTCCATATAGCCAATTTCACTTGCAATATATTCTGAAACAGAAGATTTTTTCATTATTTCAAAGATTTTGTTTAACAAACTTTTTTCGCCGTAAGCAGAAATAAATTTTACCCCTGATAAAACTTCAAAATCATCATCAGAGTTCATTTTTTCAACCGCTAAATCAAGTGAAGATTTGTCGCCCATTGAAGAAAGTGCAAGAGCCGAATTGAAGGCTAGTTGTTCATCTTCTGAAAAAGCGTATTGCTTTAAGGTTTCTAATACTTCATTATCTTTATAATAAGAATAGAATTTTACCGCATAACATTTTTCGCTGTCATTGCCGTTTTTCAATAACTCCTTCATCTTGCTCAAAACTTCATCATCAGCGTATTTTGCTAATGTTTTAACAATAAAATCTGCATAAGATGGTGAATAGTAGCTTAAAAATGATAAAAGATTTTTGAAATTATCTTTGTTGCAAGCGTATTCTAGACGTTTTGAAACATTTTGCTTGATAAAATCAAATAAAAAATCTTCTTTTGAAACAAGTTCTTCAAAAGATTTGCTGTCTGCATTATTAATAATATGCGCAGCAGCTTGCTCATAATCAGCTTGGTTTTTACCTGTAAGTTTTTTTATTAAATCCATAAAGATTAGTCTAGGTAGAAAGCTGTAATAACCTTGTGACCTTCTTCTGCATATTCAATAGCACCATGAAGAGTTTTACTTGTATGAGATAAGAAACATATTAATTGGTTGCAATCATCAATAATTTCTCTGTTACAAACTCTAGATGCATCAGCAAGAGTCATCATTGCTCTATCTGGGTGTTCAACAATATTTGGAACACCGATTAATTGGTCTTGAACGTCAGAAGGTTGTTGACCGATAGTTTGAGGTAAAATTACCTTTAATTTATCAGGGTTAGCCTTCATTGCACCACGAATTGTAGCTGCGTTTGTACCAGAAGAACCGCCTGATGTAATAATTGTGTTACCTTGTTGAGCCAAAGCTGTAACAAGTGTTTCAATAATTTGTTGGTGAGTAATTGCTAAGTTTCTGCTGCCGATAACTGCAATTCTTTTAGCAGATTGTTGGATTGTAGCCAATTCCATAGCCAATTCATCGACTGTATCAGGAGAATCACTTGAAACTGAGTCTAAATCGTCAAGAGGTACCATGATTGAACCTTGATTTGAACCTTCGTTGTCTTCACCTAATAATTTAATTGTTTCGATGTCTGCCATATTTTCCTCTACCTTTTACAAAATATTATGTTATAGTATAATCATATTATCACAAATATATTTTTTTTGAACAGGGGATATGGAAAACATATTAAACAATCTTAATGAACGCCAAGTTGAGGCGGTTAAAACAACTAAAGGACCTTTGTTGATTTTAGCAGGTGCAGGTTCGGGCAAAACAAAAGTGCTAACCTCTCGTATTGCTTATTTGGTTCAAAATGGCGTGAAGCCTCGTGAAATTTTGGCTGTAACATTTACAAACAAAGCCGCAAAAGAAATGCGAGAACGCTTAGGTAATATTTTAGGTGAAGAAACTGTAAAATATATGTGGGTAGGTACATTTCACAGTATTTGCGGTAGAATTTTACGCCAAGATATCGAAAATTATGCTTTCCAATCTGGCAAAAAATTAGATCATAACTTTACTATTTATGATGATTCTGACTGCATGGCTGTTGTCAAAAATGCGCTGAAAAAACTTAATTTAGATGATAAAGTTTACCAACCAAAATATGTGAGAACCGTTATTTCTAACGCTAAAAACAAAATGGAAGATGCTCATCGTTTTGCAACTTTTGCAAGAGATTTTAAGGCTCAAAAGATTGCCGCTGTTTTTGAAGAATACGAAAATACATTAAATAATAACAATGCAATTGACTTTGACGACATGCTTATGCTTGCCGTTAAATTGTTTGAACAAAACCCTGAGGTTAGAGAAAAATATTTCTCTCGCTTTGAGCATATTTTAGTCGATGAGTTTCAAGATACAAACATCGCACAGTATAAATTAGTGAACATGCTTTATACAAATTTGTCAGATAAAATTCCAGAAAGTCGTTCTCTTTGTGTTGTAGGAGATGTTGACCAATCAATTTATAGTTGGCGTGGTGCAGATTACAAAATTATTTTAGGTTTTCAAAAAGATTTTATGAACTCAAAAGTAATTAAATTGGAACAAAATTACCGTTCAACAGAAAATATATTAAAAGCGGCAAACGCAATTATTGAAAACAACGAGGAACGTGTAGACAAGGTTCTTTTCTCAAACAAAGGCGATGGTGAAAAAATCCATTATTACGAAGCTCAAGACGATTCCGATGAAGCAAATTATATTGCAACAACCATAAAAGCCTCTTGTGATGGTGATTACAACAAATATGCAGTTCTTTACCGTACTAATGCTCAATCTCGTGCAATTGAAGAAGCGTGTATGGCAAACTCAATTCCATACAAGGTTTACGGCGGTATGAAGTTTTATGATAGGCAAGAAATTAAAGATGCGATTGCGTATTTAAAATTAATTTATAACCCAAACGATTCTCAAAGTTTTAAACGTATTGTAAATGTCCCAAAACGTGCAATCGGTGAAACTTCAATTGCAAATCTTCAAAAATTCGCCGACCAACACGATATCAGCTTAATGGAAGCGATTGAAATTATTGAAGAATCTGACTTAAACTCAAAAACTCAAACAAAGCTAAAAGACTTTAAGGCACTAATTGACAAGTTTAGAGAAGCATCTACAAATTATGAATTGGCTGAGTTTTTAGGACTTGTTCTTGAACATACTGGCTATATCAGAATGTTACAGGCTGAAAATACTCCTGAAGATGAGGCTAGAATTGAAAACTTGCAAGAGTTAGTAAACGTAGCAAGCGAATTTGAACCAGAAGAACCTGATAATATATTAGGTGAATTTTTGTCTCAAGTAGCTTTGGTTTCTGATATTGACGGAATGGACGAAATTGCAAATAACGTAACTCTAATGACTTTACATTCTGCAAAAGGTCTAGAGTTTCCAATTGTATTCCTTGCGGGGCTTGAAGAAGGAACTTTTCCACATCAAAGAACCTTTAATTCAGCAAGCGAATTAGAGGAAGAACGCCGTCTGATGTACGTTGGTGTAACTCGTGCAGAGGAAGAATTGTATTTGTCATCAGCGAAACGCCGTCAAATGTGGGGTGAATATAAATATTACAATCCAAGCCGTTTTTTGGAGGAAATTCCACCTCAATTGCTTGACTCAACTACATCTTCAGAAACCTTTACGTCGCAATCAACATTTAGAAGTGCTGTTCAAAAAATGAAATCATCTTCATCAAGTTATGCAACTTCAAATTCAGATGGATATGTTAAGCCAACAAGCGGATTTGGGGCAAATTTTGTTGCACCTTCAAGAAAAAAATACGAAGCGCCTCAATATAGCGCACCTAAACGCACAGCACCGAAGGCTTTTATAAAAAAATCAACAATTAACAAACAAAAAGAAGAAGAAAAAATTAAAGCGTTCTTTGAAAATAATAAAATTAAACGAAAAATTGAAGAAAATCGAAAACAGGTCGAAGAACAACAACGCCAAAAACAAGAAGAAATTATAAAAGCACAAACTGTTGATTATTTTTTCAATAAAGGAGAAAAAGTTTTTCACGATATGTTAGGTGCAGGCGAAGTTGTAGACGTTATGCAAGTTGGAGACAGCACAATGTACACAATTGATTTTGGATTAAAAGGCAAAAAAGCTATGGACGCCCAATATGCCCGTCTTAAAAAAATCTAATTGTGCTAAATAAATCGTCATACCGCACTTGTTGCGGTATCTTTTTACAGATATTATTATACAATTTTTAACGTTAAATTTTGTCTGTTTTAAGACGTACGTATTATTACGTACGCTTTTTTACGGACAAAGCACATTGAAACTCAATAAAATAAACTATTTCTTTAATAAAAAATGGAATTTGACTACTATATTAAGGCTTTTGAAGATTGTATACACTTGAAAAATAAATCGCACAACCTTTACGGCTGTACGACTTATTTTTTATTTCACACACATTTTTAATATTATGTCATTCTGAACTTGTTTCAGAATCTCATGTTTCAGAGACCCTGAAATAAATTCAGGGTGACATTAAAACTTACCTATGCAGCCAATCTATTTTGA
>OGLM01000893.1_pt1 | contig 33956 bp, 25 predicted proteins | sample 1572531 | NCBI WGS metagenome assembly OGLM01 (sample SAMEA2581909, study PRJEB24529) | metagenome | biome: Human gut stool | place: China | collected 2011 | reverse complement strand
GAATGAACGATGTCTGGAGTGTTCTATCTGTGCAATGTTCTTCAGCTCGTCATTGGCAGTTTCAATCAAAGCTCTTTTTCTGAGCAGGATCTTGTCGGCAATACTCATCAGTGAGTTCTTCATATATCATCCGCCATACAATAAATCTCCGTAACTTTAGCCTCTGAGAACATAGTGGTAATCGCTTAAATGTTATACTTGGACAATATAAATTTAATGCTTTTATCACTATGTTCCTAATATTCAAAGAAATAATTTTAGACCTTATATCGAACTCACGTTAAATAGTTCGTCCCGATTCTGCTTGTGCGGCTTTGTAAAAGAAACCCACCATTCCGGAATGTGCCGGGAATGATGGGTTTTGCTTGTATGAAAAGTATCTGTTTTTTAGAAACTTGCTTTTTGGGCTTTCAGTGTGCTCTTTCCGTTTGAAAGGATGTAAATGCCTTGGTTCAGGTCGTCGATGCTGACGGAAGTCGCATGGTTCGCTTGTTTCAACATGCGGCCTTGCAGGTCGTAGATGGTGATGTCGTTTGGTTCTGCAAAGTAGAACGTATTACCTACACGTTGGGCAGACAAAGTCTTCACACCGTTGATACCATCGCCTCCGCTAACAGTGTATGCGGCAAGGGTTGTGGAGAAGTCTGTGATGTTGGCAGAGAGAAGGGCCTTGGTTGTGCCGTTCGTGGCGGCCCCGGTTACCAACAGGGGGACATCATTGTTTGTGGCCGTACCGTTTGAGCAGGTATAAGCCAATGATTGGGTAATGGTTTTCTCGCTGTTTTGGTCTTGAATGACATAACCATATAAAGAAACCTCCCCGTTGTTTACTGCCATGCTTGTGAAGTTCTCGTTGAAATGTTGGGTGTCTCCATTACCCTCGTCAAGACCGCTTTTAGCAGTCCATTGTACTTCTAATGAGTTCTTGTCCAATGCCGTGGCAAACAAGTCGCATCCGCCTACATGGGTGAGCTTGTTGTCGAAAGGCATCATTTGATGGAACGTTCCGCCAATGTAGAGGGTATTGTCTGCTATTTGCATTTTACCGATGTTGTTATAAGACGCTCCATTACTATGGGAGTCTGCATGGAATATTTTTGTTGTGGCCTTGCCATCTTGGATGGCAGCCGTGATGAAAGCATGTTCCACCATTCCATTCGTGTTATCGAACGCCAAAGTAATGTCTTCGCTTCCATTCGGATAAGTGAATGTCAGTGTGCCTTGGGCCGCAAAACACAAATATACGGAATTGCTTTCTGTCGTGAAGTTGATACTTTCTACTCCCATTTGATCACCTCCCAATTGGGTTTTAACACCGACTTGCGCTACGGATTCTGCATTGTCTAGTGTAGATGCATCCAATGAGAAAATACCGGCACTGATGAGGTCATCATACATGAAATCAAATATATTCATGTATATGCCTTTCCATTGTACATTGTCTATAGTTACGTCGCCAGTATACATGGCTGAAGCGTACAACTTTCCGTTGTTTGCTTCTATGTGGTTGATTTTTATATATGGAAATCCTTCTTGGGGAAAGTAAAGCCCACTGGAAGCTATTTCTGCATTGGCTTCCGGCCAAATGACTTTTGTAGCTTTCAACGCACCTTCGGCACTGTATGCCGCAATGAAACTGGACACTTGGTTTTCCACTTCTCCGGCCTTGCCGTTGACGGTTTGCGCTTTGCCATCCGTGCTTCCCACTTCCACGGCATCGGCCACAGTCCCGGCCACGTAGACGTTGTTCTGCTCATCGGTGGTGATGGCCGTAATGGTGGCTGCACCGCGCAGACCGACAGCCCAAAGAGCGTTGCCGTTGGCATCGTATTTGGCCAGATAGGCACTGTTGGCAATCGGGTCAAGAACGGTGCTTCCGATGACAATCGGTTGCGTGAATGCTCCCGTGGCGTAGGTGTTGCCTGCATTGTCCACAGCCGTGGGGGCTTGGAGGTTGAGTTCTTCCCATTTCGACACGGTATTTTCTACCGACTTGGACCACTTCTGTTGGTCGGCTGCAAATGCTTGCGTGCCCGCCAAGAACAGGCTACAAGCTGCGATAAGTAATGTTCTTTTCATAATGGATAATTTAAAAAATGAATATTAAGTATTGTCATATTGGGTCCGGGAGGAGGTTACTCTTCCTCCAGTCCCGGATTGGCTGCAATGGCTTCGGAGGGGATACGTAACGTATAGCGTGAGTCATCCTTTTGCAATACGTAAGTTTCTCCCTTATAGGTCTTGGTCAGTTCCTGGCGAGTGGTACGACGCAGGTCAAACCAACGATGGCCTTCGAAAGCCAGTTCGCGGAAACGTTCGTTGTAGATTTCTTCCCGCAACTCATCTTGTGTCATGGCCAGGACTTCCGCCTCGTATGTGGGGTAGATGGCTGCAAGGTAACGTTTCTTCATCAGTTCCGTCAGGTAATGGCGGGCATTGTCCATGTCGTTCAGTTCCAAGGCGGCTTCTGCGGCGGTCAGGTAGAACTCGGCAGAGCGGAATGTGCAGCGGAACTCATTGGTTCCGGCTTTGAGAACTTCTGTCGCACTGGCGGAAATCTGCCGGTAGAATTTGCTTCGGCGCATGTCACCGCTACGGTAAAGGGACATCAATTCCGGATTCACGTATCCCACTCCGAGGGACGAGGCAATGAAAAGGCGTTCCATGGAAAGGATGGCTTCCACAGACTGGTAGTGGTTGGGCAATGTGGAGGATGTGGTGAGGTCTTCCAATTCACCATGCCTGTTCACGACATCTGTCGCATAGTCATAGGCGTTAGCCCAGTCTCCCATGTACAAGTACACTCGGGCGCGGAAAGCGTTGGCCGAAAGCGTGTTGAACCGGTAGGTCTCGCCTTCCGGCCAATTCTCTACGTTGAGCAGTTTTTCGGCCTCGTTTATGTCAGACAAGATGGAGGCATAGACCTCTGCCACGGTATTGCGCGACAGCACTTCGCGGACATCGCTGTTCAGTTTCAACGGGATGCCTTTGGTGGCTGCCGGATTACAATGTGTGTAAGGGGCTGCGTAGAGGTTCACCAAAATGAAGTGCATGTAAGCGCGTAACATATAGGCTTCTCCGGCCAGTTGGTTGCGTTCGGCTTGTGTAGCTTCAGTGATATTGTCTTTGTTTTCTATGACGGAATTGGCAATATAGTTTACGTAATAGTATCTTTGCCAACCGAACGAAAGTGTGGTTTGGTCGGGGGCGACATCATTCCAACACCAAATATCCAGATAGGAGTTTAGTGATTCTTGGTTTTGTTCGCCTTCCAAGGTTAACTCATCGCTTCGGAATGTGGCCATACCGCGGTCTGAGGGGATGGCTGAATAGGCTTCGGTGAGCAAGTCGCGAAACTCTTGCCCGGTTTTGGGCATGACCTTGCCGACGGGTTGGATGTCAAGGAAGTCGTTACAAGCTGTGAATGAAAGTAAGATGGCTATGAGCCACACTATGTTAAAACATTTATTCTTCATTGTTCATTCTCCTAATTAAAAATTCACGTTAAGTCCGAAGATGAAACTTTTAGGGATGGGGGAGGCGTACGGATTCCCCATCGTTTCCGGGTCAAGATAATTATGATAGTTGCTGGCGATGACCCAAAGGTCACGTCCCTCCAACGACACGGATGCGCTTTTCACACCGATAGGCTTCAGCCAACGGGCCGGCAGGTCGTAAGCAAGGCGGATGCTCTGGAAACGGAAGTAGTTCTGTTTCTTGACGTAAATATCCAAATTGTTCAGGATGGGATAGTTGTCATAAAAAGAATATTCCTCCGGCCTGTCGCTGCTGTTGATGAGCCTCGGGAACTTCCCGTCAGGGTTATCCGGTGTCCAACGGTCCAAGATGTCGCGGTTTGTGTTCAGACCGCGGTCATAAGTGGTCAGGCTGTAGCTTGGCGTGGTCTGCACGTGCATCCCGAAGTTGAAGATACAGTTGACGCTCAATGTCACGCGTTGGTATTTGAATGTATTCGTGAATCCGCCAGAAACTTTCGGGTCAGTGCTGCCCATGTAGGTCAACAGGTTACGTTGTTCTTCTGCGCTCAGAGAACTGGCACCGGCGTTATTAAGTTGGAAAAAGTCTTTAGCAGAAAGCTTTTGCCCGTCTTTTGTAAGGTATAAGGGGTAGCCTTCATCGTCCAGTCCGGCGGTCTTGTAAGCGAAGATGGCTCCCGCCGGGTAACCTTCGCGGCTCGGCGTGGTGGAGTTTTCGGCCACGGTCTCCTGTAAGACGGTATTGTCGTTGAAACCGAAATTCAGGTTGGTGAACCATGTGAAATCTTTGGTGTGGATGTTCCGTGTGGTCAAAGCCACTTCCACGCCTTGGTTCTCCATGCTGGCCCAGTTGACCGTGGTAGAAGAATAACCGGTTTCCAAGGGCAGCATACGCATGCCGATAAGGTCTGTCCCTTTACGATAATAGTAGTCCACGCTCAATGAGATGGCATTGTTCCAAAGTGACAAGTCCAAGCCTGCATTCACGTTTTGTGTCTTTTCCCAACGCAAGTCAGGGTTAGGAGCATTCTGCGGACGCAATGCATCTTCAGGGTTGTTCGGCAGAATAGTGGCTTGCACATATTTTCCGATAAGATAAGGGGAAGTGTTCTTGTCAATGTTACCCTGCAGACCGTATGATGCACGGAGTCCCAAATTGTCTATGGCCGTGACATTCTTCATGAACGGTTCGTCGCTGATACGCCATAATCCGCTGACGGAATAGAGCGGAAGGTAACGGTACTTCTTTGCTACACCGAAAATATCCGATCCGTCAAAGCGGATGCTTCCTCCGAGTGTGTAGCGGTGGAGTAGCGTATAGGAACCGGTGGCAAACCATGAGACGAATGCATTTTCTGTGAATGTTTCGGTATGAAGAGGCAGGGCTTCTGCCGAGTTTTCCGTGGGGAATATGACTGGTACGGAAGTCAGTGTCCGGTTATCATATCCGTATGCGGCAGAAAACAAGGATTTGTATTCATTATGACGGATTTCCGTACCCAACATCACTTCCAATTCATGGATATCCTTGAAACGGTTGTCATATTCGGCCATGGCTTTCCATGTCCATTGGGTTTGGTGGCTGTCCGTAATTTTGTTGCTTCCTCCATCGGGAAGGAAGGTACGTTTGCCATCGCTGTAAGAATATGTGTTTTGTTCTTTCTCCCGTCGCATGGCGTAGCTGTTTTCCCCGGCATATTTTTCGATAGTGCCTTCGTCCCATTGCAAACCGAATTGGGACGTAATTTTAAAATGTTCGTCCAGTTTGAGTTCTGCGTCGAAGATGGACATTAAAGATGTCGTTGTGTTGATGTTGGATGTGTTGGCGCGTTCCTCGAAAATGTTGAAGTCTGATACGATGTCGCCTTTGCTATGTTGTACGTTGACATCATAGATATAATCCCCTTCATCATCGAACGGGCGCAGGTAGGGGTTGGCGATGCGTGAATAATAAACAGGATTAGTGAACCCATCACCGTAGGTCAGGTACGACCTTTGCTTACGGCGGTTGGCAAATACGGAGGCACCCACTTTCAGTTTGTTGTTGATGCGGTAGTCGGTTTTCAGCGTCAGGTTGAAGCGGTCGTTCTTTACGCTTTCCACATTGCCTTGTTCCACATAGTAGCCTAAGGCGGAGTAGTAGGTGGCCTTTTCCGAACCGCCGGACAGGCTTACGTTGTATTCTTGGTTGAACACGTCCCGGAAGAGGATGTCGTTCCAATCCGTATTGACAGCCCGCAGGGCATTGATGTCGGCCTGTGCCTCGGGCGAGAGGGCGTTCCAGCCTCCGGCCTTGTAGGCATCGGTCAGCCCGTAGCCTGCAATGATGCGGGCTACGTCGCCTTTGTTTTCGCGGTAGGTATAATCGGACTGCAACAGGACTAATTCAAGGTCAACCTTTTCATCAGAGTTCAGAAGGTTGAGGCGGTCGATGTCTGTCTTGGGGTTGTACGTCAACTTCATGGAGAAGTTGATTTGTGGCTTGCCTGCTTTCCCTTTTTTGGTGGTGATAACGATTACACCGTTTGCAGCCCGGGCACCATAAATGGCCGTGGCTGCTGCATCCTTCAGTACCGTGATGCTTTCAATGTCCTGTGGGTTAATACCTGCGATGGAAGTCTGATAGATGTTGTCTATGTCTTGTAAATCTTCCATGGACGGGATGTCTGTGCCCTCCAATGGAATGCCGTCGAGCACCCAGAGCGGGTCTTGCGTCCCGTTGATGGAGGACGTACCGCGGATACGTAACTTGACCGGTGCGCCGGGTGAGCCTGAAGAGGTCACGCTGGACAGTCCGGCAATCTGTCCGGCCAAAGCCTGGTCTATGTTGTTGACTCCACCGATAATCTCATCGGACATCTTTATCGTTGTGACGGCCGAGGTCAGTTTGCGGCGGTCAATGGCCTGATAACCCGTGACGACCAGTTCATTCAGCTGTTTGGAATCATTTTCCATGTAGACTGTATAGTTGTCTTTTCCGGCCTGAAGATGAATCGTGGCCGTTGTATAACCCATGAATCGGCAAGTCAGGTTTTGGGTTCCTGAGGGTACTTCCAGTTTGAACTTACCGTCCAAGTCGGTTGTCGTGCCATGCGCCACGGTACCTTGTGCGCTCATGACCGCTATGGTGGCACCGATAACCGGTTGGTTGTCTGCCTTGTCGAAGACAGAGCCGGTGACGGTGCGGGTCTGTGCCGCCATGGACAGAATCCCGATGAACAGACACAAGAGGATACATTCAATTCTTCTCATATTCATTCCTTTCGTTGTTTTTATTTAGTCAACCCAAGTGCCGTTTGGATACGCAGGATCATGTCCTCGTAATGGAAACGGGTGGCGGGGTCGGAAATGTTTCGTTTGTTTTTCAGCAATTGCAGGATGCTCATCAATTCTCCGCGTTTGACACTGATAGCGTCGCTGACACGGTTGATTTGCGTACTATACATGTCGATGAGGCGGGCATTGCGATTATCGCCGTTCATGGCAGAAGAGCATCCGTGGGCACAGGGTAAGGCCGTGGTATTCAAAGCCGGCAGGGGGGCGTGGAGGCGTTTGTTGATTTTCACACCTTCCTCTTCGGCGGCAGCCGTGATGAGTGCATCGACGAACGACTTTTGCAGATTTCGGGTCATTACGTCGAGTTTTTGTCCGGCTATGGTGGGCTTGAAGATGTGTTTGTGCAACATGCCTACCATTTCCACGGGGGTAAAGGCTTTCTCGCCGTTCTGGAATTCATTTTCAAACATGCGAACCATACGTTTGTTGTCCAGCAAGTCCCACAACAAGTAGTTCAGCGTGTTCTTGTACATGGCGTTAGGGCTTTGTTCCAATGTGCCGAGCGGAGTCTCTTTTAATATATAGGTATAGTCCGAGATAGAGGTGTCGAACAACCAAGCCGGATAGGTGATATACTGATCGATTAGGAATTGTACGGCTTCTTTCTGCTTTTCCTTTTCCACAAAAGTATAAGTCTTTTGGCCGTCGCCGACTTCCGTATTTTCCAAATAGATTCCACCTACATTGGCCATGACATGATAAGGATATAGACCCCATTGGAAGACGGCTCCGGCGTAAAGCTTGGCCGCGTCTTTATAGGTCTGCCCTTCTTCTCCGGTGGTGGTCCATTTGACGATATCCGGAACGATACGTTTCAGGTTCTCTATACCGTAGCCTGCCGATTTCATGGCGTCGTCGCCCAAATCTTCGCTGAGGGAACGGGGATCCACCGCTTCGCGTGCCGATTGTTCCTCTCCATATTTGTATATTTTCTCCGTATGGCTGTCCAACAGTGCACGGAGCTGTCTTTTTTCCGTTTCCTCGTCCGGATACCAACGGTATCCCCATTCGATGGCAAAGCGGTCGTAGGGACCGATGTGTGGGGAGACGTAAGGTACGTGGTCTTCCGGTTGGGCCACATAGTTGAAGCGGGCATAGTCCATGATGGAAGATGCCGTGCCTCCGACCCGTGACATGAATCCGGGGGAACGCAAGGAGTCGGTCGGGTAGGCCCAGGATGCAATCATGTTATGCTTGAGACCCAAAGAATGTCCAACTTCATGGCAAGCCACGAAACGGGCTGCATCTCCCATCAGGCTGTCGGGCAGTTCCGGGTTCCGTACGGCCGGATTGACAGCACCGGTCTGTATGACAATCCATTCGCGCAATAAAGATACGACGTTGTGCCACCAGATGATGTCGGCTTCGATGATTTCGCCTGTACGTGGGTCGATGACCGACGGCCCCATGGCATTGGATTTTTCCGAGGCAGCGTAGGTGAACAAGGAATATTTCAAATCGTCTCCTTCTGCTGCCATACTGTCGGTATATTCCTCCACCCGTACGGCATCTTTGAAACCGGCTTGTTCAAAAGCCGTGTTCCAATCCAAAATACCCTTACGGATATAGGGACGCAGTTGCTTCGGCGTAGCCGGGTCGATATAGAATGTAATCGGTTTCTTCGGGGAGGTCAACTCACCGCGTAAATAAGCCGCTTCGTCTGTTGGCTCCAAACGCCAACGCGTGATGTAGTGGCGGGTTTCAAGTTCTTGTTGGCGGTCGGAATAGCTGAGGCGGTGGCTCGTGAAATATCCGACCTTTTTGCTCTCTTTGCGTCCTCTCATCGGGATTTCAGGCAAAAGGCTGAGTGATGAACTGACCACTACGGTCACGTTTACTTTACTCATGCCTTCCCTTACGATGGTAGTCAGTTCCGAAGTGGCCGTGATATTGCTTTCAAATGCTTTGATGTCCAGAATGCGCGAAAGGTCGGAATTAGCGGATGTGCCAAGATTGATATTGTTGAATACATCATTAAGACCGGTCTGTTTCCCATTGAACAACTCGTCTATTTTGACCACCACTGTACTGGAGTCCGGTGCTACGGCCTCTATTTTCAAACTGGCAATAAGCGGGTTGATATAGTTGTCCGCTACAGATGAGGCTAAAGCATCCGTGGCAGGAACTTCAGGAGTGAGACGTTGTTGGCGGATACATAATTTCTTCCCTTCGCGTTGCCATTCGAAAGTGACGGTTTGATTCTCATAATTGATGCCTTTGTTCACTCCGGCCTCGTTCAATTCCAAAGGCACTTTCTGCAAGCGGTTGGTAACCAGAAATTCACGTCCTAACAGTCGGGTCGGGAATTCCAGATAGAAACTGCCGTTTTTCTTTATGATATTGGCAATTCCTTTGAGGGCAACCGAGTCTCTTCCTGTCAGCTTTTTATAATCAGATGCAACCGAGTCTTTGGGCTCTGCTTTCTTTCTGTTTTTTGCCAGAAGGGGAAAAATGCCTGTATTTGCAGATGCAATAGAAGATTCCGCTATCGTGGTCATAGCGAAAGAAAACAGGCTTATCCATATTATGTTTTTTCTCATTCCTTGTGTTCTATATAATACTTATAATTATGTCTTAATCCAAAATACTATTCATTTTTTGTGCAAAAAGAAAAGTACCCCGACAGTGTTTTCCGACGAGATACTTTGCATTAGATTATTTAAAGACGTACTTCTTTTTATCTCAGACGGGCCAGAGTTTCTTTAATCCGTTTCATGGCCTCGACAATGTTTTCGTCACTGGTGGCATAGCTCATGCGGAAACATTCGGGAGAGCCGAAAGCGTCACCGCCCACTGTAGCCACATGACCCACCTCAAGCAGGTACATGGCAAAATCGGTGGAGTTGTTGATTACACGTTCACCGTCTTTCTTACCGAAATACGAGCTGCATTTGGGGAACAGATAGAATGCGCCTTCCGGGCTGTTCACCTCCAATCCGGGGATTTCTTTAGCCAATTTGACAATCAGGTTTTTACGGCGTTCAAAAGCCTGGCGCATATCTTCTACGCACTGTTGTGAACCCGTATAAGCGGCTTCGGCTGCCTTTTGCGAAACGGAACAAGGACCGCTAGTGTACTGGCCCTGTAGCTTGTTACAGCCTTTTACAATCCATTCGGGAGCAGCAATGAAACCGATTCTCCATCCCGTCATGGCGTATGCTTTCGATACTCCGTTGACGATGACTACGCGGTCTTTTATTTCCGCGAACTGGGCGATGCTTTCATGTTTGCCGATATAATTGATGTGCTCGTAAATCTCGTCGGCAATGACAATCACGCGTTCATGTCGTGCGAGGACGCGAGCCAGACCGGCCAACTCTTCTTTGGAATATACCGAACCCGTAGGATTGCTGGGAGAGCAGAGAATCAACGCACGTGTTTTCGGCGTGATGGCCGCTTCCAACTGTTCGGGTGTAATCTTGAAATCTTGTTCTATGCCCGCTTCTACAATGACGGGTTCTCCTTCGGCCAATTTGACCATTTGGGGATAGCTGACCCAATAAGGAGCCGGAATGATCACCTCATCGCCGGCATTGACCAATGCCATGATGGCATTACATACAGATTGTTTGGCGCCGTTGGAGCAAAGAATCTGTGCCGGTGCATAGTCCAAGCCGTTTTCGTTTTTCAGCTTGGCAGAGATGGCTTCGCGCAGTGCGGGATAGCCCGGTACGGGAGAATAGCGTGAATAATTCTCTTCTACGGCTTTGATGGCAGCCGCTTTGATATGGTCCGGGGTGTTGAAATCCGGTTCGCCGACACTTAAATTGATTACATCTACACCTTGTGCTTTCAGCTCGCTGCTTTTTTGAGACATAGCTAAAGTTGCAGAGGGAGAAAGTCTGTTCAAACGGTCTGATAGTTGATTCATATATGTTTCTTAATTTATTGATTCTCGTGGCTTGATGTTGCAAAGTTAGGCAATTCTGCGGATATGTGCTACACTTTTAACTCCTTTTCGATGAAAAAGGTGACTTTTTGGTGTAAAATCAATCTTATTCCCTGCTGTTATTTTCTTTTTCCAAGGATTTTCAGCAGTTGGAGAAACAAATTCAGGAAATCCAGATACAAAGTGAAACTACCCATTAAAGCCAACTTTTGCGTGCTTTCGTCCAGTCCCATTCCGTGTTCACGCAACATGGCCTTGATTTTCTGGGTGTCGTATGCCGTCAGTCCGACAAAAACGAGTACAAGGGCATACGTGATGCCCCAGTCGAGCGTAGTGCTGGCTATAAACCAGTTCGCAATGGTCGCGATGATAAGTCCGATAAGTGCCATGATGAGATATGTTCCCATTTTGCTTAAGTCTTTATGAGTGAAATATCCTACTAAGGACATGGTTCCGAATGTGCCGGCCGTGACAAAGAAAGTAGAGGCGATGGAACCTATTTCGTATACCAGAAAAATGGTAGACAGAGTAACACCGGTAAGGATGGAATACAGAATGAACAATAGAGAGGCGTTGGTGAATGACAACTTGCTGACACGGCCTATCAGGGTAAAGGCTACGACGAGTTCGGCAATGATAAGTCCGAGGAAAACGGCCTGATTCCCCAATATGAATTGCATCAGTGTGGCATTGCCTGCCACGCATGCGGCTGTCAGTCCGGTAATGGCCAAAGCGAATGTCATCCACCGATAGACATTGCGCATGAGTTTGGAAAACACGGAAGCCTGTACCGTCTCTTCCGGGTTATAAGCATATATGTTTTTAGTTTCCATTATGTCGTTGTTGTTGAGAGTAGGGTTATTTATTGAAATGCAATGTGTGTCCCATGCGTTCTTTTTTGGTTCGCATGTATTTTTCGTCGTAAGGGGTGACCGGAACTTCGATGGGAACATTTTCCACGATTTCGAGTCCGTAGGCCTCCAAACCTACACGTTTGACCGGATTGTTCGTCAACAGGCGCATTTTATGTACGCCCAATTCATGCAGGATTTGAGCTCCGACGCCGTATTCGCGTTCATCGGGCAAGAAACCGAGATGTACGTTGGCATCTACGGTGTCCATACCTTCTTCTTGCAATTTATAGGCTTTCATCTTGTTGAAAAGACCTATGCCGCGCCCTTCCTGGTTCATGTAGAGGATAACGCCCTTTCCTGCTTCTTCTACCATGCGCATGGCTTTGTGGAGTTGTGCTCCGCAATCACAACGCTGGCTGCCGAATATGTCTCCGGTGACGCACGAGGAATGTACACGCACTAAAATCGGTTCGTCCGGTTCCCATTCTCCTTTGATAAGCGCCACGTGTTCCAGTCCGTTGCTGATCTGGCGGAAAGTGATGTCGCGGAAGTGCCCGTAGTCGGTAGGCATGTCTACTTCCGGGCCTCGTTCCACCATCGATTCCTGTTTGAGCCGATAGGCAATCAAGTCGCGTATGGCTATGATTTTGATTCCGAAGCGTGCGGACACCTTTTGTAATTCAGGCATGCGGGCCATGGTACCGTCCGGATTCAGGATTTCGATGAGGGCGGCAGCCGGTTGCAGGCCGGCCAGACGTGCCAGGTCGACAGCGGCTTCTGTATGTCCGGCACGGCGCAGTACGCCTTTGTCTTGCGCATACAGCGGGTTGATATGTCCCGGGCGGCCAAAGGTTTCCGGGCGGGAAGACGGGTCGGCCAATGCGCGGATGGTGGCGGCCCTGTCATGTGCGGAAACCCCAGTGGTACAGCCTTCCAGTTTGTCTATGGTTATGGTGAAAGGGGTTCCTAAGATAGAAGTATTGGTGCTGACCTGATGAGGTAAGTCCAGTTCTTCACTACGTGAAATGGTAATCGGTGCACAGAGCACGCCTCTTCCTTCCTGAAGCATGAAATTTACTTTTTCAGGCGTAATCATTTCCGCAGCCGTGATGAAGTCGCCTTCATTCTCACGGTCTTCGTCATCCACTACTATTATGAACTTGCCTTCTTTGAAGTCGGCAATGGCTTCTTCTATTGTGTTCAGTTTAAATGTATCCATGACTTTATGATGTTTTATTCGATTTCTGATATCTTCTCGATTCGTTCGGCGATAAACGCGCTGTATTTTTTTATTTGTTGTATATCCTTGTAAAGACGCAACCTGTATCGCCAGATTCGGAAATAAAAGAATATGCCCACAGGGAATATGATGCCTAACACCATATTCCATTTATAATTATGGAAGGGGCGCGTATGTGCATGTGTAGGCACGATAGGAAGCTTGTTCAGGGCATCCAAGATTGCCGCGTCCCGGCTGTTGGACAGTATGGTGATGAGGTTTTCCATTTTTCGGCTCAGGCTGATAACCTCATGGTCATCTATATTATGGAAGAAAATGTGCAGGTAGTTGGGCGGCAGACGTAACCTGCTCTTTTGTGCGTATGCTTGCCATTCTTGCGACAAGGCCGTGAGTTCCGTTTTTACAACGGGATAATCCGGGTCGTGTATGATGACTTCTTTACGGGCGATATGACGGGATATGCGGAGTCCCAGAATCTTGCGTATCACATTGATATATGCTTCGATATTGAATACGGCCGAGTCTTTATTGGCTTTGTAAGTCAGGAAAATGCCGATAGGGCAGAGTACCATGGAGCTAAGCCATTCGCCGAACCAAGGAATCCATTCCCCGCTTTTTGCCATTTTCTCTCCTGACACGTTGATGATATAATAGAAGATGAAAATGGTGACGGATATGACAACCGGTATACCCAAACCTCCTTTGCGGATGATGGCTCCAAGAGGGGCGCCGATAAAGAAGAAGAACAGGCAGGCTAATGAGAGTGTGAACTTCTTGTGCCATTCCACCCAGTGTGTCCGGGTGGACTGGTCTATATCTTTCGAAATCAAACCGCGAAATTCATATTCGTTAGTGGCTATCGTACTTTTTTGCATGGCGTTCCGTAATACGCCCTGTTGTTGGCTGACGGTCAGTTTGCTGTATAAGGTGTCGAAGTTCAACGTCTGGCGGGCTATCTTGACGGAGTCTTGTGAGGCTATGTTTACTTTCCTCCGATAAGTCGTATTCTGCAAATAGGCAAAAAGCGAGCGGCCGATACTGTCGCTTTTATGTGCCAAAGAATCGAGTCCGGTTTCAATCTCCCGCAAATTTTTGGTTTGTGCGCTTCCGCTGAATACATTGGCATCCATCATGTTGAAATTGTTGTCGAACGGAATCAGGTCGGTTTCTTGGATGAATGTCTCCCTCATGTAAGGCACGTTGGCACGAGCCATCATGTTGCCTTGGGCTTGCATGTTACGAAAACGTTCTCCGGCGTACATCGTCAGCATAAGATGCTTTTCGTCAGCCGTCGTTTTGAGTTCTGCGGAGTCGGCCAATACGATTTGTGCATCTTCATACCCGTCGGTCGTACTATAAATCATGACTCCGTAGAGCATACCGTTTTCCTTTCCTTTCTTCTCCACGAAAATGTTATATCCAGGAATCTCACTGTAGAAAATACCTTCCGGGATTTCCAGTTCAGGCGATTTTTGTTTCATGGAATAGATGAGCGTATAAAACTTCTTTTGGGCTTCCGGGCCGGTTATGTTCTGGAAATAAAATGAACCGATACAAAGTAGGATATTAAAGATGATAATGGGCTGCAGTATGCGGACGAGCGGAATGCCGGCAGCTTTCATGGAAAGCAGTTCGAAACGCTCGCCGAGGTTACCGAAAGTAATGAGCGAGGCTAAAAGAATGGCCAAAGGTAAGGACATGGGGATGAGTGTCAGGCTGGCATAATAAAAGAAGTGTGCGAGGACGTCCAATGTCAAACCTTTCCCGATGAGCTCGTCCACGTATCGCCACATGAATTGCATCAGGAAAATGAAAAGGCAGATGAAAAACGTGCCAACGAAGAGCAAAGAATAGGCTTTGAATACGAATATGTCTATTTTCTTAATGAACTTCATCCCATTGTTGTTCGTACGAATTAACGGACAAAGTTAGTATAAAAAAATATTGTAGCCTTATATTTTAGATGTTTTTATGGAACAGTGTTCTATAAAAGAGACTTTTCGGTGGCTCCTACAAGTGGGTTAAACTTTACTGTGCTGAGAGAAAACAGAATGGAATCTGACTGTACAAAGTGCTTTTTAAAAGGCTCTTTGAAGATAAAATGAAAAAAAGTAGAATTTTCTTTTGGTGGAATGAAAATAATGCGTACCTTTGCAACCGCAAACGCAAGGATGGCGGGATAGCTCAGCTGGTTAGAGCGCATGATTCATAATCATGAGGTCCCCGGTTCAATCCCGGGTCCCGCTACTTCTAAAGTTTATGGGCATTTGAGAGGCTTCCACTCTTGAGTGCTTTTTTATTTTTATGGGTATTTGCACAGATTTTGTATGGTTTTCCCGATAAATAACGGATAATCAATGAAATCGTAAGGTAATACAGTATTGTTTTGGAAATATTTTAAGGTAACATTGAATATGTTTGTTCTGAAATTCAGTAGAATATTTTGTATTCCAAAACAAAAGCTTTACTTTTGCATAAACAATAAAAGGCATGAGAGTCATAGCGAGAAGCAAAATAATCGAGTATTATACCGAGCATCCTGACGCGGAAACTGCACTCGAAGACTGGTATCAGAAAGTGAAGAAAGCAGAGTGGACTTGTTTTGCTGATATGAAACAGATGTTTAACAGTGTGGATAATGTAGGCAACCAACACTATGTGTTCAATATCAGAGGAAACAATTATCGGTTGATTGTAGTAATCAAGTTTACGATAAAAACAGTCTTGATTCGCTTTATCGGCACTCATGCCGAATATGATGTAATTGACGCTAAAAATATATAGACGTATGGCAAAGATTCAGAATGAAACAGCTTATAAGGCAGCAATGGAGAGAATAGAAGAACTTCTGCCATTGGTTGATGACAATACGCCTTTGAATGACAAGAACCTGATAGAATTGGATTTGTTGTCAGAACTTGTTGCCGACTACGAAGAAGAGCATTATCCGATAAAATCACCTTCTTTAGTGGATGTGATAAAACTCCGTATGTACGAAATGGGTCTCAATCAGGCCAAACTCTCAGAACTTCTTGGCGTAAGTCCTTCACGTGTCAGCGACTATCTTACGGGACGTTGCGAGCCTACCCTTAAAGTAGCTCGTGAAATGAGCCGGAAACTCAATATTGATGCGAATATAGTGTTAGGTATCTGATGAGAAATTCGTTTTAAAAACGACCATTTGCACGAAAATTGCACAAATATTATATTTTAAAGTTTATGGGCATTTGGGAGGCTTCCACTCTTGAGTGCTTTTTTTATTCTAATCGTTTCCATGTAGTTTCACTGTTTTTGTTTTTCCAGGTATGATGGTCAGGCGAGCCGTGCCGTTTTCTTTTATCTCCACGTTGATATATCGTGCTTCAACCACGACCTTACCGTCCAACATGATGATGCCCCATAGGCGAGGATTACCTTCAAAGGCACAGTAGTTGCCTACCGGTGTTTGAAGGTTACGGTAAATTGGTGGTACAATCACCTTGTCCCCCTGTTTCAATCCCCATTTCAGTCCTGATTTGAACGGTTTTGCATGTTGGATCCTGTTTAATCGTTCTTTACGTTTTTGGATTTTTTCCCGTTTTTCTATGCTTTTCCGTTGGGCGGCGCGTTGGGCGGCTTCAGCTTTCAGGCGAGGTATGACCACCTCAAAGGTTTCTTCTTCCGTTTGGGGCTTTTCGTGTGCGATGTATTGCTTGCCTTCTCCTTCTTTGACGAGATAATATTTACCTTCATTGTCTTCAACGATTATACTACCGTCTGGCAACATTCCGCAAAAATGGTAATAGGTTTCGTAATCGTCTGCGAGCAGGCATACGCTGTCATACCCCGATGTGTCATCTTCCTTGTCTACTTGCCTGCATTGGGGCGTAGTCAGAAAATCATAAAATCTCAGGCAGAAACCATGCTGACACACCTGTTGCAGGCTCGTATTCAATTCTTTCTTATACAATATCTTTGTCCGGCTATAGCAAATACCGTCAACTTCCAACATCTGCACCTTGCCGAAAGTCAGCACCTTAGGTTTTTTTTTATATGACTTTCCGCTCCTCAGGTCGATATAGGACATTTTGCCTCTGTTGTCTGTAGCAGCGAGAAGTTTGTCCTTCAGAAACTTTAGTTTCCTGAAACATTCCAACTGAATTTTTATTTCGCCGACTTCGTTTACGACTCCGACAGACCAGTTTTTGAAACGTACGGCTGCAAAGCCGTCATCTGTATCGAATACCGAAACATACTGTGGGGGAGCTGTTATTTTATTTTCGATTTTCAACCCGTACAAGCCATATACCCTGTCTTTGAAAGCATTCAGGATTTTATGATTAAGGTGACTCTCCAAGCTGTCTTTTGCGTTGGTCAAGTAATCCGGGAGCCGGTCGTGTGTCATTACCAACTCAAGGGTGTCATTGGGGCGTATGGTGTCATTTGCCGTTAAGTTTTCGGCGGCACAATAATATCCCGTTTCGATGCTATGGGCATTCCCCTTTCCCGCTAATCGTCCTTCGAACATGGTTTGCCAGTCACGGTTTGCAGAGGGGAGGCCGAACATACGGTAGAGTCCCACATTGTCTATCAGCATGCAGTATTCTTTGCCCTTGCTCTTCCTCAATCCGCGTCCCACCTGCTGCAAATATTGGGCCAACGAAAGGGTAGGACGTGCCATTTGTACGAACTCGATGTCCGGACAATCGAATCCTTCGCTGAATACATCCACGTTGACCAACACCTGTATCCGTCCCTGCTTGAAATCCTCCACGAATTGTTTCCTTTGCAGGGCGGGTGTCTTGCTGTCTATCGCCACGGCATTCATTCCATGCCCGCTGTAGTAAGAAGCGATATTCCGGGCATGTCCGATACTGATGGCATAGACGACGCCTTTCTTTCCGTCGGCATAATGCCTGACACTCTCGTACAATTTTTCGATGGTCGGCCTTTTGTTGAGTATGGTGTCCATTTCCTTGATTTGGAAGTCTCCGTTCCAACTTCGTTTACTCAGGTTGTCAATCAGCTTTTGGTCGTCGCTGTCCGGTTTGATGGAGGCATAGTCGAAGACCGAAAGCCACCCCTTGCTGATGAAGTCGGCAATGCTGTCAGACATGACCAACGTATCGAACAAGTCCGTGAATCCTCTGCGGTTCAGCCGGCACGGAGTGGCTGTCATGCCCAATTTCTTGGCATGGGGGTAACGCGTCCAAAGTTCCTTATAGCTTTCGGCCAAGGCATGATGGGCCTCGTCGATGACTATCAGTGCCGGCGTATTGTGGATGTCGTCCCAGTGGCGTGACAACCATTGGATAGACATTGCCCTTACCCGTCCGTCCTCCTTACGGATACCATATCGTGCGACGGTGTCTTCTATTTGTTCCACCAGTTCACGCCGGTGAGCGATAATCCAGACGCACAAATCCTGTTCCGCACTCAAGAGGTCATAAATGATGGATGCCAACAAGTGGGTTTTTCCCGTACCTGTCGGCATCTGCACCATGGCACTGGCATGGTTGCGCCACGCATCGAAGACACGTTGCTTGATGTTTTTTTGGTAGTCTCTTAACGAAAGTTCTTTTCCCAAATTGTTCTTGGACATGGGAAATGAAAGCGAAATAAAAAAGAATAATGGAATTATAAAGAAGCCGCCTGGTGGGCGGTTTCTTTTTAGGGAATACTTTAAAAATCAGGTCCGGTTTTTAAAGTATTTAATGAGTTGGCGGTTGTTCGTTGAAAAACTGGCCGAAAGTATTGCCGTTAGGCAGAAGCTATATCGTCAGGCGACAATCCTGTTAATTCGGTAATTTCAGCTGTTGTATAACCTTTCTGTTTCAATTTGCGTGCAATTTCAAAAGCTTTGTTTTGTTCGCCGATGTTTATGCCTTCTGCACGTCCTTCCGCTCTGCCTTCGGCTCGCTCTGTGTAAATGTTGTCGCGCAGAATCACGATGTTGTCCAGATGTCGGTAGTAAGCATCCCGTTCACCTTGTGTCATGTTGTCCACTTTCAATCGCTCACGAACCTCTGCCAATCCCGGTGCATGCGCCGTATCCGAGATATTTCCCGTATTCAAATAGTATATCCATTCTTCCAACGGCGTTTTGGCCACTTTGTTGAAATCGTTCACTTTCAAGATATAATATTCGGGGTAGAGTTGGCTTACCTCGTCCACATTAAAGGTCTGGCGTTGGAACGGGGTCAACTCCAGTAAGTCATTTTCGTGGATGCCACGGAATTCCGTTTTTCCGTGATAGACAAAGTCCTTGCCATGTCCCAAAGAGAAATAAACGATATTCACACTGTACACCTTGCGTACCTTTTCGTAACTTTCTCCACGGTTGATATATTGCGTTACCAATTTGGAGGTTCCGAACAACATACGTTGGAAATAGGCATATTCATTATTGTTTTGCACTTCGATGAGAATCAGTTCTCCACGGGAGTTTACCGCGAGCATGTCCACCCGGTTGTATTTGTCGAACTCCTCTTCCTGGTTGCTTTCGCTTTCCAAAAGGTCACGGATGGTGATCTTCTCGCCTAATAGCGTGGTGAGTAATCCCTCAAGCACGCTGAAATTGGCCTTGTTGCGCAACAGGCGTTTCATAGCCCAGTCAAAACGGATATAGTTAGCCATGGCTCATCGGTTTTAAATATTACGACCAGTTTTTGCAAAGGTAGAAAATCTTTGCGGCAAAGCAATATGTTTTGTGTTTTTTATGCCATTTCCTCGATGAACCAAGTGGCGAAGGATGTTGTCGTGGAATCTCATCAAGATGCTGTTTACACGTATCTTTTATGCCATCTCCATATCCGTTGCCCAATCCAGAAAACGTGCCCCCATATTGTTTCGCGAGGATAACGTGTCAGGAATCGTGTTTTGTAGAAAAGTTTACTGGTAAAGTAGGAGGCAGATTTTCCGTTTTGTCGCTTGATATTACGATTGTGCTGCCCGAAGTTGCCGTTTTGCATGATTTCTTGCAGGATAAAATCTCCCTCTTTTGGGGATGGGGCTACCAACAAATGTTTTTCTTCTATGCCGAAGACTTTTTGTAAGATATACATGAGGGCAGACGTGAAGCGTAGCAGATGCATTTTTTTCAGGATTCTGACAGATTCCGCTTTTTCCTCTTCCGTTGCTCCTTGTTTTAGCAACATGGCATAATCCAATAACTGTCTCAGCCCGATGCCTTCGTCAAAGAAATGCCGATAAATATGTATTAAAAGGAATATACGGTTGAATGCAGGTGTAGGAACATGTATGTTTCCTGTGTTTTCGGGCAATGTGGCAGTATTCGCGAATTGTGCTTCCTGTTTTTCTGCAAACCATTTCTGTAGAAAGCGGTTGTCCGGGTAGGCACTCATCCAAGTGGGCGTAAAATGGACCTCCATGTCGATACCTTTTATGATAGGGAAATCCACATGATGATAACGTGCGCTTGCTTTTGGGAAATAATGTCGTACGTAAGCCATGATTGTTTCCCGGCCCCCTTCCAACCAAATGTCTATGTCTCCCGGCATGCGGTGCATGGGATTAGGATACCATAAGCCGTTACCTTGCCCTTTGAGTATGACTGAACGGAATCCTTCTTTTTGGAATTTTTGTGAGGCCTGTGCCGAATACCGGTTCAGCAGGCGGTTGGCCTGTTCTATCTTTTGTACGGCGGCTGCTCCTTTGAGTATGATGGCTTGGGGTGGACGTTGTTTTGGGGGTAACTGGCAGATTCCGTCGAAGATGATTCCAATCAAAGCCTGCCGATGGGCCATGTTCCAAATCCAATTCCATCCATCATCATTTAAATGGTAGGAAAAAGAGGTTTCATTTCCTATGGCTATACGTAGCAGTTGGAAAAAAGCTTCCGTCGTTTTTTCTTGTGACGAGGTGTTCATGAACAAAAAACAATTATTTTTGCAGCATGAAAAAAGAGATGGAAAGTTGGATGGGTAAAGTTATGCCCTTCGTCATTTTTTTGATACTCTTGCCTTTTTCTCTGCTTTATACATCATGCCGGGCGTTGGTGCGAATCATCCGAAGAGGCGTTCGTGGATGAAGCGTGAGGGGAAGAGCAGTGCAGCCTGCAGATACCTTTTGCGGGTATGTTTTTCTTTGTACATGCGGTAGAGGAACCGCAGGTTCATCCTGTCTGCCCAGTCGGGGTAATAGTCTATTTCGTTCTTTGCCGTTTGGTGTATGAATCCTCCGCAAGTGAAGCCGATACCTTGGAAGCCAGCCTCGCGTATTTTCAGCAAGAATGTTTCCTGAACCAATATCCCCATTCCTGCGATGAGAAAGTCAGGTTGCAGGTTCACGATCTTTTCAGCTTCTTTTTCCATTTCTTTTTCCGAGTTGAAGTATCCGTTCCGATATCCGGCAAAGTGCAGTTCAGGCCATTTCTGTCTGAATATCCTGATGGCCTGTTCTACTTGTTCTTGTTGCGAAGCCACGATGTAGATGGTCTTTTTATGTTTTTCCGCAAAAGAGAAAAGTTCAGGTGCCAAGGAGGTCATGTCGAAACTTCTGCGGGTGACACTTCTCCCATAAAGTATCCTGACGGCAGAGACCAAAATGGAACCATCCGCGAAAATGCCGTCGAATCGGGAGAAAACATTCCGGTGGTCTAATGCGGTGAGGTAGGACACGGGGTTGAGGAATGTGTAAATCCGTCTGGGGACGGATAGGATTCCTTGCAAATCCAAAGTGTCGGTTTCCTTTATTTTATCGACTAATACAGATGGCATACGATTAGTTTAAGTTTTTCTTTAAGTAGTCCAGTGAACGTTCTCGTTCTTGATGAATCATATTATTAATGGGAATATAATTAATAGGTTGATTCATAATAGACAAAATGTCGTGTCCGGATTTTACGATTCTGTTTGTCAAATTGAATTGTTCGAGTAAATGGGACAGTTTCTGGCTGTTCATGTCTCTGATGATGGTACAAAACGGTTTATTGTATTTGATAGAGAATACCGTGCCGTGGAAAGTGTCCGTGATAATACATGTGGCATATTTGAAATAGGCCAGGACTTCAAAAGGATGCGGTACGATGGTTTTGTCGCACCATGGGAAATAATGCCCGATGCTGACCAAAGTCAGGCCGTTCTTTTTTGCGTATGCTTGAATGGACTTTATTTCGTTGGGGTTTGTGATGCGCCCGGGATAAGTATATACTATCATGTAGTTTTTCATGTCCACAGTAGGTGGCATGTATTTCGTATAGTCGAAAATCAGTACCGGGTCTACGTGCTTTTCGGCACTAATACCTGTTAATCTCTTTACTACATCTTGGCTGTTGGCATCCCTGACAGATACTTTATTTAACTTTTTCAATAAATCGGATACGATGTTTTGGATGCCTGACTTTTCAAGCTTGGAAACCGTGGTTGCTCCAAAAGAGGCAGCGTATGTGATGGTTTTGTCTGCGTTTAGCCCTTCCCCGAATAGCTGGTGGGAAAAGCCGAACCAAGTTTTTTGTGCGCAGTTGAAAACCTCGTCGCTGCCAATGACGATGATGTCAAAATGCTCCGTTGTCTTTCCTTTTTTAACACCCAATTCAGGTAGGAACTCTTTGGCAAAGCGGGACTGGAACTTGTATATATACTTGAACCGTTTAATGAAGTCCCAACCACAAAGCCTTTGGGCTAAAAGTTCCGCTTTGTGCAATTTGCTGATTTTGTATCCTTCGAGTTGTTCTCCGGGTACGATGTTCACAAATTTGCACTGGTGTCCTAACGCCTCTATATTGCTTTTTAAAGAAAATGCCTGAAGGAACGAACCGTAATTCTTCACTTCCTGCATGGATAATATTCCGATTTTCATGATTCCCAAAATGTTTTAATATGGTTTCCTGCATTAGTATGTATGATTTCGCCGGAAATGCAACGGCTGGCATCGCTTAACAGGAAGCAAGCTACTTCTGCAACTTCCTCAGGCAAAAAGATTCTACCGCTTGCGCAATCACGGTATAGATTTCCATTGTCGTCATTTGCATATTCTTTAGTCATGTCACTTAATGTCACACCTGGTGCGATAGCATTGACACGTATTCCTTTTTGGTAAACACGGCGTGACAGTGCTTGGGTTAAAGAGTTAATCGCAGCCTTTGTCATTCCATATGGAGTGTCATAAGCTTGGTTGCCGGTTTCAGAAGATATTAGCAATAAGTTGGCATTATTTGTATTTTCCGTTAATTTCATTTCGAGAAAAGCTTTGCATAAAAAATAATTTCCTCTGAAGTTTGTGTTGAACTGTTTGTCGAAGCTTTCAAATGTGACATTCGTAAATATATTCTCGTGAAGACTTATTCCAGCGTTGCTTACCAGACAATCAATGGGGGATTTGAATTTCTTTTTGCATTTCATTAGAAATTCATTTGCTTGTTCAGCTTGGCTGACATCAAAGCAGATATATGATGATTGTGCCCCTATTTGTGTAGTTGCTTGTTTTAACCTGTCTTCGTTACGTCCAGAGATTAGGACATTGGCTCCTTCTTGCACAAATTTCTTTGCCATTGCCAAACCAATTCCACTTCCCCCTCCGGTTATGACGATGTTTTTGTTTTTCAGTAGGTTCCCATGTGAAATTTGAGCAATATTGACTGTAACCTGTTCTTTGGGTTGCTCGAAGACAATGAATTTGGCAACCTTTCTTATTAATCTTTTAACTCCCATATTAAATTTTCTTTCCCAAAGATGATGCTATTTTCTTTGCTTTATCTTCTCCGATTGTTTTCTTTATTAGTTCTTTGGTGTTTCTAATGAATTCAGATTGTAAGTCCCGAGGACGGCTTTTGTCGAAGAAACTGTATATGGAATCTGCGTCTGTTTTCATTTCTGTGAAAACCTCAAAGAAGATAGGTTTGTCAGATTTTGGCTGCATAAATTCAGGTAGGGCCTTATTGTATGATTCTTTGTCTACTGCAGAGAGATATATGAAATTATTCTCCTTGACCCATCCTTCTGCTTTTGTGTTATGTCTGGCTGTGGTATGCAAATCACTATATTGGTCTTTCCACATGTGGTTGAAGTAAAATTCTTCTCCTCCATGGTTGTTGATTAGTAGTATCCTGACATTTTTATTCATGTGCCGGATACGGATGGCATTCATATCGTAGAAGAATGCTAAATCTCCAATGATTAGGAAGCATAATTTATCGGTTTGTACTGATTGCCCGATTAAAGAAGACATGCATCCGTCAATGCCGTGTGTTCCAATATTGGCGAAAACCTTTATATGGGGATTCAATTTGAAGAAGTTAGTAATACGGATGCTGTCGTTGATACTTAAATGTACGGTGGAGCCGCTTGGAATCTTCTCCACTATGTTTTTGATGGCGTAGATGTTGCCATACTCGAATTCCGGATAAACGACTTTGTTTATATAATGGGTGATTGAATGGAAGTATTCCCTGTCGTTTGTTTGTGTATTGCCTATGGCAGCATTGATTTTGTGAAAAAAGTACTCGTAAGGGCATTCGAATATTGTGGTGATGCTTTTGTACATGTCCACGACTCTCCCATCTTCTTGTATGGACCAATGTTCAAATTCTCCTTTGTATTTTAACAGCATGTCTTTGATGCCGCCAAAAACGTTTCCTCCTAACGAAATAACAATGTCAGGTACAAACTCTTTGAATTTGTTTACCGTAATGTAACGTGTATCCATGGCTATTGTGGCATTAAATGAACCATCACATTCCACATTGCTCATATAATCTATGGATATGGCTGAATTGAATTTGCGGAAAAATTCATTAAGTGACTTATTCAGTTTTTCATCGAAAAAACTTCTTTGTCCTATGGTCACTAATATCCTTTTCGCCTTTGCCAACTTTTGTGCTTTTTCAGTCCATGTCTTTTCGTCTGACAAACATTCTATTCTTTCAATTTTTGTCACTTGTGGTAGTTTTGACGTATTGAACGAATTGTTGTATGATTTCATTGGGATATTAATATGGACGGGACCCGTACCATGATGGTTTAGTTCCAACAAAGCTTCATTGACCAATCGTTGGCAATAGATCCAATCATCTTGGTTGTTGATTTCAGATGGAAGATTGACGGATTTTCTTACATGTCTGTCGAACATGCCAACTTGGTCAATCATCTGGTCTTCCCATTGGCCTAACATGGCAGGATTACGGTCGCTGGTCATGATGATAATCGGGACACCTTGATAAAAAGCCTCTGCCACGGGAGGCCAATAATTACAGGTTGCAGTAGAAGATGTACAGGATATGACAACAGGTTCTTGTATTTGTTGTGCCAAACCTAATGCGAAATATCCTGCACTGCGTTCGTCTACAACGGAATAGCAATTGAAAAAATCATCTTTTTCAATGGAGTGTACGAATGGTACGTTTCTGCTACCTGCAGATAGTACGCAGTGCCTTATGCCCCATTTTTTTAATAAGGCAATAATGATTTGATAAGATTTTAATTCTGTATACATGTTATTGAAATGTTCTTGAAGTTGTTTGATGAAGTAGGATGAGATTTATATCCTGTTTAATAGAGACATGTATTGTGTTTTGAATTTTTCAAATGTAAAGTTGTTCAGGTATATGTCCCTTCCTTTGGAAGACATTCTTTTGTATGCCTCCTCGTCCTTGTGTTGTAATTCGTTGAGTGTATTTGTCAATCCGGTCCAATCGTTCTCTTTTAGGATAATCCCATTTTCTTTATGATGGATTATTTCCGGATTTCCACCGACATTATTGCAAATAGCCGGAGTGCCTACCATAGTTGCTTCTATTAATGTGATGGGAAGCCCTTCTTGTTGTGAAAAAAGCAATATGTAATCACATTGTTGGAGTAGATTATAAATATCAGTTCTGTAACCTAAGTATTCAAAGTGTTGGTCTCCTTGTATCATTTCTTGCAAGGTAGAGGCTTCTGGTCCTGTTCCTGCAAATAAGATTTTAATTTGGGATGAAAGTTTTCCTTTCAAATTTCTGGCAATCTCAGTTTGACGTTTTACGGTGTTGATTCTGGCAGGATAGAGTATTTTAACCTCTCCTCCTTTATAGGGTTTGTGCGGTTGTGGATGAATATCCCTCACGCAGTTGTATATTTTGTGTATATGTGACATCGGGACACGGAAGAACTTGTGTAGGTTTTCCACTCCCTCATCAGATATGGCTACTACGGTCTTGGGCATGACGGACATCCTACGGTGGTTGTAGAACACGTTGTGATGAATATACACGAGCCGTATATGTTGCCGTAGTACGAAATTCAGAAACCAGAATAACGCAAGGTATTTACGTTCATGGAGGATGACTATGGCATTGCGGAACATGAACAGGTTGCGCCACCGAACGTATTCGGTGGGTTTGACATCCAAGTCTTTGTGTATCTTTCCGTAAGGGATAGTCCCGACTATTCTGGCTTCAAAATCGTCTTGTATAGCGTGGTGTATGTCCATAAGTACTTTTTGCACTCCGGTGACTTTGAATAGTTCGGAATTGAATGAAAAAACTATTCGAGGTTTCATATTATTTATATGTCTGTTTCTGACGACAAACGTTTTGTCAGGTATCGGTAGAATATATGTCCTTTCCGGTAAGGGTCTCCCACCTCTCCGGCCTTTGTGAACTCCGGCATGAACACATTGCTTTTTGTGTGTATATCCTTAGACGTGAATATGAATTTGTTTTTGAACGGAAGAGCATCAAATGCGTAGATGTCTTCTGGTTTGCATAAATTCTGTTCCATCCCGATGACTAACAATTTGTTGAAATTTACGCGGCTCGCCCGTCTGTGCCATTTTGTCGCAGCTTCTTCTTCCGTGTGGTAATGTAAGAAGTGAATTTCCACTTTTCCGTCAAGCCATCCGATGGGATACCAATGTTTCCATTTGGCACGCCGTTCGTCACCCAACGCATATTTGGAATGCTCGACAAATTCAATCTTGGCTTCTTTCAGGTAATACTCAAGATGCCGCAGAAATTCAATGTAGTCGGGATACATGAAATACAGCCCCAAGGTAGGAGTGTTGTATTGCATGCCCAAATCCTGCATGATGCGTCCGGCAAAGCAGTTGGAACTGATGATGCAGGTGTCGCGGTCAAGCATTTTTTCCAATAATGGAATATAGGGAGCACGTAAATGTGCAAGTTTTTGGTCTTTATACCGTTTCTGATAAGTGAGAATCCATTTCAAGGGAGGATTTTCACGTAGTAGGTTTTTGAGTGTCCTTTTATCCATATTCTCCTCCCTTAAGCTGCATTTAACCTGCGATGGGAAGAGAATGGTTTTATTTTCCCCCCCCCCGTGGATTTATGCTTATTTAACAAACAGTCCTCTTTAGTGAATTTAATAACCTTTGCCGGATTGCCCACGACTACGGCATGGGGTGGAACATCTTTTACCACTACGGAACCGGCACCGATAACCGCGCCTTCCCCAATGGTAATATACCCGATAATGCACGCGTTGGGGCCAATGGTCACATTATCTTTTATGATTGGTGATTTTTCAGCCCCATTAAATCCTTTGGCACCGATGGTTGTGTTTTGACGTAGGCTCACGTTGTTGCCGATGATGGTACCGGGGCTAACCACACTGGCGTGGGCAGAGTGGAAAATCTTGAATCCAGTGCCGATTTTTGTGGATGGCTTTATATCGCATCCCAATACAAATTGGGTGTAGGACCCATATAAGCAACGCCAAAATGCATTGCCGTGATGGGCTTTCCGGTAGAGGAAGTTAAAGATTGCAGACTTCTTGTTTTGTATCATAGTTCGTTGTAGATTGCTGTTAGTCTCGTTCTGATTACTGAACCTTCGTAGTGGGTATCGTAGTATTGTTTCCCTTTCTCGGCCATTGATTTCATGTCTGATAGGCATACCTGTGATAATTTGCTTTTCAAATCATTATAGTTCCCATTCTTGAATAACAACCCCGCTCCCGAAGTTGCTATGATTTTTTTGAAGAACGGTACATCTGAAGTCAAGGTTGGTGTTTGAAAGTAGAAAGCCAGACTCAAAACGCCCGATTGGGTGGCAGATATATAAGGATAGACGGTGCAATGCGCATGTTGGTACATATAGGCTATTTCCGTATCTTTAATATATCGGTTTATGATAATTACATTCTTCTCGTTAGGGATGCGGATGAAGGGTAAGGTTCCTCTTCCGGCAATGACAAGGGTGTAGTGCTCGCTTAATTCTATGCTTTCTGTAAATACCTTATACAATAAGGTGATGCCTTTGTATTCTTCTACACGTCCGAAGAATAATATGTAAGGTTTGTCTATGGTTTCCAGTTCCATAGGTGTGTCTTTCCCGTTTTTGATGTTCTCTGTTACCAACGAGGGGAAACTATGGTAATATATCTTTTTGTCCGGATAGCTTGATTTCAGTTCCTCGTATTGGGTCTCAGAATTGGTGATGAGGTTCTTGGCATATACAATGTTTTCATGTAAACACTTATAAATAAGTTTGAAACGTAATTCCTTGTACCATTCCTTTTTGCTTTCGTGGGGATGGAGGTCATGCACAGTGCTGATGCACGTGATGCCAAGCTTTTCCAAGCCTTTGGTTAAGTCTTTGTCCCCCGGATTGTTGATGAAATGCACAATCTTTATTCCGTGTTTTTGGCAGAACTTCAATATCAGTGCGTGACTTGCAGGTTTGATTGGGAATAAGTCTTTTATTTTATTCCATTTGTTGTTGCTTTTCTTAAAGAAACAACTTTTTGGATGTAGTTCTTCTTTTATGTTTTTTCGGAAAAATCCATCTTCATAGTCTTGAAAGAAATAGAAAATGTCATCTTTGACAGAAAATAGGTTTACTATTTCGCTGACGTATGGCCCCATGCCTGCATAGGAGGTTGTGGCTACGATGAGAGTCCGTTTCATATTGTTTACGTTTTATTTTTCTTGTTGTTAAGCAACTTTTGTAACCTAATTATAATCATGGAAAACTGTGCCCATATTGGATAACCTATTTTTTTCCTATATGAAGAGTAGAGTGATAAAATGTCATCTCGAGTCAAGATATGGCAGTTGCGGCGTAATTCTCCCCAGAAGAATTTACTATAGAAAAAAGAAGGCTTATATTGTTCTTGTAACAACCACTGTTGGATGAATAGAGAATTTTCAATTAGTGAGTGTAGCTTGCGTATGACGATGGGTTTACTTTTGTCTGGAGATATATTTTCGTCACTTTTACGCCAATATACACATGCTTTATCTTGGTTTATAGAATAGATTCCTTTGCAATACCCGGCCATTTTTACCCATGTTAAGAAGTCGCTACCCCAAGCAAGGTCAAAATGTTGAAACCCTTTGCTTTTCTGATATAAATTGCGGCTGAAAATAAACTCTACAACGAAGCTCTTTAGGTAGTTATGACCGATGCCGAACAGTTTTCCATCAAGATATTGTTTGGCCGTTAATATTGGCGGGAATGTTTTTTCCTGCTTTATATGAAGTTGAGTGTTCATTTCGATGATTTTTATATTGAAGTGGACAAGATAGTTCTTTTTGATATGTTCAGGTAGTTTTAAAAACGCCTCAACGCATGTTTTTTCCATTATATCATCGTCAGAGAAGAGCCATATATAGGGTTCATTGTGACTCATATCAATACATCGTTTCCATTGGGCAACGAGGTCTTGTCCTCCTATATTGTTACTGAAACGTTTGTAAACGAGATTTATTTGGTTTTTGTATTCGTTTACAATGCTTTCTAAATCATACGGGCTGCAATCATCACCGATGTAAAGCGTAAAGTCTTTACATGTTTGGGTTGCGATGGATTCTAATGCTTCTTTAAGAAATGTTTTCTTGTAGGCAGGGATGATTATAGCTAGACTTTTCATAATTATGTGTTATTCTGTTTCTGTTGTATAAATGATGAAAGAAGTATAATAGTAAAATAAATAACCAAAAAATAAATTCATCTTTTTGTATTGAGGTCACAGCGTATACGTTTGATGTGAATCCACTGGCATACATTTTGAATATTTTTACAATTATAATGGATTCTATAAATCCGATATATTTTCTTCTTTTTATCCTTCTGCATACGAAAGATAAAAAGAAGAATAATGCCATGCAAAATAGAATTGTTCCTAGTTTGTTAAAATCTAGATAAAAAGAACCTATAAACGTGTAAAAAACACTTGTTTCAGCCCCAATTCTCGCTTGATAGTGTAGATTTGCTTTTTCATTGTTACTGATACTTTCAAATCCGATTAAAGATTTTAAATAAGAAAAATTCTTATCTCCATTAAGTTGTTTATCTATAGGATAAAGAGTATCTGAAAAACGAATCATGCTTTCTCCTAAATATTGAGCAATCCATTGTTCTATTAGGATATCAGATGTTCTTGTGTCATTAGAGGAAAATCTCGATATAGAAATTGCGGATAATCCGAGAACAAGAGTACTGCAAACGCATATACTTATGATTTTAATTTGTTTCTTTATTTGTTTACTAAATATTTTGTTGAAAATTAGGATGTAGCCAACAGCTGTAATTAAGTGCATTACAAGACCTCCTCGGCTCCCGCTTTGGAAGTCATATAAGAAAAATGATAAAAAACTTATTCCTAAACCATATATATATTTTTTTTTGTTCCTTTTTGCTATATTATAGAAAAATAAAAAAACAATTAAATCATAGAATCTGCGAATAGCAGAGAAAAAGAATTTGCTCCATGGCGCAAAAATTAATACAGCGTTATCCTCATTGCTTTCATACATGGAACTTAGTGCATTTCCCGAAAAGGACTTTAAAGCAAAATTCAAAATTAGGTTTATAAAAACAGGTATGGAAAGAATAGAAAAAGTTATAGATAAGAATCGAAGTATCTTATTAAATCCGCTTGTGTTTATTTTTTGTATATCATTATTATTTAATGAGAGTAATGGGGATATACATAACATAAATAATATATAAATATACAGTAATGCCTCAACCCGAATGTCGGGATAAAATAAAGGAACATTATCAAAAGAATAATACCATACAGAACTGAAACTGGATAAGGTAAATGTGAATAAACAGACGAATCCTAAATCATAGCTTTTCTTCTTTTTTAGGTAAAGTACTAGAGTACACAGATAAATAAGAAAATTGATAAATAAAATATCAAAACTTTCCATTGTTATATAATTTAATTAATTTGTTGAAAGCCGAAATCACGAGGCTCTTTTGTCTATCCATATTAGGATTTGAATGCTTTGTGTGTTGTTTTATAAATGTATTGTATAACTGGTCTTTTTCACAAAAGTATAGCTCTGGATTATCACTCCATTGTTCGATGTAAGCTCCTAATTTTCGAGGTCCATAACCTATGAAAGGGACGTTGAAACTCATGGCTGTGATAGTTCCGTGCAAGCTTGATCCGATATATGTTTGGGAGTGTTTGATAAGCCACATGATATCAAAGATATTGGGATTTTCAATAAGAACGTATTTGCATCTGTTTGTGAAACAAGAAGCTATGTTTTGTAATGCAATGTGGTCTGAATGTCCTAATGCTGTACTTATAGGGCATAAACAGATCGTATATTGGGTGTTGTTTTGGAGTTGTTCAAGCTGTTTGGCCGCAAGTCCGTTTTGCTCTTTCCATAATTGGTAGTTGCCTTGAAAAAAGATATATTTTTCAGTGGAAAAAGTAGAGGGAACGGTTAGATGGCTTAATAGGAATTCTTCAGAGAATACTTCTGACATCATAATGGCGGTGTCCGGACAAATGGAGTGCTGAATGCCATGTTCTGTCAAAGCCTTACTTGTGTCATTGTCGCGAACTGTAAAGTAATCTATGCTCTTCAATATATTTATAGCTTTTTTCTTGGTTAGCGTCTTGTTTGTTAATAGTCCGGAGCCTCCAAGTGCATTGTAGGCAATCGTTTTGAATTGCGGAAGTTCGTTCTTGCCGACAGAAAAAACAAAGAATGTTTTGGTGTGAAATGCAAAATCTACTATGGATGAGAATAAATCAAAGCTATATGAACCGATTAACTTTGAGGCTTTCCAGGCAAACCTATATAATAGATTTACATTAGGGTTGATATACGATAATATAGGAAGCCATCTGACACAAAGTGCTTCCCCTCCGGCTACTATCAGGTGGTTTTCCCATGCCGGGTCGGTATGGAATAAAGATGAGTATCCCTCTGTTGGTATTCCTCCTTTTTCTGATAAATCAGATTTTGTAGTAGATACATATTTTATGTCATCGAATTGTAGGGTAAGGTAGTGGGCCACAATATAAGGAAATAGGAGGTCTCCATAATTAAACCTGTCGTTTGGCGCTAATATGTATAAACGTTTTTTCATCTTTTCTTTTTGAACTTTGTTAATATGTATTTTATTTCTTGCTTTTTAAGCCCGATGGTAATGGTAAAGAATAGTACAGTAAGTAGTGATGATATTATTCCATATAATGGTTTTGGTTCGTATTCTTTTATGATAAAAAGCGTTATGGTGGTTGCAATTGTTAGCAAGGAAACTCTCGCGAGAACTTCTTTGTGGAACATTGTAAGAGAGATGTTGAGTTGTCTTTTTTGCATGTAGAGCCGTGCATATAATGAGATAATAGCAAGAATGATGGCCACAAAATAAACAATCTCAGGATAAAATCCTGTATGTAATAGGATTAGGGAAAAAGGGAAATTAAGTAGGTGTAGCGTACCTACAACAATTTGGTAATTTTTAATTTGTCCTGTGGCTTGTTGGAGCGTGACTAATGGTAAACTTAAAGATTCTATTATAGTTAGAATCAAAGTAAGTCTAATAAAGTTTGTACTATACTCCGGTGCATTTTTTAGCCATAGTTGTAAGATAAAGTCTGTTTCAAATATGATTGGTATGGATAGTATGGAAAGTAATAGAAAAGAGAATCTTGATCCATACATTACTAATTGGTATGAACGTTTGAAGTCTTGTTGGGAGTATGATTTGATTATTTGTGGGTTTATGGCGGTGAGGAAATTAGTAGAAAAGCTGTTTATGGCATTGTTTACTTGTACGGAAATGCCACGAGCGGCATTGACAACAGGGTCAAAATATAAGTTCAGTAAAATATTGATCCCTTGTGTCCTGAGTACGCCGGCAGAACTTCCAATGAAGTTCCATCCTCCAAAACAGAACATCCTTTTCAATAATTCTTTGTCCCAATAGAAATGGTAGGTACATTCTTTGAAATTTTTTTTGCAATAGTATCCGTATACAAACCTGACTATTATTGCGACTGTACACATCAAAACGCCATAGAATATTAACTTGTCAATCGGAGAGATGATGATGAAAAAAGCTATAGCCAATTTTCCTAATGCTTCTAATATGCTGATATAAGAAAAAGCCGACATTCTTTCATGTGCTATGATTGCGGCGTTATAAGGTACACTTATGAGGTTTATGACAAAAGTGGCAATGGAAAATTGCAATACCCAGTTGGCTGCATATATCCTTTCTTGTGGTATAGTCATGTAAGTGTTTAAAAACCAGACTCCGACAGACTCTATTGAAATAACTATTATGATGGAAATTAGTAATTGAATGTTAACAGAAACAGAAAATATCTTGTTAAGTTCACTTTCATTGTTTTTTCCTAATTCATAAGTTATAAATCTGCTGATAGAGGTTGAAAGTGAATTTGATATGACAGAAAACATGGTTACTACTCCTCCCACTACATTATAAATGCCAAAGTCTTCCACTCCTAAAGCTGTTAGAATGATGCGCGAAGTGTATAAGTTCACTGCCATTAGAAACAGCATACGGAAATAAAGCAGCAGCGTATTTTTGGCGATACGCTTGTTGTTTGAAGAAACTTGAGACATAAGTTTGATTTTGAATATAAAGCCTCTCCCTTTAGGCCGGTTGTTTTTAAAGTAGCATTGATTGAAACACAGCCGGGTTCTCGGGGAGGGCTATATGGTAATAGTTGTTCTTGTCAAGTACATATTTGGGTGTTAAGGTACAATACACAGGAGTTTTTCCAAAAACATCCTTCATCCTTCAGGATGCTTGCTAACGCGTTCATTATTTTGAAGTTATAGCCTGAAGGATGTTTCAGGCATCTTTCAGCCATGTTTCATTTTCTTTGGAAGAGAACGGAAAATCAATCTGCGGAGAATGAAAAATCGTTTGGCTTAGATTGAAAAATCATTTGGCGCAGAACGTTTGACGGCTTTCTGCCATG
>OGLM01000884.1_pt1 | contig 34210 bp, 25 predicted proteins | sample 1572531 | NCBI WGS metagenome assembly OGLM01 (sample SAMEA2581909, study PRJEB24529) | metagenome | biome: Human gut stool | place: China | collected 2011 | reverse complement strand
CATTGCCCAGGCATTCGAATTCTTCCCTCTTCCCTCTTCACTCTTCACTTAATAAACTACTTTCTTATCTTCACCGTCTTGCCTCCGGCCTTAACTATCGCAACCACGGCAACGCTTGCCCTTACGTCCTCGACGTTCGAGCTTGCCGTTACAGATGCAACGCGCATGCCGTCGACAGAATAAACGGAGATGTTGTCGCCAGGCTCTACGCCCTCAACGCGTATCATGTCGTCAGCCGTGAAGTAAGCGCGGATGTCGTCGCCAGCCGCAGCCTTGCGGTTGAAGCTGATATTGAATCGGCCTATGATGTCGCCTTCCTCAACGGTCGTGAAGTCGTAGCCGCCCTCAAGCAGGTCAACCGTGTGTCCCGTCACGGCATCTTCGAGCACCACGGTCTCATAGTCCTCGGCCAGACAGTCGTCGGGCACGGCTATGGTGTACATGCCGGGCTCGGGCACCGTCACTCCTACCGCCACCTTGCCATCAATGCTTACAGCCGAGAGCAGCGAGTAGCGTCCGCCCGAACGTGTGGCGTATATCTGTGCCTCACCGTCTGCCATCCACTTCACGCCGTCTGCCGACATGTCAAACTCATTGCGCGCCTCACTTGCCGGCACGGCGCCCAGCTGGAGTATGTCGGGCGTAACGCCGTTGTCTGCCACCGCTCCTGCCGGATAAACCGCAACGCTCAACGGTGCCATATTCGCAAACGCTTTGCTGCTCTTACCGTCAGCACCTGGCTGCTTCACTGTGAATATTTCCTTGTCTCTCAGCGTTGCCGTCTGCGTGAACACGGCACTGCCGGCAGGTATATGGCCCTCGGTCACATTGGCATTGGCCGTGTTGACCGTCTTGTAACCGTTCGCGTCATATCCGTAAACAACCCGGCCATACTCCATGTCGCTGTAATTCATCGCGCAGAGATAAGGCGAGCCGAAGAGGTTCCAGCTCATGTTTTCCTTATGCGTGAAGCGGTTGCCAGTGCCCGGATTGTCGGTGGTCCACGCGTCGTTGAAGTTATATTTTGCCAGCGATACCGTCTTGTCCTGACCGTTCTCCAAATATGGTTCTGAGCTCTTGCCCCAGAAGCGGAGCGTCTGGTCGGCGCCCGTGTTGTTCTCGAAGAGCAGGCCTTCGTATAGTCCGCTCTGGTCTATGGTCGTCGGCATCCATGCACTGCCGTCACTGCCGTCACTGCCGTCAAACTTATAGTCGTAAGCAGCACGCGTGTTGCCGTCGTAGCGTTGTGGCGTGATGCCGGCCAGCTCGCTCTTAGTGGAGCTGACGTCGAACGGCATGGCGACGAGGTCTGCGCCACCATCAGCGATGTCGCGCTCGACAGCCAGGTTGGTCAGACATATATGGTTTCCGTTGCCTCGCAAACCGGCCTTATGCTCCAGGAGCAGGAAGCCCGGAGTGAATGGCGAGGCCTCGTCCTTGTAGACCAGCGTGCCGTCGGCGGCATTCTCTATCTTCAGCTCCTGGTTCTTGCGCACATAGACCACCGACTTGCCCACAGGATAGTCTGTGGCGGTGATGACATTTCCCGAGGCCATGCCCGCGCAGATATTCCATGTCTCGAAACAACCGTTATCGACAGTGTTGCGGATTCGCTTGTTGCCAATCAAGTCGCGTTCATGGCCGACTTTCGTCATATAGTCACTGATGTCCGTACGGATACCTGTAGGATCAATATCCGAAGAAGTCTCCATCAGCTGGTAATTCCAGTAATCATCCGTAACGTAAGTATTCGTTTCAGTGACAGAAGCACGGTTGTTACCGTTGCCCGTAACATCTTCAATCGTGCCGGTTGCCGTAACGTTCACAGCCTTTACCTTTGCAACTGCACCCAAAACCAGTGAGTTGTACAACAAGCCGTCAGGCATTCCTGTTACTGAACCATTCTCTGTTACAATAGAAGTAGAGAGCGCGCCGTCGTTAATCATCGCCGTACCGTTAACCACAAAGCCGTCAACTACTCCGTCCGCACTTATCGTTACATTCTCCAACGACGAGCGGTTGTTATTTTCCAACATGCCCTTGCGCTTGCCGAGCAGGCTCTTTACAACATCAGCCGTATTTTTAAAGTCAGCCGCCAACTCTACATCACTGCTTTCGTCGTTCATTCCGCCATACACGTTCGTATTGCCGAGCGACAGATTCAGCGAACCTGTGTCGTTGTAATTGCCATGAACAAACACGTAACCCATTGCTTTTTCACTTTGATGATTCAATGCATAGAGTCCTGCCAAGTCCACTGCGCCCTGCAAGTCGCCGAGAGCTGTTTTCCAACTCTTGCCGTCTGCCGCGCCAGTAAGGTCGGGCTTAACGTAAACTATCGGCTGCAGCGGTGCCTCGTATTCGTATGCGCCTATGTCGATATCATTGTCCACCAAGCGCGCGTTGTTGCCGAGATCAACCTCGTCTATCGGAATAACTGCGTCATCAGCAGTCAATCCTAAAGCGTAATCAATATAATGGTCGTTGCTTCCTTTATTCAGCAACTGCACGCTCGGACGAATATGATAATCACGACTTTCTGCATTTTTATTAAACGGGTCTACAAAGTTCGGGCCCTCATGCACGTTGTCGTTTGCTACGGTGCTGGCAATAGCTACATTATTATTTGTGACATCTGTCTCCAATTTCTGCGTTTCATTATTCCATGCCACCGAATTATATATGCCAGCCGGTGTGCCGGTCAAATCTATCTTGTTCTGTGCAAAAGTAGCATTAACCACCGTAGTGTTTCCGTCGGCTGCCAGTCCCGTGCCTCCATCAGCAAACAGTGTATTGTAAATAAGTACCTTGCCACTATTTCCAGAAATATTCAGTCCTGTGGGGCTGATTCTGAATCCGCAGTTCTTCAAGGTTAGCGAGCCACCACTTCCTGCACTAGCATTCATTCCTTCTCCTGATGTCGTATTATTAATGAACGTGAAGCCTTCAAAAGTAACAGCCTTAGTATTTGCGGATACCGACATCAAGGTTCCAGTCGAACCGTCATTCCTGACAACCGTCGGTTTGCTGAAATCCTGCTGCTCGCCACTACCCGTACAAGAACCTTTTAGGGTAAGGCTTTTACTTAAACCGTTATCACTTGTCGACATATTCAAGATATAAGCCGAACCTGCAGACAGACGGCCCCATGAGTAGTTACCGTCACGCACATAAATCTTTCTTTCAGCTGTGTTTTGTGTCGGATTGGCAGCACCTACAATGGCACCGCGCAGGTCGTCAGTTGCATTAGCCCAGCTGTCACCCGAACCGTTCCCGGCAGAAAGTGTAGCCACGTAAATAGAAGGCATGGTTGAGAAGTTGGACACATACTGGTACTCGTAAAGACCAATATCAATTGGCTTACACATCGGCGAACCATTTTCACCATAAGGTCCAGAATAACGAGAATAAGGCTCTTTTATGTAAACTTCATCCACTCCATTATTGCTGAACCAACTCTGATAAGCGCCGGTCGTAGTGTTATCAGTATGTCCTGTTTCTCCAGGATATGTAAGAGTGGTATGCTTCGTTCCGTCGCCTGCATCTGTAACAACAGATATGGCAGCCGGATTCCACAGGCTCGAAGCAGAGTTGCCTTCCACGCCGGCCACAGTGGACGGGTTGGTAAAGCGCGGACCGTTGTCACCCATATTGTCGGTAGACAACAAAATATTATTGTTCGAGTTTCCAGAAGTAAACTTACCGACATAATTCACGTCGCTGGCGCAATGAGAAACATCGTAAACTTGAGACAAATTTGTAGAATTTTGATAAGTATCGCCCTGATTTCCCCAAAGCAAAGTATTCACTATGCTACTCTTGCCATTGTGTGCATAGATTACAGGATTGGTTACAGCCTTATTTCTTACAAACGTATTATTCATAATGTAAAGGAGAGGGTCATGATAGGTAGTCAAACCATCCGCAAAATTCGTACCTATTGCTCCGCCCTCTTTTGCAGATTCGTTGTTTGCCCACAAAGTGTTTACCGCACGTAAATAGACATCTTTGTCAATGCCCGACACGTATGCTGCGCCACCGCGGCTTGTCAGTTTATTATCAGAAGACATATTAGTAACGGTCTTGTTCCCAGCCAAGATACAACCTGACAGATTAAGGTCGGCATTGCGTACAAAGACTGCTCCGCCACGCACGGCGGTATTGTTAAGCAGACGGCAACGGCTAATGGTATAAGTAACGCCATTGCTATAAATACCGCCGCCACGTCCCTGCTCATTCTCATCTGTACTGATAGACAATTTATTGTCCGTCTGGCCGTACATCACGGTCAAGCCATCCAATACAACAGGATTAACGTCTGTAGCCGTTGTGCTCGTGAAAACCACGTGGTAGGCATTCTGCGCCGTGCTGGAGACATTTATCTGTCCTGATAATATAGTCTGGTTTGCCAACTCCCACGGTTCCATGATATTGTTCTGGTTGAAGTCGGAGTAAGCACGTTCATCCAAAATGTCCGTAAGATCGTTTGTTCCTTCAATATTCGTAAATGCATCATTCATACCAGGAATTGATTCTACTGAACCAGAAGTGTATTTCTCCGTTCCAACAAATCCACCATAAATGCTGACATTCTGCGGTACTTCAAACGAATACAGACGCTGGTCATGAGTTACAGCAGCTGTAGTAGTTCGCTCATTAGACGGCTTATAGGTTCCGCCGGCTACCAAAATATCGAAGTGGGTATCAGGATTATTTTTACGCATCGAGCGGATATATCCAAGTGCGTCTTCCAAAGTAGAGAACGAGGTATAGAACGAGCGTCCCAAATAGTCTTTCATAGAACCTTCTGTCAACGTAACATTAGTGGTCTGCGACACGAAGATACGTTTAAACAGATCTGTCGGCAATATGCCACCCTCGTAGGCAAAGGCTCCGGCATCGAGACGTGTCGCACCATTATTTATTTGAACACGCGCGATATTCTGCATATCGCTTTCAGCAACATTGAATGTTGCTACCAATCTGTCCTGATAGTCGGTCTTCACACCATGCTTAATCAGTAACGAATAGTCCTTCAGCCGGTAATAGTCGTCTGCAAAATAGAGCGACTTGTCGCTTTCGAGCATTCTATTCTCGAAGTCCGACGGCATTTCCTGAGTTTCAACGAAGCAGCTGTTGAACGGATAGAAACCTGTAGTACTTGTAATGCCGTACACTTCCTCAAGTTTGCTATCAGTAAACTGAGTATTAGTAGCACCGCTGACATTCTTATCTGAACCCGACGTGTTTCCGAAGATCACGGTGTTTACGTTCATCACCGCACCGTCCTCCATATACAAGCCGCCACCGGTTGAAGATGCCTCGTTGTTGGCAATGGTACACGACAGGATATGCGCACGGCTGTCTGCATCTACCTTATTGTCGTTATTGTCAGCATAAATACCGCCGCCGTCTTCCGCGCTGTTGTTCATAACGAGCGTTCCGCTGACCGTAGCACCGGGCATAAGATAAAGGCCTCCGCCCTCAATGGCCTCGCAATCCATCACGACGCAGTTCCTTACATGCGCACCGCTCGGCACAATGGCACCGCCACCTCGCGTATTCGGATTGCCAGCTCCTGCCAAAGAAGTGGCCGAACCGTCAGTAAGCCATACGCCGTCAATGATTGTCTGCTGTTCTCCACCTGTCCAATCAGCAGGCTTTTCACCAAACGTTACTGTATGATATCCATTAACAGACAATTGAGTTTCAGTTCCTTCATATATTGCACTAAGCTTTGTCGGATTATTTATAATGTCACGACTTCCTTCATCACCCCAATTTGTATCATTTTCATCATATCCACCTTCAAGAATTACGCCATAAGGAACAACATAGCTATAACTCTGCGGATCATTCTCATTCGAAAGCGTATTGGCATGATAAACAAATCCTGTTCCATTCTCACTGTAACCAGCAACCTTGACAACGACCGTTAAATCAGGATTATTCTTTTTTAATTCACCGGCAGCATTAAGTATAATCTGAAGTTTTGTTGCACATGCTGCATTTGTCAACAAATTACCAGAAGTTGTTCCAGAACCGTTTTGTGTAACATAAAAGATTCTTGTATCACCAACTACTTCTGCTTCAGTATTATCAATATTACTTCTTTCATAAGCTCCAGCATCCACACGGCAGTCCTTAATACGGTCTGTAAAATCCATATCTGTATATCCAGACAAACGTATTGTCGTACCATTAACGGTCGGTGCATCTATACCCATATTTGCGCCGTCCATCGTACCTAAACGGTAATTTCCTTTATAATAACTTGCAAAGATTGTAGTATCTTTTACAACACTATTATAGTACTTTACAGCACCGTTATTTCTTGAAGCATTAGTGGTATTACTGGTTATTGAATAATTACAATTAATATAACCTCCGTTCGAACTTACGGCAATATCACCAGATCCAATCATATCACCTTTCATACCTGAATTACCAAGTACAATACAGTTATAGATAGTCAGCTGCGAACTAGAACCCGATGTCCAAATACAAATTCCACCATTTCCACGTGTGGTAACAGTTGAGGTATTCTTAACAATAGTATTATTATAAAATGCCGCATTTTCTATAAAAATTCCAGCACCGTCACCATGTTGCCCAATTGTTTGGTTCTCACTTATTACACAATTGTAAGCCGTTCCATTATACATATAGCAACCACCACCATAGGCTGTATATTGGTTATCTCTTCCCAAGGTATTTTTCAGAATATAACAATTGACAAGCGTTCCTTCATCGCAATACACACCGCCACCTCGAATTTCCTTACCCGTATTAGTTGAAGTATTTTCATTACCAGTTACAATACAATTCTTTAATACGACATTGGTAAATATTGCCGCCCCGGCACCACCATTTCGTTTTCCATTGTCACCCAAATAATTTAATGAATTGGAATCCAGATAACCATCAGTTAGTGTAAAACCATCCCAAATGGTTTCTACACCAAATCGGTTGGCAGCTTTATAAATATAGTCTCCTTGCCCTTGCTCCACTTTATGATAGCCCGCAGTCAAATACTTATAATTACCATAACCACTTCCAACTTGATTATAGCCTTGTTTTGTAAGCATTAAATTACCTGTTCCTGTAGGAACATCTAAAATAGTACCTACATTCTGCTTTTTTCCGTAGTTTTCATTTGTCTCATACCAACCTGGTCCTTTATATTCAACATATTCGCCATCTTCATCCTGATAATAATAATCTCGCTGATTCCACCAACCACCAATTGTGCCAATATTATAAATTCCAAATTCTTTGCCAACACATACAAGTCCTTTAGAATTTTGGTTGTTAATATCATTTACAGTTTTTTCTGCACCTGATACTTTTTTATAATAATGTCCTGCTTCCTCTACTTTCAAATAATTGCAATATTCAGGAGCTGCACTTACATACTCCCCTCCATTTGCAGAATAGACATAATCTCCTTCACCAGCCCCAACTTCCTTATATTCATTTTTATCCTGATAAATATAATTTCCATTTCCTGCTCCAACAGACACATAGTTTCCACCTTTCACTGCGTTTATTGGATTATATGTATCTGCCTGACCAAGTACTCTTCGGTTTCCTGAATTCGAAGAGGGCATTAATATTGTTTCATAATCTTCAGGCTTATAAATACCGTCATAATTATTATATACAGAAGTTGAAATGAACGGATGCCTGTCATTAATTCCCGGATTTCCTGTCTTTGGGAAAGCTCCGTAAACATCTACACCCTCCAATATCTCAAAACAATTCACACTAGAAGATTTCGGTGCTTGCGTATATGTACCCGCTGAAACCCAAACCTGAGGTTTCTTGCCATTTACTGCAGCTTTTGTGTTTGCTGTTTCTACAGCCTTACGCACCGTAGCAAAAGCCTGATCCCATGACAAACCTGAATTATTATCATTTCCATTTGTACGTACATAATAAACCCTTCCTGACTTCGGCAGGTCTGCCTCGTACGCGCCGAGGTCAGGCACGCCACCGAGGTCACGGTCGTTGACCACAGTTATGTCGGTTTTTAAGGAAGTGGAAGCTAGTGCCTTATTGATAATATTTGTTCCTGCAGCATCAGAGCTTGTCAATGGACGGAATACAGAATAACCGCCGAGGTAAGTGTCGAAGCCGAGAGTTGCACCTGCGGCGTTTGTCGGGTTAGTAAAGTTGGCAGCACCAGCTTCACCAGTGGAATCCAATGTTTTCGTATTATTTGACGAGTTTCCGGCAGAGAAGGACGATTCATACAGATTATTCGTATTTGCCGGTGCCGCACCGACGTTATTAACCACGGTTACGTGTTCCATCTTCAGGGACTTGGCGTTAACGACGGAAGCTGTTTCGGTGGTGTTGGTATTGTTGTTAACCACGCAGTTTTCCATTGTCAGTTTAGCTTCGCGGGCGTCGATGGCGGCGCCTTCCTGTGCCGTGTTGTTTTCGAAGATGCAGTTGCGGACGGTAACGTTTGAGCCGGTGTGTGCAAGCAGGCCGGCGCCATACTGGCGGCTGGCTTCGCCGTGTTGCGATAGGGCTTATCCGTTATGATTTTCTCTTACTCTTAATGACATGGAAGCCGTCGAAAACGACATTGGCTCCCTGCTCCACCGTGATACAGTGGTAAAGTCCCTGGGTAATGTCCTTGCCCTCAGTATTTCCGTTAATAATAGAACGGTAAGTCAGCGGATCGCGGACAACGGTGTTGTTATCTGTCGTGCGATGGTAGCCGCCGTAAATCTCAATTGGTTGTCCGCTCTGTGTAGCTGGCACGGTAATTGTAGCAGTCTTCGGGTCGTTGTTGGTGAAAGAATAACGCGGCCACAAGTCGCCTTCAAGAACACGTACAACCAACTGCTTATTGCCAACAGTTCCAGCATCAAGACTTGCCAGATAACTTATCGCATTGTTAAGAGAGCGATAAGCCGTAGCCCAACTATCGCCATGATGTTCCGGATCTGTGCAGTCTACATCCACATAAACTGTCAGTGCATTATTTGCATCTTCAGGCTTAATCGTAGTAGCCTTTACCATAAACGCGCCAGCAGCTGGCTTCTGCGCATATATATTGCCTTCAATGTCAAGCTCTGGCATCAGCACAACATCGTCAGGCAACTGTCCGAGCGCCATACCACGCGCCCAAAGGTTTGAGCCGTCAACAGGTTTCCAGTAATAGCTGATGATGCCGTCTTTCCATCCTGATTGAACGCCATAGTTGCTTTCAAGATCAAAATTCATACCTGTTGTAGGCTCCGTAAATCTCGGGCCGATGCTGTTGCCGTCGTCCAGCTTCCCGGCATTCTCATCAACCAACGACAGAGTCTGTTCCTGCAAAGTGTTGTTCCAAATGGCGTTGTTAACGCCCGAAATGGCGTTGTTGAGGAACTTCACCTTGTCTGCCGACGGATTGCGGGCATACATAGGAATGTTGGTGCCGTTCGATACACCCATCTGGTTGTTCCACAGCACAGAGTTAACTACAAGCGCATACTCGTCAATATAGATACCGCCTGTCTGCGAGGCGTTTGGATTGGTAGCGTCGGTCGCCGTAACACAGTTGTTGTTGGTTATGGTGTTCTGCATCAGCACACCACCCTTGTCGCAATAAACGGCGCCGTTGCCGGTCATGGTATTGTTAGAGACGACACAGGTGGAGAGAATAAGGTATTCGGGATGGTCGTTGCCTGTTTCGTCGTTGCCAGTTCCGTTGTGCAGATAAGCGCCTGCGCCGTTGTGCGCCGAATTGTTCGACAACATTGAGCGCAACACCAGTCCTGCATCATCCACGTAAACGGCACCTCCGTCGGCATCGGCATTGTTGTTGTAGATAAACGATGTCATCACACGTCCGTCTTTCAGATACACACCGCCGCCGTTGCCTGTCGCATAATTCTCCTTTACTATACAGTTTGACAGATAAGCATTTGCGCCGTCCATATATACGCCGGCACCGCGGTCGGTCTTGAAATCGTCAAGTCCTGTTCCGCCCTGTGCGTATCCGCCCTGAATGGTTACGCCGTCGAGTGTTGTAACGTTGGCAAAATCAGACTCTCCTGACATTGGCGCAAACCATACAACGTGGCGCGAGTCGCTCGTCAGAGTCCATTTATTATTTGTCCAACTAAAATCATTATGGTCATAATAAGCAGCCTGAAGGATTGTTTTATTCGTGAAATCCCAAGGCATCGTGCCTTTTTGACGGTCGAACTTTGAAGTTTCAGGATTATCTTTATTAAATCCGCCGTAAACGCTGATGCCGTCGCGCATGCGGAACGAAGCAGAATAAGCCGTACCGCTGATAAGCTGCGACTGCGGAGTATAAGTTCCGGCAGCAACCCAAACTTCACCAGCCTGTCCGTTAGCGTTGTTTGCCAGTTCGTCTATCATCTTCTGTAGGTCGGCAGAAGCATCATTCCACGACGAGCCGTCGCCAGTGCCTCCTTCTTTTACATAACGGATGCGCGACTTGGGCAAATACTGGTACTCGTAAGCACCGATGCTGATGCTAGTGCCGCTTATACGCGGTTTGCCTGCCATGTCCTCATTGCCGTAAGTCTCTAAAACATAAATTTTGTTGTCGCCCTTGTCTATCATGACCGAACCTTCAAGCACGTTCCACGACCAGAGCGGATAAGCAGTCTGCCGCCAGTTGAAGTCGCGGTCGTAGCTTGTCTTGATTGACGGGGCGTCGAACATCGGGCCAGACGCGCTTTCGCGGTTTTCCTTGGCTACATAGACATTTTCGTTAGCATCAGTTACCGTAACTTCATGGAAAGCCGAGTTCTTGAAACCGGGCTTATTCTCAACTGAAAGGAATGTGTTGCCCCAAATAATGGAGTTGTACACATTTGTACCTGAAGACGTTGCCGTCATGTCGACACCGGCGCCGGTGTTGCGTGCTATTGTTGAGTTAACAACTTTGCTGCCAGACGATATGCGCAGGCCGCCGTTCTCGTTGTTGAATACCGAAGTGTTTACAACTGTCGCCGCGCCTGCAAGATAGATGCCACCGCCCTGATTCTCAACAGCTGCACGCTCGCCGGCTGCGTTATTGTAAACGACGCACTGGTTTATGAGCGACTTGCCGTTGTTGACGTTCTTAACCGCGGCATCAACATATACGGCGCCGCCCTGCGTGGCATAGTTATTGAACAGGAAGCAGCGCTCTATGCGGAAGTTTCCTCCGCCTGTATTATCACCAGAAATATAAATACCGCCGCCCTTTTCACTTGTACCGTCGGCATGACCGCCTGCGATGGTAAAACCGTTAATTACAGTCGAATACGTGTTGTTATTTCCAGAAGTAGAAGTAGGCTTCATGTCGACCGAAAGCACGTGCGTGGCGTTGTCCTGACGCGTCGTGTTGGCTGGGAAGATAATATTTGTGTTGTCAGAATTATCGTCCCTATTGATGTCGCCCGAAAGCACGGAGCGGTACTTCATCTGATAAGGCTTGCCCAGCGTCTCACGGTCGTTGATGCTCGTTTCATCACCCTTGAACCCGCCGTACAGCTGCACGCCTGACTTCACGCTGAAGCCAACAGCCTGATCCGGAACTGTATACAGCTGGCCGGCTTCGGTTATCTGCTCGAAGCCCAGCACCCAAATCTGGTCGCCGGCCTGTGCTGCACTAAGCGCAGCTGAAAGCGTCATCGCGTTGCTCCACGACGAGCCGTTGCCGTCGCCAGTGCCCGTAGGACTTACATAATATATTTTACTTTGCGCCATTGCGCTTACAGAAGCGCAAAGAAGCGTCAGTAATATATAGAGTCTGAATAAAGTCCGCATCCGTATCATTTTTCAAATCTTATTCTATAAGTTCTATTTCATTTTTCTATATATCGCCATCCGCCGTTTCCATAACAGGCAAATCAGCTTAAAGTCTCGTCTTTCATAATCTCATTCGCCAGTCTGGACTCCCGTATTGTCCATGCTAAGCGTAATGGTTCCGCTTCCTGTAATGCCTCTTATCGTGGCGTTAACCTTATACCACGTAGCTTTCTGCAAGGCAGATTGAAAATTCAGAGTGTATGTATAAGTATTTGTCGTGGTTTGGCCATTCGGAATTGCAGAAATATTAAATGTCACGCTCGGAACTGTTACTCCGCCTGCTGTCGTTGTTCCGTTAATATAAGTTCCGTCCGGGAATGTATAATGGTAAACACGGCCGTTGCGCTGGCTTATCTCCGAAGTATTATAGAAAGTCCATTTTTTCAACGTCGCTCCTGTTGCAGGCGACAGGTCAGGGAACAGCTGTCCCTGTTCAGACCCGTGATATTCAAAATCCTTAACCTTCACGTCGGTATATCCATCCTCGTAAGCTTCGGCGGCGTCCCATTGTATATCTATCTTCGCAGCCAGTCGGGTAAGTGTCATTGTCGGGATATTATTCCCTACCTCGCCTGTTCCGCCTTCTTTTATTACAAATTCAGCAGGACCATTGCCGCTTTCTTTATAATATCCTGTGGCTACGCTGACAAACTTAGAGTAATCAATAGTGCCATTATCTTCTGAATAAGCATTAGAAATGGTAAGAGCCTGCACTTCGGCATTTGTCGTACAACCAGCGATTGCATCAGCTGGATTATTAGCTGCTGCGTCGCTATAAGTCACGCCATAAATATAAACCGTTCCCGGCTCGGCGTCGATTGCGAGCAACTTGAAGTTTGCGTTGCCGTTATAAGCAGGGAGCGCGTTGAACTGCTTCTGTGTTATCGTGGTCGTCCTTACTTTCGAATTGTCAGAATATGCCAGAATAACAGCCAGCCTGTCCCAGTCAGGCCCCTCGTCAACGGCTGTGCCGGGGTCGCCCATGCGCGTACTGGCAGATGTTGCAGGAACGCTGATTATCAGCCGCACCGTCTCAACATCGGGCGCAGGCCTGTCTTCGTCGTCGTGCGAGCAGGCGACGAAGAGCATAATTAAAACCGGCAATATCAGTAAGTATCTTTTCATCTTCTATATTTTAACTTTACAGGCATTAGCTGTCGGCGGTGGCGGCCAGGCTGACAACCTCTTGCCTTGGCTGTGTTGCCAGCCTGTGCCGTCCGCGCCTTTCATCTATCGCCTTTCAGTATTCAGTTCTACTTCTTTCCTTTTATTATATCTCAACATCGTGGCTGCCGCCGGGCTTCCAGTCGAGCGTTACGCTGACGCCCACCTCTGCCGTTACCGCCTCAAGCGAGCCATCGTCTTTCATGCGCACGCGTATTATCCTGATGTCGCCGGCGGGCAGCGGGTCGTTTACCGACACCACGTTTTCGGTTATCTTGCCGTCCTTCTTTACATACACCTTCATGCGCCACAGCCCGGCGTCGGCGTCAGCCCTCGTGCCGTCGGGCGACGGCAGCATTACGGAGTAGAGGCAGTCGTAGCCGCCCTCGGTCATGCGCAGGGTGCGCACCACGGGCTTGCGGCTGAACGAGTAGACGCTGTCGTTAATGGCAAAGCTGGACGCCGTGCCCTCCACGTAGCCCCAAATGTCGTCTGCCTGCTGCCCGTTGCGGTCAATCACTACGGCGGCGGCGCAGTTGAGCATGTAGAGCCAGGCGCGGTATTTCTGGTTGCGGTCCTCAAGGTGCATGTCCATGCGCGACGAGAAGAAGCCGCACGTGTGGCTGTTGACAGTGTCAGCCCCCGCCTCGTAGCCTATCGACATTGTCAGGTCTGAGTCGGTTCCGGTGACGCTCCTCATCGAACCTTTCTCTATATTAGCAAGCGCGAGGTTGCGGTAGTCGCCACGCGGCATGTAGACCGTGACCGATGCCGACGAGGCGTCGATAACGGCAGACTGGTGCCACTCCAAACGGTTGTCGTCGAAGAACGACAGGTCGATGTCGTGGGCTACGTCGGTAAAAACTCCGCTCATAGCGTTTTCTATCCTCAAGGCCATGGCCTGCTCCTCGGGGCGTGCCAGCTCGGTGGCTATCTCGCGTTGCAGGTTTGTCCTCAGTTTCTGTTCAACCATGTATTCCACGGCGTAGTCAACGCCGCAGTCTGACAGGTCCTCGTCTATGCACGACGCCAGCGACAGCGCAGCCACTACGCATGCGCCCGACGCACACCACAGCCTCACCACCTTACGTAGCGGGGCGTGCATGCTGTTGAGGATATGTTTTGTCTTTATCATAGTCATTATTTTCGCTTTGCTGTTATCACGGCAGACCCTGCCCGGGTCTGCCTGCACCCGGCCTGCGCGCCCCGGCGGCGCGCGTCTGCCATGGCGGCACAAATATCTACATGTCTTTAGGGTCGCCCGCACGAAGATTAACGGTTATCGTGAAAGCACTTTGACCCGCTGGTGAACGACGGGCCTACGAAAGCCCGCCGTCCTGTTTTGTCTTTATTATTTATGATTCAATTATCTGATAAGATTAATTTAAATCATATTACTTAATTTCAACATTGTCAACCAAACCTTGTATCCATTCAAGATCTACTGATACACCAAGTTCAAGTTTCGGAGAACGCAAGTCTGGAATACAGTTATAAGCATTCTTTAAACTACTGATTGTAACAGTTGCCGTAGTATAATGATCCTGCTCAAATACTTTATCATGAGTCTCATCAGTTTCCAACTGTCCAACAAGATAGAACTTACCATCTACTGGTACAATTCCATCAATACCTGTAAATGCTTCATTTCCATTGTTTACAAACTCAAGAGCAAAATTTACTTTTTCAGAGCCTGTTCCTGCTACCGCTTTGCCTGCTGTCTCCAATACCAATGTACGGTTCTTAAGAGCTGATGTCCTATTTACGTAAGTACCAGTCTTAACATCTGCATCATAAATCGTCTGCTCGGCAGCTGATTTATTTGTAGCAAAGTTCCAACCAACCTGTTTCTGACCACCGACTAATACTCCAACAAGCTGGAATCCTTCAGTAGGAAGAGTTACATATTCATTATCCTTGTCTTGAATAGGAGTAGAAGCAAATGCTGCATTAATATCCAAACGAGCTACACCATAATTGATTGTCTGTTCCAATGCGATAGATTGAGTTGCAGGCTCAACTTCACGTTTATCTGTATACAAGCCAAGAATAGTAGACCAGTCTTGCGTTCCATAATTGGTAGACTGTTCAGATTCAGATGTTTTTATTGATGAATTAGTCCAATAATATAGAGAAGCAGGATAAGTATAATCTGTAAGAGAAGCAACATTGAAATTTGGGTCTGATACTCCTGGATAATTAACATTAGTTACATAGCTAAATGATCCATTTTTGTCATCGCTTCCATCTATCCAATTCACCTGAACAGCACCATCTGGCAAATTTTTATCAGACGGGTAATCTTTATAATCTTTTACAGATGATGTACTATTATAAGTCAAAGTATAATTACCATCTGAACCTGAAGCTTCAAAATATTGCTCTATTTTTTTAATAATTTGAGCTTTCAAATCATCTATGTCATCAACTGCAGGGCTAGACATTGCAGTATATAAATCTTGTAAAGCAAGACGTATACTATTTGCAGAACCAGCTTTTAGCGTTATAAAAGATTTGAAATAATTATTCAAATCTGTACCACTAGCTGTCTTGTACCAAAATGTCTTGCTACCTATTGTACCCTGTGCAGAAGCTATATCATTCAACATTTCAGTTAGAGCATTACCTGGAGCGGGATCAACTTGAGCAACAATCGGCTGTAAGCTAAACGTAATCTCATCAACTCGATCTCCTTCCTCAAGATTAGACACCTCATAAGACGGATTCAAAGCTCCATTAACTTTATTGTCTGATGATTTTTCTTTTGCTTCACCATAAAGAAGAAAAGCATTAACTCCAACACGAATGTCAACATCCTTATAGACATGAGCATTTCCTGTTTGTGTCAACCCTGTTGTTACACCATCATCCGTTGCAGCAGCAATATCTCCAAGAGTAATTCCATTATAAGTTAAAGTTGTACCAGCTACAACTGGTTTTGAAGCACCTGTTGGAGTTGTCGTCAAATCAAACGGTACAAGACGAATATTTGTCATTCCTCGGAAAACGGGGTCTGTTTGTCCCTGTACAATTTCATCAGACATACGCGTATCTTTTCCTCCTGCATAAGGAATGTTGATAGCAAACTGCGTCTTAACACTCTCGCCGTCGAACGTCGGGTTTTGGGGTGCCGTGAGGTCGTCGTCAGACGAGCAAGCGGTGAAACCCACTGCGCCTACAAGTGCGATTGCGCCCATATAGGCATACTTGCTAAAAATCTTCATATTCAAAAAAATTAAAATTAGTAATTAATTATGTTATATGCTCATTAAAATACAACTCTTATCAGACATCAGACAGACACAAGTCTAGCTTCAGTCATAGGTTATGCAGTTTTTATTCAACATGTATATTGCCAATCGTTGCCGGCAACCATAGCGGGCGGGCGTGTCGGTCAATAGCCCACCCATCATCTAATTTACCATCATCAACCGGGGTTGCGCCGCATGGCTTAGGTAGTTCAGCCGTGCGTGCTTACCCCTCTTTTTACATGTCGCCGGCGCCGGCGGTTATGCCGTTTTTCAGCTTTGCCGCCCGCGTCGTGGCCTTAGCCCTGTCGAGGTTCTGCTGAGCCCGGGCGTCGCCCTGTGCGGCAGCCTTCTCGAAGTAGCCGAATGCCTGCTGCTCGTCGCCGGTCATGTAGAGCGCCACGCCTATGGCGTTCCACGAGCGCGGGTCGTCCTTGACGGTGAGCAGCGAGCGCAGCGCCACGTCGTAGAGCCCGCGGCGCATCAGGTCGGTTGCCTCGTTTATGGTCTTCGCCCTGGTGTCGGGCACGTAGTCATAGTATATGCGCAGGTAGCCTGAGTTGCGCTGGTCGCTCAGCACATTGTCGCGCAGGTATGCGTAGGGGCGGCCTCCGTCGAGGCGGCGCATCAGCGTCTCGCGGCGGTTGGGGTCGGCCTCGGTGTCTATGATTTGCAGCAGGCGGTCGCGCCCGTCAAAGCTGCCGTCGGCTATCTGGTCGCGCAGCTCGGTCCACGCCTCGCCGCCGTTGACGCACTCGAAGAGCGAGTCGGGCACTGCCACACGGCCCTGTATGTAGCGTTTGAGCGCCTGTGCGCGGTTGCCCGCCAGAGCGCGGTTGCGCGCCACGGGGCCTTCGACCGAGGCGAGTCCGATAATCTGTATTATCTTGACTGACGACGTGGTGTCGGCCATTATGTCGCGTGTTATCGACACTATGCGGTCGAGCGTGGGGCGGTTGTCGCGGAAGCCGGTGCTAAGCACCGCCTTGTCGAGCGGGAAGTGTACGTAGAGCGCGCCCTTCTCCTTGCGCAGTATGCGTGTGTCGTCATATGGGCGGTATTTTGATATGTGCTGCAGCACGGGATTGTCGCGCTCGAGCTGTCCCGCCCGGCCTGTATTGTCGGGTACGTCGGCCATGAGCGGCTCGAACGGGGGCACGTAGACGAAGCGCCCCAGCGGCACTGTGGGCGCCGACATGACGTCGCAGCAGCCCGACTTGGTGCGCACGGCGTCGAGGCTTACCACTCCGTCCCACAGCCACGGGCAGTCGGCGCGCTGCAGGGTGACGTCGTAGTCGACTGTTGTGCCAAGCCGTGCCTCGCGCCCCTGTGGCGTGTCGGCGGCCATGCCGTAGTAGCGCATGCGCCCGATGTAGCGGCGGTTGCGCTTGCCGCGGAACACGGCGGGCTCGAGGCGCAGCGTGTCGCCGCGCCCGTTGGTCAGCACGGGCACTGACGTGACGGCGTAGTCGCTGCCTATGGAGTCGCCCTCGGCAAGGGTGAACGCAAGGCGCACCGACGTGCTGTCGACCCAGCTTACGCCGACAGGGCGTTGGGCTGACACCGGCAGCGCCGACACAACAACAGCCAATATGGTTAGAGATATTTTCATCAGTATTTAATTTATTAGTCTGCTACAGGCAGTCTATACCGCCGTACCTTTATTTAATATAATACACCACCGACACTGCTATCTTTGTAGGCATGAAGAGACCGCGCGTCTCCTCGCCCAGCTTGCTGCCGCACACCTCGCAGGCGTACTTGGAGTAGCGCGTAAGACCGTAGCCGAGGCCTATGACGCCCTCGATGCTCCAGCGGTTGCCGGGCAGCATCCAGCTGTAGCCATAGACCAGGCCTACCGCGCCGAGGTCGCCCTGGAAGCGGTGGCTGTCAAGGTCGGGGAAGACGCCGAAGGGCATCTTGACGCCTCCGGCATTGTAATGCGAATACAGGATATTGGCACCGATAAAATGGCCCGCATACGGAGCGCAAAGCCAATAACGTGCCTCGGGCTGCACTACGACGTGCTTCAACTTCTTGTTGTCGGAGAATGTAAAGGGGTTCCAGCCGGCAGAAACGTCGAGCGTCCATTTTTTAGACAAACGGGTCTCTACGCCTGCATTGAACGTTGCCGTTGTCCAATACAAGGCGTTTGTCTTCACTGCAACATGCTGCGAATAAGACAAATTACATATTAAGCATCCCAAGGCCAGGACCAAACTTCTCAGACGACCATAAGTCATAGCTAATTTTTTTAATCTTTAAGCAATCTAGCAATACAGTTGGTATGCAAAGATAATAAACAAATAATAAAAGTTTAAAATTTACCCCCCCCCCGTTTTGATTTTGTTAACATTAATTAGCGTTATATTTGTTAATATTCCACACATTCCCAAAGGTAACCTTTTACCTTGCAAAAGGCCACCTTTTTGAGTGTAAAAAGCAACCTTTTGCAAAGTAAAAGGACGCCTATCGGAGCAATACATATTTTAACATTTGACGGATTAACATGCCGGACAATAGGGTGACAGGCAGCAGCGGGCATAAAAAGAGATGTTTCCGGTGCTTTTATTTTGCACTTCACGCAACTTGCAGTAACTTTGCACGCGGAAAACAGAAGATTTATTATGGATAACAAACAGGCAACATTGGAACTGGGAACGAAACCAGTCGGCAAACTACTGATGCAATACGCCTTACCTGCCATCGTGGCAATGACGGCGTCGTCGCTCTACAACATGATTGACAGTATCTTCATAGGCCAGGGCGTGGGCGCGCTGGCAATATCGGGTCTGGCGATAACCTTCCCGCTGATGAACCTCTCGGCGGCCTTCGGCGCCGCCGTCGGCATAGGCTCGTCGACGTGCATATCGGTGAAGCTGGGACAGAAGGACTACGCCATGGCCGAGCACATCTTCGGCAACAGCTTTACGCTGAACCTTGTCGTGGGAATACTGTTCGGCGTGATAACGCTGCTTTTCCTCGACCCAATACTTTACTTCTTCGGTGCGAGCGAGAACACCATACCCTACGCCCGCGACTACATGCTGGTAATACTGGCTGGCAACGTGGTGTCGCAGACGTTCCTTGGCATGAACGCCGTGCTGCGCGCCGCCAGCAAGCCCAAGCAGGCCATGGCGGCGACAATACTGACCGTGGTGCTTAACATCGTGCTGGCGCCGATATTCATCTGGCCGCTCAAGATGGGCATACAGGGCGCGGCAATAGCCACCATACTGTCGCAGGCTGTGGCGCTGGCATGGCAGATAAAGCTGTTCAGCAACCAGGGCGAGATACTGCACTTCCAGCGCGGCATATACAAGCTGAAGAGCGACATCGTAAAGAACATAACAAGCATAGGCATGTCGCCATTCGCCATGAACGTGTGCGCCTGCGTGGTGGTGATATTCATCAACGCGGGCCTGTCAAGATACGGCGGCGACCTGGCCGTGGGCGCCTACGGCATAGCGAGCAAGGTGTCGTTCATCTTCGTGATGGTGACCATCGGCCTCAACCAGGGCATGCTGCCGATAGCCGGCTACAACTACGGCGCGCAGCGATATGACCGACTGAAGCGCGTGCTGAAGCTGGCCATGATAACGGCAACGGTGATAACGACGACGGGATTCGCCATAGCGGAGTTCCTGCCCTACCAGTGCGCAAGGCTGTTCACCACGGACAAGACGCTGATAAGCATGGCCATCGAAGGCATAAGGATACACATGCTGGCGTTCCCGATAGTGGGCTGCCAGATGGTGATAACCAACTTCTTCCAGTGCATAGGCAAGGCCAAGATAAGCATATTCCTGTCGCTGTCGCGCCAGATGCTGTTCCTGCTGCCGCTGCTCGTCGCACTGCCGCCGGTGATGGGCGTTGACGGCGTATGGACGGCAATGCCGATATCTGACGCCACCGCGTCGATAGTAGCCTTTGCGATGATGAGCAGCTACCTGAGAAAAGTGAAAAAGATAAACAAACAACCCCAAACAGCCGCATAGCGACACGGACGGGCACAATAAACAAAAGAGAATATGGAAGACAAAAAGATAATAATAAACGTAGGAAGACAACTGGGCAGCGGCGGACTCTACATAGCCAAACGTCTGGCCGACGACCTGGGATTCAAATTCTACGACAAGGAACTGCTCAACCTGGCCGCAAAGGAAAGCGGATTCAGCGAGAAATTCTTTGAACAGAACGACGAGAAGAAGGGATTTTTCCGCTCGCTGTTCCACATGCACGCCCCGTTCGTGTCGGACAGCAACTTCTATAACAACAAGCTGTCGCAGGAGAGCCTGTTCCAGTTCCAGAGCGACGCCATACGCAAGGCGGCCAAGGAGCACTCGTGCGTGTTCGTGGGACGCTGCGCCGACTACGTGCTGCGCGACTTCGACAACACGATGAGCCTGTTCGTAACCGCCGACCTGGACGAACGCGTTGAACGTATATGCGAGCGCCACAAGTGCGACGCCGACGAGGCAAGGAAGATAATAGAGAACAAAGAGTCGTCGCGCGCGTCGTACTACAACTACTACACGGGCAAGGTGTGGGGACACGCCACATCGTATGACTTGTGCGTGAATTCGAGCCTGCTCGGCATGGAAGGCACGGTGGAGTTTGTCAAGGAGTTCATTAGGAGAAGGTTCGCCGACGGCGGCGCACGTTAAGCCCAAACACGCCGGCAGGATGAAAAGGATAGGCATAATAAGCGACACGCACGCTTACTGGGACGACAAGTACCTGCACTACTTCGAGCCGTGCGACGAGATATGGCACGACGGCGACATAGGGTCGCCGGAGGTGGCGGCTCGCCTGGCCGAGTTCCGCATGTTCAGGGCGGTGTGCGGCAACTGCGACGGGGGCGACCTGAGACTGATGTATCCCGAACTGCTGAGATGGAAATGCGAGGACGCCGACGTGCTGATGAAACACATCGGCGGATACCCCGGCAACTACGACGCCAGCATAAGGGCGCGGATATACGCCTCGCCGCCGCAGCTGTTCATAAGCGGACACTCGCACATACTGAAGGTGAAATACGACCGCACGCTGAACCTGCTGCACATAAACCCCGGCGCCGCCGGACTGCAGGGATGGCACAAGGACAGGACGCTGGTAAGGCTGACCATTGACGGCGGCTCGTTCAAGGACCTCGAGGTAGTGACACTGGCAGACCCGAGAAAATGCACGGAACACAATTTTTGAGCGATAAAGGAGTTATATATAATAAAGGAGAAAACAAACGCCATGGACGCACTGTCACAAGAGCTGCAAGACTTCCTGATACGCCTGGGCAAGGAACCCGGATGCGTATCGGAAAAGGTGGAGCACTACATCAAGCACATAATGCACCTCGTCTACGCCGACGAGGAGGACATGCTGCAACAGTATTACGGCCTGTTCGGCAAAGACGTGAAGCCGCTGGAGGACATAGCGCGCGAACGCAATGTGAGCACCGCCACGATGCTGAAGATAATAGAGGCAAACCTGCGAAAGATGGCGGTGTCGCCGGAGTGGCAGATGGTAAAACAGCTTATTAAATAGATAAATAATATATGAAGAAAATATTATTGTTAGGCTCGGGCGAACTGGGCAAGGAGTTTGTTATTGCGGCCAAGCGCGCCGGACAGTACGTGGTGGCATGCGACAGATACGCAAACGCACCGGCCATGCAGGTGGCAGACGAGTGTGAAGTGTTCAGCATGCTCGACGGCGACGCGCTAAGCGCAGTAGTAGAGAAACACCACCCGGACATAATAGTGCCCGAGATAGAGGCAATACGCACGGAAAAACTGTTTGACTTCGAGAAGCAAGGCATACAGGTAGTGCCGAGCGCACGCGCCGTGAACTACACCATGAACCGCAAGGCAATACGCGACCTGGCGGCGAAGGAACTGGGACTGAAAACGGCAAAATACTTCTACGCAAAGACGCTCGACGAGCTGAAGGAACACGCAAAGGAGATAGGTTTCCCGTGCGTGATAAAACCGCTGATGTCGTCGTCAGGCCACGGTCAGAGCATTGTAAAGGAAGCCGGCGAGCTTGAAACGGCGTTCAACGCGGCAATGGAAGGCAGCCGCGGCGACGTGAAGGAGATAATAATAGAGGAGTTCATACACTTCGACAGCGAGTTCACGCTGCTTACGGTAACACAAAAGGACGGCCCCACCCTGTTCTGTCCGCCGATAGGCCACGTGCAGAAGGGCGGCGACTACCGCGAGAGCTGGCAGCCCTACGCCATAAGCGAGGCCGACCTGAAGGAAGCGCAGCACATGGCCGAAGCCGTGACAAAGGCGCTGACAGGTGCCGGAATATGGGGCGTGGAGTTCTTCCTGAGCAAGGACAAGGGCGTAGTGTTCTCCGAACTGTCGCCCCGCCCGCACGACACGGGCATGGTTACGCTGGGACATACGCTGAACCTGAACGAGTTTGAACTGCACTTCCGCGCCGTAATGGGACTGCCCATACCGGCAATACACCTTGAGCACGCGGGTGCAAGCGCCGTTGTACTGGCCAAGGAGGAGGCGCACCACGAGCCTGAATACAACATGACAGACGTGCTGAAAGAGGACTACACGCGCCTGCGCATCTTCGGGAAGCAGGAGCAACACGTCAACAGGCGCATGGGCGTAGTGCTCTGCTACGGCGACACCGATGCCGACACGACCGCACTGAGGGACAAGGCCAAGCGCCTGGCGGAGACGGTGATAAGATAAAAAGACGCATACCACACACGGAGCAAGGGCCAGGCCCATGTTCCGTGTGTATTGCTGTGTTACAACAAACAAACCTAAAACCTTAAAATCATTAATATGAACAAGATAATAGACCTTCCGAAAATATTCGACCCGAGGGGAAACCTCACAGTGGCTGAAGGTAACGCACATGTGCCTTTCGACATAAAGCGCGTGTACTGGGTGTACGACGTGCCGGGCGGCGAGCACCGCGGAGGGCACGCGCACAAGCAGTGCAAGGAGCTGCTTGTGGCGGTGAGCGGAAGCTTCACCGTAACGCTGGACGACGGGAAGGAGAAACACAAATACCTGCTGAACCACCCCTACCAGGGACTCTTCATCGACACCAACACCTGGCGCACGCTGGACGACTTCTCTTCAGGTGCGGTATGCCTTGTCATCGCTTCTGAAAAATTTGAAGAAGAAGACTACATCAGGGAGTACGATGATTTTAAGGAATACTTGAAATGTTTGAAATAAGAATATACAGGGAAAGCCTGAAGAACGAATGGAACGAGCATATAGCCCGTTCAAAAAACGGAACCTTCCTGACAGACAGGAACTACATGGACTACCATTCGGACAGGTTCAAGGACTTTTCCTTAATGTTTTACAGTAAAGACAAGCTATCGGCCGTATTGCCCGGAAACATAAAAGACAACGTTTACTACTCGCACAAGGGGCTTACGTACGGAGGACTGATTATCGACAGCAAATGCAAAACTGCCGACGTGTGCCGTATTTTCGAAGAAGCAAACGCCTTCCTGAAAGAGCATGGGATAAAGAAAATAGTGTATAAACCCGCACCGTGGATATATGCAACTGTCCCAGCGGAAGAAGACCTTTACGCAATAACAAACGTATGCCACGGCAGGATAGCCGGGCGCGACATATCATCGACAATAATACTCGGCAACAAACCCAAATTCAGCGAGCTGCGCAGGCGCTGCATGAAAAAGGCAAAAGCGACCGGAATAGAGATAAAGGAAAGCAATGACATTGCAACTTTCTGGAAAATACTGGACAACAACCTGGAAAACAAATACGGGGTGGCGCCGGTTCATACCTGCGGAGAACTGGAACTGCTGGCAGGCAGGTTTCCGGAAAACATAAAGCTGTACATGGCTTACCTCGGCGAAGAGGCTCTGGGCGGAACCGTCACTTACATAAACAAACAGACCGTACACACGCAATACATCTCCGCCTCGCCTAAGGGAAAGTCGCTCGGTGCGCTCGACCTGCTGTTCAGCGAGCTGATAAACAATGTATTTACAGATTACACATACTTCGACTTCGGAAAATCGACCGAAAGGGAGGGAACGTACCTCAACGAAAACCTGATATTCCAGAAAGAAGGTTTCGGCGGACGCGGAGTATGTTATGACACTTACGAATGGGAACCATGATAAAATATCTCGAACTGGCGAAGGTTACGGCGATGCACGCCGACGAAATAAACGAAGCGGTAAGGCGCGTGGTAACGGGCGGATGGTACCTGCAAGGGGAGGAAAACCGGCTGTTTGAAGAAGAATACGCCGCATACACCGGCACGGAATATTGCGTTGGCTGCGGCAACGGACTTGACTCGCTGACGCTGATACTGCGTGCGTACATGGAATTGGGCGTCATGCAGCCCGGCGACGAAGTGATTGTTCCGGCAAACACGTACATAGCCTCAATCCTTGCCGTAACCGAGAACGGGCTGAAGCCGGTATTGGTCGAGCCGCGCATGGACACGCTGCAAATGGACGACAGGCTGATAGAACAGGCCGTAACGCCACGCACCAAGGCAATAATGATTGTCCACCTGTACGGACGCTGCGCATACACAAGGAGGGTTGGGGAAATATGCAAGGCGCACAACCTGAAACTGATAGAAGACAATGCGCAGGCGCACGGATGCACGTTTGAAGGCAGGCGCACGGGCTCGCTGGGCGACGCAGCAGGGCACAGCTTCTATCCGGGGAAGAACCTGGGGGCGCTGGGCGACGCAGGAGCCGTGACGACAAACGACAAGGCTTTGGCCGATACGGTAAGGGCGTTAGGCAACTATGGTTCGAGCCGCAAGTACGTGTTCGACATGAAAGGGCGCAACAGCCGCCTGGACGAGATACAAGCCGCCGTGCTACGCGTAAAACTGAAATACCTGGACGATGACAACGCAAGGCGAAAGCGCATTGCCATGCATTACATAGAAAACATATCAAACCCGTTACTCAGCCTGCCGGGCCGGGAGTATTGCGACAACAGCGTGCACCACATCTTCCCACTGATGTGCGGACGACGTGACGAGTTGCAGCAATATCTTAAAGACAACGGCGTGGGCACGATGATTCATTATCCGATACCGCCGCACAAACAGAAATGTTACGCCGGATGGAACGCGCTCAGTCTGCCATTTACGGAACAAATACACCGCGAGGAACTTAGCATTCCGCTCAACCAGACGATGCAGGAAGACGAAATAATAACAATAGAAAAGTTACTTAACGATTTCAGATAACACAAAAAGCAATGCCCTGTTCGTAATGATTTACGAACAGGGCATTGCCTTAAATTCACATTGCAGGACGGCACATGCCGGTAACCTGGTTTCAGAATATCAATCTGTCAATATTACCGTAACGCCTCGTGCGGCCTGCGCTCCCATGACAAGAGCCTGGGCTATGTCGGCCGTCTTGGACGGACCGGAGATGAACGAGCCGTAACCATAGTCGGTGAAACGTATCATGCCGTAGGCCTGGTGCATGTTGCTGACGATGCACTTACGGCTCAACAGGATAACGAGATACTCTGAAATGAAGCATACGGCACGCTCTTTCATCGTCTGCGGAATCCATACACAACCGTTCTCGGCCACGCCTATCTCGCCCCGGACGATGCCGACGTCGGTGCCGTTAAGGTCCTGCGCCCCGGCTACGGTGTCGGGATTACGCCGGGCAATGGTTATTTCGGGCAGGTTGCTGGCAAAGACCTTTGCATCTGGGTAAAGGTTCTTGATAACCTCGTTGACGTCATCGCCCTCCTTTAGTTCGACAACATTTCCGCCGACAGTACGGCTCATTTCAGTAAACTGCGCCACGACGTCCGGATATTCAATACCTTTCAGCGCATCAAGGTCGGGCATGTCGTACCGCCCGGCCACCTTCATGTTGCGGCGGTATCTTGACAATATTTCTTCTTTCGTACTCATTTCACTTCTCCTTTCTTCCACATTTCATGGAACGACTCGTGCGGGAACTCGGGCATTTCGTGCCCGTAGCCCCAGCCGTTCAGCTTGTTGTACATAAGCGCATGCGGCACATGGTTGGCAAGGGGAGCGAACTTCAACGCCGTAGTGTAAAGCGACGGATGGTCGAACAAGTATTTCATGCCAACAGACATGACCTTCTTCACCGTGTCGGCCTTGCCAAGCGAGTCAAGATTCTGCCGCCAGCGGTATATCTGCTCGGACAGGTTAACCTTGACGGGGCATACATTGTCGCAAGAGCAGCACAAGGTGCATGCGCTGACATTGTCCGAATATTCAGACGCATCCTTCAGCATTCCCAGGTTAATTCCGATAGGACCGGGTATGAAGTAAGTGTATGAATAGCCTCCGCTGCGGCGGTAAACCGGGCACGTGTTCATGCACGAGCCGCAACGTATGCACTTCAGCGTCTCCCAATGTCCGGGGTTGGCAATGATGTCGCTCCGGCCGTTGTCTACAAGCACGATGTGCATCTCTGCTCCCGGACGCGCCTTGCGGAAGTGCGAGGTGAACGACGTCGTAGGCTGTCCCGTGGCCGCACGGCACAACAGGCGCTGGAACACGGCAAGTGAACGGTAGTCGGGAATGACCTTTTCAAGTCCCATGGCGACGATGTGCAGTTTAGGCATTGAAGTGGACATGTCGGCATTGCCCTCGTTGGTGCATACAACCACATCGCCCGTAGCCGCAACACCGAAGTTGGCTCCGGTCATGCCTGCGCCTGCCGTCATGAACTCATTGCGCAGGCTCAGGCGTGCCTGGTAAGTGAGGTATGTAGGGTCGTAATTGCCTTTCTCGCTTCCGAGCTTCTCCTCGAAGAGGTGCCCTACCTCTTCTTGTGTTATATGTACGGCTGGCACAACTATGTGGCAAGGCTTCTTGTCCATAAGTTGCAGTATGCGTTCGCCCAAGTCCGTCTCGACGACGTTGATGCCGTGCTTCTCGAGATAGGGATTCATACCGCACTCCTCGGTAAGCATGGACTTGCTCTTTACGAGCTTGTCGACGCCGTGGCTCTCCAATATGGACAGCACGATGGAGTTAAACTCCCCGGCATCCTTCGCCCAATGCACCTTAACGCCGTTCTTCTCAGCGTTGGCGGCGAACTGTTCCAAGTATTCGTCAAGGTGGGTTACGGTGTGTCGCTTGATGGCACTTGCCGCCTCGCGCAGCTGCTCCCACTCGTCAAGTCCTTTTGCCATGCCGTCACGCTTGACACGTAGCGACCAGAATGTCTCGTCGTGCCACGCCGCGTTCTTGTTTGTCTGCAAGAACTTCTGCGCTGCTTTTGAATGTTGTGTGCTCATAGTCCGGCTGCTAAGATTTGTACTACATGTATGAATTTGATTCCCTTATCCTGTCGTTTCGCCACGCCTTGCAGGTGCATGAGGCACGAGCTGTCAGGCCCGGTTATGTATTCGGCGCCGGTGGCAATATGCCTGTTGAGCTTGTCGATGCCCATCTGCGTTGACACGGCCGGCTCCTCGATGGAGAACATTCCGCCGAAGCCGCAGCATTCGTCAACGCGTTCAGGCTCGAGCACGGTCACTCCTTCGACGAGCGACAGCAAGTCTTTTACCTTAGAATAAGACGGTATGTTGCGTTCGCTCGGCGACGACAGGCCAAGCTCGCGCACTCCGTGGCACGAATTGTGCAGGCTTACCTTGTGCGGGAACTTGCCCGGCAGCGACTTGACCTTCAGCACGTCGTGCAGGAACTCGCAAATGTCCATGGTCTTCTCCGCCGTCTCACACTTGTACTTGCCCTCAAGCAGCCTCGGGTAATTCAGCCTGACGAAGGCTGCACAACTGGCCGAAGGGGCTACTACATAATCGAAACCCTTGAACATGTCGTCGTAATGCTCGGCCAGATGCACGGCCTTGCCCTCGAACCCGGCGTTCGCCATGGGCTGGCCGCAACAAGTCTGCTCCAGCGGATAGGTTACGTCTACCTGCAAATGCTTAAGCAGCTTGTATGCCGCCACGCCCACTTCAGGGTAAAGGGCGTCGACATAACAAGGAATAAAAAGTCCTACTTTCATAATGTCCGAAAATTTCTTGTACTGTGTTAATCAAGAAAATTAATTGTTGCAAAGTTATAAAAAACGCATAAAACAATAGCCTTTTTGCATGAAAACTTATGCCACGGCAATGGTGTGTGCCGCGTTTTGCAACCTTCACTTTGCATTACCGGCACCAATGCACAGTGCCGGACGCATAGACGCTCCGCACCGCTGACTGCGCCCCTGGCATACCGACTGGCAGGGGTACGCCTGCGGCTGACTGGGCACCGGTTGGCGGGGCTTTTGCAAAAGGCAACCTCCGGCCTTGCAAAAGGCGGCATATTACACGACAAAAGGCCGCCTTTTAGAATGTAAAAGACGGCCTTTTGCAAAAGCGTTTGCCAATAAAAGCATTATCATCGGTAGCACCTGGTTTACAACGCTTTACCGCGGCGTCATCATTCGGATGCAGCTTGCTTGTATTTTTCCAAGAGCCATGCCTTCTGCTCTTCAATTGTCATGCAGCTGTTGTCAAGTTCTATGGCGTCGTCAGCCTTCCGCAGCGGGGAGACTTCGCGGTGGGAGTCAATGTAATCACGCTCCTTCACGTTTTTCAATATCTCGTCATAATCAGCTTCCATGCCTTTACCTTTCAATTCATCAAAACGTCTTTGGGCACGGACCTCGGCCGAGGCGGTGACAAATATCTTCAGTTCGGCGTCGGGGAACACCACCGTGCCTATGTCGCGCCCGTCCATCACGATGCCCTTCTCCTTGCCCATTGCCTGCTGCTGGCGCACGAGGGCCTCCCTTACGAAAGGCAGGGCAGCTATCGGACTGACGTGCGACGACACTTCCAGCGTGCGTATCTCGTTTTCAACAAGCTCGCCGTTAAGGTACGTATCGGGACGGCCTGCCGCGGCGTTGAACTTGAACGAAATTGCAATTTCGCCCATGCGTGCTTCCAGTTCGCCGGCCTTTATGCCGCCGCCGTCGTCGAACAGGTTGTTGCGCATTGCGAAGAGCGTCACCGAACGGTACATTGCGCCCGTGTCTACATAGACGTATCCTATCTCCCGTGCAAGGTCTTTGGCCATCGTGCTTTTGCCACACGACGAATAGCCGTCGATTGCTATGGTTATTTTTTTCATTATATCAATCTTGTTTATTATCCATTTCATTAAAAAAACGTCCGTGCAGCCAGCAATCCTTACAGGCTGTAGCTAACGTTTACGAGGAACGAACTCGACGACACATGGTACTTGCCGTAGGCCAGCTGCAACTTGAAGCGCTCGAGCTGCAAGCCGCCGCCCAAAGAGAATCCTGCCATGTGGTTGCTCTCGTCGTCGGTTCCCTTAAGCAGTGTCATCTCGTCGGCGCGCCTGAAGTTGTATCCCAGTGCGACATAAATCTGGCTGGACAGGATTATGTCGGCGCCGAAGACCAGATGGCTCTTGAACGACGTGTCCCAGTTGTTGAGGTTGACAAGCGTCGCCGACACCCTGAAGGGCAGTGCGGCAAACTTCTTGCTGACGCCTGCCTGCACGTCGAGCGGCATCCGTTCGTACTCGTCGTCGTAAGCCTTGAGCTGTCCGCCGAGGTTCTTCGCCACGAGCGACACCGACCATTCATGTTCCGGGTCGTAATAGTTGAGTCCTAAGTCGACTCCTACCGCCCACGAACTGTAACTGCCTATGTACGAATTAATCACCTTTGCCGTTATGCCTCCGACAATCCTGTCGGCGAGGATATAGCTGAACACGCCGCTCAGGGCTATGTCCTTGGCAGAGAACTCACCCGTCTGCACGTTGTTCTGGTCCATCTCCTTCATGGTCCCGTAGTCCATGTACTGCGCCATTACGGCCACGGAAGCTTTCGTCTTTATTATCTTGTTGAACGACGCGCTCGCCGTCGTAGCCCCTGCCATGTAGGTCATGAAATTAAGGTTTATGGTCTTGTCGCTGACCGATGCCAGGAGCGCCGGGTTGCAGAACGCCAGCGAGGGGTCGTCTTCAATTATAGTTATGTTGTCTCCGCCCAGGGCCGCCGCGTGCGCACTTACCGGCACCCGCAGAAAGTTGTACGCCGTCTGGCTTTCCTGTGCGTAACCGGCTACTGCAAAAAGCGTCAGCAGAAGCGGGAAAATAGTTTTTTTCATTATAAATCTGTTATTTTTACCGCAAAGATACATCTTTTTCAAATATCTGAGTTACTTTTGCATTATTAAAAAGACGTCTTGCAGCCGTTTTTTGATAATAACGCAGAAAACGGCGAATTAGTATATTGCAAGCCCGAAGGTATTAATACTCATAGCGATAAGTGGAAATCAAAAAGTCATACAAGGCCGATTTGGACAATCATCGTGCGTCTGGTTTCTTAATCGGGCTTGTCGTCGTGCTTTCGCTTTTTCTCGGCGCGCTCGAGTTCACTACGCACAGCGGACTGCCCGAGACCGGCGACGACATACTCGAAGACATTTCGCAAGACATCGAAATGACACCCGTAATACACCGCGACGACATGGTGGCCGCAGCGCCTCAATCGCCGCAGAAGCAGCAGGGCAGCAAACTGAACATCGTAGACCGTAAGGCCAATGACGAAACCGTAAGCAAGCCGCTGCTCGACATAAACGACCTTAACAGCCTGCTCGGTGTTGGCGTCGGCGGCGTAACCGACATATCCAACGCTCCTATATCGCTCGTAGCCCCAAGCACGGAAGACGACAACCCGCTTGACTTCCACGTAGTCGAGCAGCTGCCCGAGTTTCCCGGTGGCATGTCAAAGTTCGTGCAGTGGCTGACCAAGCGGCTTAAATATCCCATCACGGCGCAGCGCGCAAAGAAGGAGGGCACGGTGCTCGTGTCGTTCATCATCAACAAGGACGGCACCACGACCGGCCACAAGATAGTAAGGTCGGCAGGCGCCGAGTTCGACGGCGAAGCGCTGCGCGTATTGCGGCAGATGCCAAAATGGACGCCGGGCAAGGACAAGGGGCAGCCCTGCCGCACGTACTTCTGCATACCGATTGTATTCAAACTATAATATAACCAACATCTACAAAACCCTGAAACTATGTTGACAGCAAATGAAATCCTCGAGAAGATAAATTCGTACCTTGACAATCTGCCTTACACTCGCGAGCCGCAAAGCCTCTACGAGCCCGTGAAGTACGCCTTGTCGATGGGCGGCAAGCGCATCAGGCCGTCGCTGATGCTCATGGCCTACAACATGTTCAAGGACGACCCCGAGAGCATACTGCCCACGGCATGCGCCATTGAGACATACCACAACTATACACTGCTGCACGATGACCTGATGGACAACGCTGCCATGAGGCGCGGCATGCCCACGGTACACGTCAAGTGGGACGCCAACACGGCTATCCTCTCGGGCGACAGCATGCTGGTGCTGGCATTCCAGCGCATGATGCAGTGCGCGCCCGACAAGCTCAAGCCCGTACTCGACCTGTTCACCGAGACATCGCTCGAGATAGGCGAAGGCCAGCAGTACGACATGGACTTCGAGTCGCGCACCGACGTAACCGAGGACGAATACATCGAGATGATACGCCTTAAGACGAGCGTCCTGCTGGCATGCTCGCTCAAACTCGGCGCCATACAGGCCGGCGCCCCTGCCGCCGACGCCGACAACCTGTACAAGTTCGGCGAGCTGATGGGACTGGCCTTCCAGCTGCAGGACGACTACCTCGACGTCTACGGCGACCCTGCCGTCTTCGGCAAGGCCATCGGAGGCGACATCCTCTGCAACAAGAAGACATACATGCTCATCAACGCATACAACCGCGCCGACGACGACATGCGCGGCGAACTGACCAGATGGGTCACGGCTGAAGAGTTCGACCCGGCTGAGAAGATAGCCGCCGTAACCGCCATTTACGACAAGGTGGGTATCAAGGAGCTGGCCGAGCAGAAGATAAACTACTACTTCGACCAGAGCCGCAAGTACCTAGCCACCGTCAACGTGCCAGACGAACGCAAGGCCGTGCTTGCCGGATATACAGACAAAATGATGAAGCGCAAGAGCTGACATGCCGCATGCCACCCAATCGGCGGCAGCAACTGTGCTGACGCCTCAACACCCATCCACTATTAACAGATGCCATACAGAAGACTCCCCAAGACCGACGCTGCACGCCTGAGGGCGCTCAAGACGGTGCTTGACAGCAACGAGATATACACCGCACGCAACAGGTTTATCAGCTGGGACACGATAAACCGCGCCCAGCCTGCCTACGACCGCCTGCTTACGGCGGCCGAACAATACCGCGTGTCGTATTCGGCGCGGCTGAGGAGCGCAGGCAAGGCCGACCGCCTGCAGCGCAACGCAGCGATGTACGTAAGCCACTTCCTGCAAGTGCTGATGATGGGCGTAGAGCGCGGCGAGATAAAACGGCAGGCCCTAACCCTCTACGGGCTCGACCAGGACGCCACAGCCCTGCCCCCATTCAAGGGAGCCGCAGGCCTGATAAGGCTGGGACAGCAAGCCGCCGAGGGCGAGAAGGCACGCGTCAAGGCCGGCGGACGCCCCATATACAACCCCACGATAGGCATGGTAAGCACACACCTCGACATCTTCGAGGAATGCTACACACAGCAGAAGCGACTGCAGGAGCGCACAGCCGCGGCGCTCGACGCCCTGAAGCAGATACGCCCCGAGGTCGACGCCGTGCTGCTCGACCTGTGGAACCAGATAGAAGCCCGCTTCAAGGACGAGCCCATGGAGGAGCGCCTCGACCACTGCCGCCGCCTCGGCGTGGTATACTACTACCGCAAGAACGAGAAGGAAAAAATGGAACAACAGGCCGCAAAGGCCGCAGAATAACAATACAACACAATGTATTTCATCGACACACACGCACACCTCGACGGACACGAGTTTGACGACGACCGCGACGATGTCATCGCACGAGCCAAGGACGCCGGCGTAGGCCGGGGGGTCATACCCGCCATCGACCTGCCATCGGTCGACACCGTGCTTGCCACATGCAGCCGCTACCCCGGCTACGCCTATCCCATGATAGGCCTTCATCCCGAAGAGGTAAAGGCCGACTGGAGCGACGTACTCGACCAGATGCGCCGCCGCCTCGAACAGCCCGGCCACCCATTCATTGCCATAGGCGAAGTAGGACTTGACTATTACTGGAGCCGCGAGTTCGAGAAAGAACAGCTCGAAGCCTTCGAACGCCAGGTGCAGTGGTCAATAGAATACCGCCTGCCGCTGATGATTCACTGCCGTAAAGGACAGAATGAAATGGTGAACATGATGCGCCGATACAAGAACGAACTGCCCGGAGGAGTGTTCCACTGCTTCACCGGCAACGAAAAAGAGGCTGCCGAACTGTTGCAGTTTGACAACTTCGTACTCGGCATAGGCGGCGTGCTTACGTTTAAGAAGTCGCATCTGCCTGAGACGCTGCCGGCCGCCGTGCCCCTCGGCCATGCGGCGGCAGATGGGCAGGCCGAGGCCAAGGCCGCGCGGCGGCATGGGATCCTGCTCGCCGTCCACAAAGCGGTCGAAAAGGTGCGCGAGCGTCTCGCCGTTCATGCCGCGTCCCGTATCGGCGACGCTGATCTTGATAAATTTCCCCTCCGTTTTCACGCGCACGCGGACGCTGCCGCCCTTTGGCGTGAACTTGAGCGCGTTGGACAAAAGATTCAGCAAGAGCTTGCGCAGCGCGGCGGCGTCCATGCTGATGATGCGGCTGTCGCGGTCGGCGGAAAAATCGAGCGTGACGCCGCCAAGGTCAAACAGAAACTCGACCTCGCCGCAAACGCTGCGGCACAGGCCCACGATATCATCGTCATAAAGCTCGAATTTCTGCCGGTCAAAAAGATGCCCCGCATCGGTCAGGTTGCTGATGATGCGGTACATCTGATAATAGCTCTGGTAAAAAACGGCGGCGCTGCGGTCGGTCCTCGCGTCTTTCTCCCGCGTTTCGGGCGGAACAAGACGGTCCACC
>OGLM01000883.1_pt1 | contig 34240 bp, 35 predicted proteins | sample 1572531 | NCBI WGS metagenome assembly OGLM01 (sample SAMEA2581909, study PRJEB24529) | metagenome | biome: Human gut stool | place: China | collected 2011 | reverse complement strand
TTGCCGTCCGCAACGCCCGCCGCACCGGTTGGCAGACCGCCCAGACCCGCAACTATACTATTGCTGCGATGGCTGAGGAGAGTGTTTACGCCCTCCGCTCGGACGGCCGCCCCAGCTCGCTCGACGTCCTCTGCGGGCTGGAACTGGGGCGCAAACCGGTGCGCTGTTTTTGATGGGGTCTGGCGGCTATCGTTTGTTTTCCAGTCCTGCTTGATTTATGAAGACAAAGCAAAACTGATAAAATTACTATATCCGTCTTTTGGATGTGTAATGTAAGAATCTGAGTTGGAATTTTACTATTTTTGAGAAGACCAAACTCAAATTGATATGAGCCAGACATCAAATTACCCGAATGAGTTGCTCTCGGGTATTATGCCCGAGAATCCTCACTATGGCTATCTGATAGCCGCTGCCGTGTTGCTATTCTGGCTCATTGGTGTTATCTGTGGTTGGAAATGGACCTATTCACGACCAGGTAGTTACAGGGGTAATTTCTTGTTGGATCTATTGGGCCCGAAAACCTATCGTCTGGTACTTGGAGTATTCCTTGTTGTGATGCTTGCACTCGTCCTTTATCTTTTCGTGCGTACTGAATAAGTTCGAATCCATTAAAGCGAGGTGTCTGAATGGAGAAAAAACGGTTTCATCGGCAGTAAACATCCTCAACACAGCAAATTACAAAAATATTTCTTCATAAATGGCGAAGAATAAATGCATAACGAGCGGCTCAACTTTCTTGAAAAGATTCTTGGTTGGCTACTGAACATAATTCATACGATATACATTTGAATGAAGAAGCAGGAATATAATGAGCAAGAACGGCAACGTCGTTACTATTTCTTCGACTATCTGTTCTGGTTGGGAGAAATAACATGGGAGAATTATCACAAGGTCAATTTCAAACAACCCCGAGGAAGTGATATGCTGTGGGCCTGTATCGTATTTTTTATATTCATACCGGTTCTGACCATAGCCGGTTATTTCCTTCATGACTTGGCATTCGAGGTGTTTGGAGCCATTCTTGTAATCGTGTTTTCCATTTCTGTCTTCATGACAGAACGTCTGTTCGGCAAAATATACCCGCCTTCCCGACGGAAAGCGGTTATGCAGCATTATGCGGGCTGCAAGTTCAGTCCCTTCCGGCGTAACCTGTTCTTTTTCTCCCTCTATTTGCTGGGTATTCCCGAAATGGTTTTATTAGCAACCATACCGAAATGGATAACTGAAATACTCAAATGACAGAAGAAACGAACATATTCAGCCGTTCTTTCCGCGTACTGGTGATGTTGCATAAAATTCCCTATGCGCACTTCACGGAATGGAACAATAAGAGGAAGCACAAGGCATTAGCAACCGGAATCTACTTCCTGAGTATCCTCCCGGAATTTTTCCTGTTAGCCGGCACTTTCCTGGCGGCAAGGGAGTATGACGGGTATGTACATCTGGTAAATGTGCCGCAAAAGATTGTCATCTATGGTCTGGTGGGCCTGGCGGTTCTGCTGTCAGCCATCCCTTTGGGATTTTTTGACGATAAGAAGATATGCAAGGAAGTCCGTCAGGAACTTCGGGAACGGCCCCGTTACTGGAAATGGGCGATAGTGATCTATTGGACAGTTATTGCAGCATTAGTGGTTGCCGTGAACGTAATTTATCCGCTCGTTACACCGTCCATGTAGACAACCGGAATAGTGTCATAGTTCGAGCAAACTACTTACCCGGCACAGGCCGAGTAAGTGATTGGTGGCGGAAATCCTGTCTCGCGCCGGGAAACGTTCCGGAATGTTATTTTTGTAGAAATTTTAGATTGACAGACGTTATGGGAAACATTAAGGTCGGAGATTGGGTTACTCAATACAGAACGGGTTATTGGATGGTCAAAGAACTGCATCCAAAGTTTTCGCCCTTCGAAGTGGGATCGGTTCACAAGGGGGACTGGCAGGGATACTATGCGGTCTTGCAGAAAGCATTCGGTTCGACCTTCAAGTTCGGTATTGCGTTCGACACCTGTGATGTGTCGTTGTGTTCTCCGGTAACCAAAGAACAATTGGCTCGGATTGAAACGTATTTTGAGGAGCACCCGAAAGATAAGCTGAAATTTGAATCGGCGAAGGTGGTTGTGCCCCCAAGCATTACCACGGTTCATTTGCAGATCGACGATCAGCAACAAGCCGTCCTCTCCGCTGCTATTGACCGGATGCTTCCAACCCTTACGCTTCCGAAGTTACGAGCCCTGCTGGCAGAGCATAGACTCGTCGAGGTCTTGCCGGGTGCCGACAACACCTATCTCCAACTGTACGGGCATTCGTGGGATCTTGATGAGAATTTCGATTTTCAGTATTATGACTATAAGTTTGTGCGTAAATAAGAGCCCGTTTTATAGGTATTTGTAAATCTGTGCTTTTCTGTGGCATCCAAGTGTTTTGCCTGGAGCGCAGGCGTGAATTCGTATAACATCGAAAAATAGACAATGTCAATTGGCGTACTAATATATTACCTCTAATTATGGTATATCAGGAGTCAGATAAAACCAGATTATAGGGTTATAACTGAACTTTTTAACATCACATTCATAGTACCCTCGGACTAAATAAATTTTTAGACATACCATATCTTCGTAATCGTAAAGACTGAACTCTCCTCTTTTTCTACTTTTCGTGGTATCCGACAAGTTAATATATACTTGTGATTCTTGTTTACTCACAGGTATTTGAAATACATAATTAAAATTCTGGTAACCAAATCCTATTGAAGCGGAATCCCCAATAAGCAATTCTGAATATAAGACGTCACCTAAATCATAATTGCTAAATACATAAATTGTATCGGACGCATATATTGCATTTGCAATTGAATCTGGGATTATTTGCCTTCTGATATGGTTCAAAGTATCTGTATCAAAGGCATAATAAGTGGCTTTTTTGCATTTCCTTTGTGAATGATAAATCAGATCATATAGATTGTTTATCTGATTCTTGCTTATCTTACTGGTTGTACTACATGAAAAACAAGCAATACATACTAAAAGAAATGAAAAAAGATATCTCATAATATAAAATGGCTATTTCCACATTTCTATTGCATGATTATCTCTAAAAAGATCTAATCCAAAGTAATATCTAATCCCTTGCTTTTTAAGAAATCGATGATTCGCATTTTGTATTTATACTCACTTGTACCAAATTCTGATAAATCCTCTTTCAGTACATCCCACAAATACATTGGCTTCCCTTTATCTTTAGGATCACTCTTTTCTATTGGTACAGAATAATCAAATCGGTAGTAAATGGGACGATTGTAGTCAGCTCCATTTTGCAACAGGTAATAAGCTACTTTATATTCATCCACCATTACAGATTCACTCAACGCTGATTGACCGAATTCGTTTTGGTAATTTACATCAGCTCCTTTAGACACTAAAAATTTGACCAATTTTAATCTCCCCTTTCTGGAAGCTGCAATTAATGGAGTAAGCCGCGTGCCGTTGTCTTTTCGCCTTTCTCCTGTTTCAACATCATTTACATCAGCACCATATTCAATCAGTGTTTTGGCAAAAGTAATGTTGTAAAATTTATAAGAGCAAGCCTCAATAAGAGGAGATGTGCCATCAAATGTGTCATGTATATTTACATCTGCCCCGTTTTTCAGTAATGCCTTAAATGATTTCAGTTGCTGATTCATAATTGTCAGCATTAAAAGCGTCTCGCCGTATTTGGATTCTTGATAATTGATTAACTCCGGATTTTCAGAAACAATCTTGTCAATTTTATTCGTATTTCCGTCCTCCACAGCTTTGGCCAGTTCCCAGGCTGGCGTATTCTGAAAAAGGCGATAATCTCCGCCAGTTAGTTCCGATTTATCTACGATTTTTTCCCTGCTCAAATTTGAGCAAGAAAATAACAAACAGGAGAAAACTAATTGTATAATTATAGCTTTCATGATTACTTAGTTTATCAAGCTCCACACCAAATTTAATGATAGAATTCATTGTTGGGAGTCAAGTGATATTGTCCCTTCCGAGGCTTCAACATTACTATCACGAACCGGTTCTATTATTAACGTATGTGGGCACCTTTCTCCGGTTCGCCGGGATACCACCAACCGCGGCCCATGTCGGTAGCTGCGGTGCGCTCCTCGCCCGTTGTTGGGTCCGTCTCGGTACGGTATTCGTAACGGGCATCGTGCTCGAATACCTGCAGACGGTCGAACGCCTCGGGAATCTCCGCCAGAATCGGATTGTCCCGGCAATAGAGCTTCCACAGCGAGGGGGCATTCGTCAGGTCGAGCTCCGTCAGCCGGTTCGACGTGCAGTCCAGTTGGGAGAGCATTTCGCACGTGGTGAGGTCGAGTGCCTGAAGTTCGTTCCGAGCGCATGCGAAGACCTGCAGGGTCGAACAGCCCTTCAGGTCGATCCTTTGTAAGGCGTTGTCCGAACAATCCAGATGGGTGAGTTTCCGGAAATCCTTCAGGTCGAGTTCCGTTAGGCGGTTGCCCGGACAGTAGAGCCCTCCGAGGATTGCGATTAGCGGTTTGAGGTCAAGCCGTTCGAGACGATTGTCGTAACAATAGAGATCTGAAAGGCGACTGCATCCGGTGAGATGGAGTTCGGTCAGTCTGTTCGTTCCGCAGTTGACCAGGTCAAGCCATTCGCATCCGGAGAGGTCAAGCTGCGTGAGGCGGTTCTCGTAGCAGAAGAGAGAGCGTAATTCCGTGCGGCCGACTACGTTCAAGGCCGAAAGGCCATTCCCGGCCACGTTCAGCGTCGCAATCCAGGGACAAGCCGAGATGTCGATTGCCGAAATCCGGTTGTAGTCGCATCTGAGATAAGTCAGCGCGGGGACCGTCGAAAGGTCGAGGTGCGTCAACTGGTTGTATCCACATAGCAGTCTGTCGAGTGATGAGCATCCCGAGACGTTCAGTTCGGTGATTTCATTGCTGGTGCAGTCTATCTCTTTGAGCAGCGGGCATCCCGACACGTCGATTTTTGTGAGGCTGTTTTTGGCACAGCGCAACTCGACGAGCGCCGTGCATCCCGAGAGGTCCATTTGTCCTTTGAGATACTTTTCGCCGAGCCAAAGGCTCAGCAGCCCGTTTTCGTAGCGTACACCGTCCCATTCGGAGATAGGCTTGTCGCTGCACCAGTTGGCATTGAACCGCCAGTTTTCACCGTCCGTATCGCGATAGAGCCGTTCCAGGAAGGCTCGCACCTCGTTCTCGGTCGTGAGTTCGACATGACCGGCCTGCTGGGTTATGGACAAAATTTGTTCGGCTCGCCCGGCCGAAAGGCGGATCTCGGCGCTGCGCGTCTCATCCGTTGTGTTGGGCAGCACGGTGACAGTCACGCTTCCGGCTCCGGCCTTGCCAAGCCTCGGTGTGAAGTGATACCACTGCACGGCGATCGGGATGACCTGCTCGGCGGTCCAGTCTGCCGTGGCATCGAAGTCGATCTGCCACGTCCCTCCTTCAGCCGAAAAGTCGCGTGAAGATTCACCGTCAGTCAGCACAATATGGTCGGCTTGCGGTGCCGGCGGCTCGTCGGGCACCGATTTTGTGCATCCTATCAGCATAAGGGATGCGGTACTCCATAAGGCAAATATCCGATGTGCGTGGTTCATCGCTTGCATTTAAAAAGCGAGTTCCGCGAGGCGGGAGTGCGCCCGAAGGCGTTCCCGGTCGCGGAACCCGGTGTCGGCTTGACATTTACTCCTTGTCGGTCTTTTTCTTGCCGGCTTTCTTGTCAGAAATTGGATACGGCAGATTGGCTGCTTCGTCGCCCATCTGCTCCAGATAGGCGTCATACATGTCGAGGATCCATGAGTCATTCTCCTCGGCCTCCTTGTCGTGAACCTTTCCCTCAGGTCCTTTGAACCATTTTTTGCAGAAATCCTGAAGCCCCGGGTAACGATCCTTCATCAGAACCGAGTTAACCAGCATGTATGGGTAGACAATTCCTTCGGGGTCGTTGTGGAAGCGGATGCCGTAGTTGGTCTGGAGCGAACGGCCCATACCGTTGAATCCCGATGCCACCCAGATTTTCCACCAATATGTCGTAGCATTCTTTCCCACTTTGTTGACGCAGAAGAGCACCTGCATCGTGTGGTAGCGGCTTGCGAAGTTGGGTTTGGCAAGCGGATGTGACTCCCAGCGCAGGCCGTCAGGATGGTCCGCAGTTGTCTCGATATAGTCGATGCTCACGACATCATCGGCCGTATATTCGATCGGCTCCTTGCCATCGGGTGTTTTTGTAACTTTGAACGAGTAGTTCTCTTTCTTGAATACAGAGTTTTCGGCGTGCCAGCCGCGATGGACATAGCAGTCGACTTTCTCGCCCGACTTGAGGGTGACGATCACGTGGTCCGATTCGGCATCTTCGGGATCCTTTGCTTCGGCTCGGGAGATCATGCTGATGGTGGCCAATGCAGCCAATACACAAAAGAAAAAGTGTTTCATAACTATCTCAGGTTAGTGATTAAATTTTCAATGAGTTGCAGGTTGATACGCCTCAAGCATCAGAATGGTCTTGCTGCGGTCAGAGGTGTTTGACTGGAGAATCTCCGTGGCAAGTTCGGGATCATCGGCCACATAAGCGGCTACCGATTCACGGAAGCGGTCCTTGCCCCGCCGGCTGGCCGATCCGGCATCGTAGAACTCCGTCTCACCCGTTTTGCGCAGGTAGTAAGCAGTGCGGGAGCGGCTCAGCGAGCGGTACTTGACCAGCACCTCGATGCCGCCGTTCGAATCGACGCCATAACCTTTCTGCGCGAAGATGCCGACGCAGATATGCGGCGTCTCGAAGTATACCCACAGCCAGCCGACTTTCCCTGCGGGGATAAACTTCTGCGGATGTTCGGGCGCCGTGGCGTGCCAGCAGACGATCGAGTCAATCTCCTCGTAGCGGTATACCTCCTTGCTTTTGTCCTTGTAGAAAGCACGTCGCAACAGTTTGACGTCCTGTGCGTGTTTGGGGAGTTCGATGCGGTCTTTTTCGCCGCATTCGATGACGCGTCCGTTCTTGAGGTAGATGCGCCCCTGAACGGTCGATGCAGCGTGAGCCACGGAAAGTGCCATGGTGCACAGCAGCGTCAACAGCGTGAAACGAAGGATTCTTGTATTCATGCTACCAGACATATTGAGGTTGTTCGTAAAGTTAAGCATTATTTGGATATACTGATTAGAATTGTGGTCTAAATCTGTAAAAAACGCAAGTTTACCTCTCGCCATGTAGTTAATTGCTTGTTCTGCTGCCTCCAGACTCCTTTATGGAGGAGATGAGACTTACGTTAATCCCTCATGAGATTGACAAATTGAGGTTGTTAATACCTTTTGTTTTCTTGCCGAAAGTGCTTGCAGCCTTATGTTTTCTGCGACTGTTTGTCGGTAATGATGGTTATGTGGAACCTCCGCATGCAATTGAGTTGATCATTGTCATTGGTCTTCTGGCCTTGCTTGTTATAAATGTCCGCTTGATCTGGCGTTTTCGGATCGTGGAGTACGGATAATGCCGGAGTATAAACTGGCACGCGAATACCCGTCAAAAATAGAATCAGGACCGTACTTTACTATTGGAGGCATATAATTCTTATCTGCATTTTTTGCTGTTGCTTTCCATCATAAAATAATCCACCGATTTTTCGTTTCTGTCGATACAAAATCTTATATTTGCTTATCATTCAGAGGTTGAAGTGGATCATACAAGCGACGTTTCAGATGTCTTATTTATACCTTGATACCGGGGTTTGTTTCATGTGATGAGAAAAGTATGAATAAGGTCCTTGCAATAATTTTCAGTTTGTTGTTCTACGGAACAGCATCCGCCTAGCAGATCATTGAGTGGCGTGATCTGAGTACATCGACGGACAGTTATCAGCGTGTCGTCTATTACAAACAAGGAAAGAAGAAACCACTTGACGGTACCTATCGCATAAAACGCGGACCTGACGAGGAGGTCGTTTCTTTGAATAAGGGGCTTATGAATGGCCCGTACATTCGCATGAGAGATGGCATCTTGCGTGAGGAGGGCTATTATGTGGATGGTATGCGTAATGGTCCCTTTGTTGAGTATTATCAGGACGGAGTGGTACACCGTAAGGATACGCCAATGAAAGCTGGTAAAATAGACGGAAAGGTTACGACCTATTACAGCGATGGAAAGGTTGAGTCGGAAAAAGAATATCGTCAGAGTCTCGAACATGGAATCGAACGTCGCTACAGCCAAACTTCCGGAGAAGTGCTGATCGAAGGGCAATGGGTCGACGGGAAGAAAGAGGGTGAATGGAGAGAACGGTTCGACGCAGGTGGCGGCGTATTGGGCACCAAAGTGCAGCACTACCGTGATGGAGAACTCGATGGTCCGTACTTCGTGGAGATGATAAAAGACGGAGAACCCTATCTGACAATCCGCGGACAATTCACGGCGGGACGTAAGAGCGGCAAATGGTCGCAATACGATGCTACGCTTGGGAATACGCGAGAATGGGTGGAGAAATAAAGATATTATGAAACGAATAATCTGGTATATCGGTATTGGCCTTTTGTTATGCAGTTGCGGTTCGAGCAAACATTATGGAGCCTTTCAATATGATAACGGAGACGACTATGTAAGTGAGGGACTGTACCGCATTGTGGATCGCAAGGGGCATATTGGATATGCCGATGAGAACGGTCAGACGGTTATTAAGCCTCGATTTGCTTTCGGATATCCTTTTGAGGGTGGCAAAGCGAAAGTTACGGATACCGGAGAGCGAAAAGAGGTTTCCGGCTCCGATGGGGAATATTGGTACTGGGAAAGTGAGGAGTGGTATTATATTGACAAATCCGGGAATCGTATTCAATAAGAAAAGACCGCTGTAATCCGACGATTACAGCGGTCTTTTCGTGGAGTCGTATTGTTACTTCTGCAGCAGTGCGGCGAACTCCTTGAGTTGGTCGAGGCTGTCGAAGAAGTCTACGTCGAACTTGATCGTCTTGCCATCGTTGAGTGTTACGGTCAGAATGCCATCATCCTCGTCATAAGCGAGGTTCGAAATTTCGGAGATTATGAAACTCTCTTTTTCGACGTTACCCTTGCGAATTGCCGGATAGGTTACATGATTGTCGTCGACCGTGATGGTACCGCCTTTTGCAGACAGCGCACGAGCATTACGTATTTTACGGTAGGCGGAATAGAGCATGTAGAGTCCCGCAATAATCATGAGGATTGTCGTCGGTATGGGACCGAGGACCTGCGTTGCACCAATGCGGATACCGAAAGGATGAACAAGAGGAAAGGCGATTAGAGCAATACCAATAATGATTGAGGTCAGATTCTCTTTGATAGAGGCCGTTGACGCGTAGTTGAATGTTTTCATAGTCTTTTACTAATTTTAATGATTATTTCAAAAGTTGCTTTTGTAATTCTAACGTGAGAGCATAATGTTCTTCTACGGGAATGATTCGTTTGTCTGTTTGTTCCAGATCTTGTCCCTCATTCGTCCATAAGAATGGAACAAAAGAGATGGTGTGATTTCCATCGACTCGTTCCAGATCAAGATCTCGATTTTTCCAGTTGAAGGTCTCGTAAAAGGTGTCGACTGGTCCAGTCAGCAACCAATGCAGAAAATCGGAGTATCCGACCTCCAGATTTTCCCATTGTAGTGTGTCTGGCGCCAAATAGTGGATTGTTCCCATATTAGGCCCCAGTGCCCCTGCATTGATGGCAAAATAGCCTCCGACAACATCATCGGCCACCAACAAGAATGTGGGTTGGTCACCATTCTTTTGGAAACTTTTACCTTTATTCCATGACATGATCCCTCGATCGAGTTCCGGAGAGCCTGAACCCAAAACTCGGATCCAACCCTTGTTGATAAGAATACCACCAGTTTCGTAGATAACAGCTCCCATAATTGAACGGGTGGTAACTTGTGCATCCAAAAGTTCCTGATTGGCTCGCTGCGAAGTTTTCGGTAAAATCCGATACCGATTCTTCGCTTCTGCCATCCACTCCTGAATGAGCGGCCATCCCGGATCTTGCGTATCTATTAAGGCGTCTAACGTTCTCATGTTTTCTCTATTTTAAAAATCCATCAGAACCGGCACCCGGTTTTCTTGTGCGAATTGCACTGCCCGATAGAAACGAGCGAATGCAAAGCGCGCCAGTGATTCCGTATCGTAATACCCCGATTCAGGTTCTATCATGGAGACGTTGTCTGTCAGTTTCGTCAGTTTCGAATCTTGGGTTTCATATCCATCTTCATCGTACCAACGGTTGATCGTTGCTTCGTCGGCATTCCAATCATAACTGTTGATCTTTTCCAGTTCCTTGAGCAGGCACCAAGTCGTGGATATGACAGCCTCGTTGCCCGCAGGCATCTCTGCCGTGATGACGAAACCGGCTTCTAAAGGCAACCAGCAGATGGCACCATTGAATAACGACCATTGTAGTTTGGGATCCTTGTATGCACGTTCGGAGATTTCGAAATCCTCAAATTGAGCCTCTTTGCCAAACTTTTCCGGCAAAGGTTCACCCAAACACTTGCAAGCGGCGTAAAGCAGTAGAGCCTCAAACGCAGGCCAGTCGGGTTTATTCGTCAGGTAAGGATGTTCGTTGTCTTCGGGCCATGATCCAATCCGGCTACCATGCTCGCGAATTGCTGAAAGCAAATTATCTCGCCACTTTTCAACAGCCTGTCGGATTTCTTCGGAGGACATTTCCTCCCCAGGCTCGGAATCCGGACCTATTTTTTGGTATCCGAATCCATTTTCTTCAGCCCATAGTTGAGCTTCAGTTTTCCAGTTGTGTGCATAATACCGGGTCAATGTTCCGGCGTACAGATCCATTCCCATGGTCGCTTATCCTTTGATAAGATACCAAATTACGGCTGCAATCAGCATGAGTGCCATTACGAGTGTCATCGTCTGGCGGTATTTCTCCACGGCGGGCGACTCCTCCCCAGCATCGGGAATCTCCACCTTCGGTCCGCGGAACCGCTGGCTGCTGGCGGCCAGTCCGAGCGTCGTGTTAGACAGGGGCTCGATCGTGTAACCATTAGGCTCCTTTGAGATTCCGAGGGCCGCATAGTGGCAGTCGAGTTGTGCTGCTTTTTTGGGCGAGAATACCGTTTTTGTGAAAAGCACCAAACCGTCAAATCGATCGCTGATCATAGCGACAATATCGTCGTCAGCATCCATTCCGCAGTGATTCCCGTGTTCGTCAAGGATGTAGTAATCAGCACCTTCCGACTGTACGGAGTCGTAACGTATGTGTCCGATTTCGAGCGAATCAATTTCGGCGTGAATGGCTCGTAATGTCTCTTCGTCAATCGTCGTGCCGTTAAGCGGACATGCGTAGAGACAGTATCGGGAGTCCTCATGCGAGACGCCGCGAATCGGATAAAGGTTTACTACTCGTGCAACCTTCCACTGCAGGAAGCGTTTTGAGATCTTTCCAATGGTCTTCGCATCGAACGAAGGGGGAATTTCTCCCCCTTCGAGCGTTGCGGTCAGTTGTTTGAGGTCCAGCATGATTTACGCTTCGTTTTCCTGTTTCGTGTAGGCCGAGAATTCGCAGCCGAAGCACTCGATCATCATGTTGTCCAGTTCGTCGGCCTTTTCTGCCAGCTGAACGAGGTTCTGCTGGATCCGCTCCTCGGACTCCTCCGAAATGTCTGCCAGATGGATGCGGTAGCACAGGTAGATCTGGCGCCCCTCGATACCCATCTTGTAGGGATAGAAATCCGTGTCGAGCATGTAGTCCAACACCTTTTCCACATCCTTCTTGGGCAGGAGGTTGATCGGCGAGACCGCGAAGAGATAGGTGCGGTCGTAGACGAACATGCGGATTTCGGAGCTTCCCTTGTGGAACAGCCACGCCTCGTTGCCGTCGCGTGCCAGAACGGGGTTGATGCCCATCTTCTCGATGGCCGCCTCGCAGAACTCGCTCAGGGGCGAAAGCTGCCGCTCCTCGAAGACCCCTTCGGGGAGCTTCTCGCCGCACGAGGGGCAGAACTCCTCCTCGTCAGAGATCAACTCGTCGCAGCTTTCACACTGTACCTGGAAGCAGTCGCGATCCAGTTCGCCGAGCGAATCGAAGAGATTGTGCAGCGTTTCGACGCGGATACCGAATCCCATATTGTCGGCATCGGAGCCCGTGAACTTGCTGACGGTGATACCGACCACCTCGTTCTTCTCGTTGATGATCGGGCCTCCGGAGTTTCCGGGGTTCACCGCGGCATCGGTCTGGATGTAGTATTGACCGTTCATCAGCTGCTTGGGCGAAGAGACGGTTCCCTCGGTGACGGTGAAGGGCATGCCGTAGGGATAGCCGGCCACCCGGATCTTGTTGCTGATGGCCAGCGAATCATTTTCGGCCAGATTCAGCATCGGAAGCTCCGAGAAATCGTGGTCGACGGCCAGTAGGGCAATGTCGAGTGTCGGGTTGACGAGCACGACCCGAGCCAGATAGGGATCGCGGTTGTTGTCGTGGACGGCTACGGTGTGGAACCCTTCGACGACGTGGTAGTTCGTGACGAAAAGATCCTTGTCCTTGAGGTAGAAGCAACTGCCCGAGCCTCCGGCGTGCGTTACCTTGAATATGACGCTATAAATGTTCTGTTCCATGGTGTAGGTTCGATTTAGTTGTTGAAGAATCCGCTCATCATTTTCTGCTGCAGTTCGCCGGCCAGACGCATGTACTCGGCCATGTCGCCGCGCGACATCGCCTCGGTCATCTTCCGCTGCAGCTCCTGGATCTCGTCGCCGCCCATTGCTGCGACCATCTTCTGCTGCATGGCGGCAGCCTGTGCCTGGGCCTGCTCCATCATCTGCTGAGCCATCGGATTGCCCTCCATCATGCCGGAGAAGAATCCTTCGCTGTTATCCTCCTCGATCTCGCCGTCCATCACCTTGTCCAGTGCGTTCCAGAGCGTCTCGGCAGCCTTCTCCATCGGCTGGTCGGCCGCTTCACGCAGCGCTTTGACGAAGATAACGTTCAGGTCGTCCTGCATGTCGTTGTAGAAGTAAGCCTCGTAGAACTTGTAGCAGATGCGTACGGCGGCCCGCTCGAAATCCTTGTTCTGCATGGCGGCCGTCGCCTCCTCGTAAACATCCTTCATGTTCTCCTGCACGTTCTGCAGCGACGAGGGCCCCTTGATCGAGACGAGCGTGTCGACGAAGTAGAGATCCTCGGCCAGCTTCTCCTTCGGCATGGCGAGCAGTTTCTCGAGGAAAGCCATGCCTTTCATGACGAGTTCCGCTACGGGCAGCTCCTCGTCCATATCCTCGACGGCCTTGTCAATGTCGTTTGCCAGCTGGCCCTGCGGCTGTGCAAAGTAGGAGATCTGGTAGAACGTCGTGTCGATCACGTTCCAGGAATAGCCGTAGCGGCGCTGGTCGTTGTACTCCTTGACTGCCTCGAGCGTCTCCTTGACGAGCAGTTGGATGGCATCGTAGATCCGCTCGACGGTTTCCGCCGGGTAAGGTGTGACGCGGGGTTCGTAGCAGCGCGTGGCGCCGAACTTCGTGCAGAATTCGTCGTCGTACTTGTCTCCGATGCGGCAGATGTTCTGCAGGATGGTGACGATCTTGTGGGGATGGGTCTCCGAAAGCAGACAGTGGTACTCCATCTTCAGCCGGTCGCCCTCCTTGGTGAAGCGCGGCAGCAGCAGCCGGTTGATGTTCATGTCGGCCACCTGGCGCAGCATCGCTACGCGGCCCTTTCCCGGAAGGTTAAGGAAGTCGGCGTCGATGTACATCATCCGATCATCCAGCCGTACGTTGACGACAATCGAACCGTGCGGCAGATGGAACTCCGTTCCTTCGGCATTGCCGTACTTCGTACGGAATTCGGGGTTCAGATGGTCGAGCAGCGTATGGAACGCCTCGACGTATTTCTCTTCACCGTACAGATCGATACTCTTGTCGTAAAGGTCGCGCTGCATGGCACTCTGCGTGGAGTCCTTGACCGGCGCAATAAAGGGAAGTGTACGTTTCATAGGTCGTTATTGAGTTTAACGGTTATTCTTCTTCGGGCGTGATCGAGCCGTCGGCATTCACCAGAATCTTGGCTTCGTAATAGAGGTGGGTCACCTGACCTCCAGAGGTCTCGGTCTCCTTGCCGTCCTCCGTGAAGCAGATCTTGAATTCGGCCTCCAGAGCGCCGATATTCCGGCCCCGGTTCATCATGCTCGTGCTTCGCGGAAGCACTTCGTCGATCTCGTAGACGCTGACCGACTGGAAGGTGTGTCCCTCGGGCAGGAGCTGTTTGGCCTCTTCGATCTGGCGTCCGATGGCTGCGGGGTCGATTGCCGAGAGGCTGATGCCCTTGATCTTCGCATAGTCGATCTCGTTGACGCTCGTCGAGAAGTCGTTCATCTGCCCGACGCGGCCATCCAGGTAGTATGCCTGACGGAATGCATAGTTATCCGCATTGACCATGTCGAGCGAGATGCTGCTCAGGTCGTTCGACAGCTCCTCACGCTCGTTGAAACGCATGGCGAAAATCTTGAATTTCGTTGTGTCGACCTTCTCCTTGAGGATTTCCACGGCCTTGGCATAGGAATCTGCCTGGTCGGCCGGATACTTGGCTCCGCCGAGCATTGAACTGACGTTGTTGCACGAGACAAGCAGTGCAGTCATGCCGGCAATAGCGGCGAGTCGTGATAACTTTTTCATAAAAGATACATTTAGGTTTTATGGAATGAATTGTTTGAGTTTTCGGTGTTGTGTGTGGGTTAATCTATTTCATTTCGGCCTCCACGGTGCGGCAGAATGCAATTTCACGCCAGAACTGCTCCAACAGACGTTCGTCGCCGAGCGACCGTCGTCCCGGGCGAAGGAATCCGTCCGGCGTTTCGGAGGCGAAATAGAGGGTATCGCCCCGGAAGGAGATCATCAGATCACGGTTGAACGACCGTCGCAGCTCCGTCATACGGTGCATCATCGCGGGGGTCAGTACCATACGGGCCTCGACCTCGTCGTCGGCGTAGACCGCAAAGAGACTTTCGAACTCGGGATCCTCCAGGTGGACGAACTTCGCGCCGTTCTTCTGACGGATGCGCTGGAAGGTCTGTGCCAGATAGCCGACCTTGTTTTCCAGGTGGTCGGGCAGCAGCAGGACATAGCCCCGGAATTTACGCTCCGTACGGCAGTAGCCGAACATCCCGCGGAACGAGTGCATCGTGCTTTCGACGCGTGACCCGAAGATCGGTCGCACGAGTGAGCGATAGAGCATCAAGAGTGGATTGGCCGCAAGGTCGCGCCCCTGCAGTGAGGTGATTCCTACATCGCAGACCGACATCACTTCTTCGCCGACGGGAATCTCTATCCGTCCGTAGAAGGTGGTTTCGAGGCCAGAGAGTGAGGTAGATTCGGTGAAGAGTCGGCTTGCGGCCAGCGCCTCGCGATTGACCGCTCCGGCCGGATTGAATTGAGCTTCGGGAAAGAGTTCACCGACGATGTGTCCCATCAGGGCGCCTTCCCGCTCGCCAAGCGAGTGGAGTCCCCGCATGAATGCGAAGTGCAGCACGCAGAAGAGGATGAATCCGTATAGGATGTATTGACTGGTGTGTACGTAGGTCGTATAATCTGCCGAGGCGAGCAGGTAGTTTCCGAAGAAACAGAATACGAACCACAGCAGCGTCGCCGAGTAGACAATCACGAGCAGCACCCTCACTACACGTCGCAGCCGGGCAAGGCGTGTCAACTCCTGGTGCATTCGTCCGGTGAGCTCCTTGAAATCGGGTGTCTGGGCATTCATGAGCGGAAGAGTTCGGCAACCGAAACCGGTTGTTTTTCACTTTCGGGAATCTCAATCAGTTCTTCCTGCGTATGATGTCCCCAAGAGGCGATGATCGACGAGGGGAACATTTCGATCGCGTTGTTGTAATCCGTGACGGCAGCGTTGTAGGTACGGCGAATGGCCTGCAGCTCGTTCTCCACCTCTTCGATCTGTCCCTGCAGGTGGAGGAACTGCGTGTTAGCCTTCAGTTCGGGATAGTTTTCGACAGCGACGTTCAACCGGCCGAGCAGCGTGGAGATTTCACCACCTTCGCGAATCTGCTCACGCTCCGATGCCGATGTGGTTCGCGTGCGCAGGTCGGTGATACGCGTCAGAATTTCGTTCTCGTGGCCCATGTAGGCCTTGACCGATGCAACGAGATTCGGAATCAGGTCGTTGCGCTGCTTCAGTACCACGCAGATGCCGCTCCGGCACTGTTTGACACGGTTACGTTTGGCGATGAGGTTATTGTTGGTTACAAAGCCCCATATGATAAGCAGTATGGCGACAACTGCCGCGCTGATTATCAGGATCATTCCGGTCGATGTCATACGTATATCGTTTTTCAGGTTCGGTGTTTCGGGTTGTTTCGATGTTTTCGGGTCTCCACAGCATCATCCATCCTGCATCCTCCGTAAGTCGGGCCATCAGCGCCGACCTTGATATACACAAAGCGCGGACTGCGGCCATATCGAGTTTTGGAGGTCCTGAGATTACCTTTAGCACAAATATGGTGATAGCAGCCCACGCAAGCGTGAAAGCCGCCATGCCATCTCTTGTGCCAAGTTTGAAAATTTCTCAGGTTCCCAAAACTACAAGATTAGCATAACGCTTCGTATGTATCCGACCGGGATTTTCGCCCAATCGCTTTACAAATATAGTTTTTTTTATTGACCTGCAAGAGCCGAAAGCCAAAAAGAACGATTAAATCGGTACAAAAGGTTAATAATGGGTATTCGGTTTGGAAGAGTTATTTAGAGGTCCGAGTGTGCTTTCATTTCCAGAAAAGTCCTATCTTTGAAGATCATTGTTGAGGAATGAGGCCGTTAAGAGAAAAACTTGAGCAGGGTGCCCTGCAAACGGAATGGAGTGGCTGGTTCCGGACCGTTCTGCATGCGTTCGGACAGGTCGATGTGATGCGCTCCGATACCTGGAAGGTGCTTGCGCCGTTGGCTGAACCTGTTGCGGCCGTACGCTGGCTGGTTGATCAGATCCGACGTTGCAATACGCTGCCTCCGGAACTGCCACGCGAAGAGGCCAGATTCTATCTGCTGGCGGCCTTTTGTCCCGATAATCGGGTCCTCGGATTCCTTATTGATACCTATCGGCACTATTACCGCACCCGCAACCGGCTGGGGGTATTGTCTTGTGTCAGAATCGTAGCGACGGCGAACGGTGAAGGGTATCCCCACTTGAATTTTCTGTATAATTTGATGGTGGGCACCGTACTCCGTGAATACCGGCATCCTGGATCGGCTTCCGGGAAGAACCCGGATTCAACGTTTCTCACGGACAAGGATTTTCGGACTCTCGGCCGACTGCTTCCGGATTTCCATCCGTTCGAATTCCGGGATCGGCTGCAGGCCTTGCAACATCAAGTGCCGGGAAACACGACCAGCGAAGAGTTGGCCCGGGCCTGTTGCATGTCTGGATCCGCCTTTCGCAAGCGGTTCAAGCAGGAGTTTGACATCCCGGTCTCGGAATGGTTGCGTGAGCAGCGGAAGGAGCGGATCATGCGTATGTTGCTCGATACGGACCTCCCGCTTTGGCAGGTGGCCGAAAGCAACGGGTTCAATATGCCGTCCACCTTTTCGGATTATTGCCGACGGAATTTCGGCAGTTCACCCGCCCAGATGCGGAAGAAGCGCGAGCCGGTGAAAGAGTCTTGAATCCGAACTTCTCGCGCTCTTTTCAGAACAGGGACTTCATGGGTTTCGCGTATTTTTATCCCGCCCATGAAACCTGTTTTACAACCCGAACATATCAACCGGAGAATATGTCTCACGGCCATATTGTTGGGGAGAGTGTGCCTCTCTCTTCAATGTGTCTTGGAGGTCCTGAATCATATCGATAATGAACAGGATCGGGGACCTCCGTATGTTTTGACGGTTATATATCAGCATTTGTCATTCTATGCGCCGTCAAGATTTCCTATACGCACTGTAACAGTCCAGCTGTAAATCTTGACATTAAATAGTGTTGTAGACCTTGTTTCGTAAATATATATGATAATCGTTACGAATTTATTTTATATTTTTATGGCATTTAATCTTAAACATATATTAATGCTTGGTTTATGGGAAATTGTATAGTATATCTAGCACATTTGGTAAAAATAGAATCTGGTATTTTTGATGCGTATATAGATTTCCGATTAGATAGAGATTTATATTATTTTGTTTCTTCCGATCCCCAAAATCAAGATTTTGGTAAAGCAAAGACTTATATTGAACTTCGGTCATTAAAGGCTACTCGAAGATTATCAGCAGGCTGTTATTATAAGTTAAATCTTGATCTGCTTAATCACTGTGATTTTACAGAAAATGAAGAATCTTTGGTTATAGGTCGTTCATATGATTTAAAATCGATTGAATTCTTGGGTTATGATGATCAAGATCTTTTGCAGAACCACGAAGCATTAGATCGCAATGATCTCATGCATAATCACGAAAACGGGAGATTGCAGATTCCTAATTTTTTTAAGGGTGATTTATTTTTACTAGTTCGTGATGTGGGTCAGGCAAATTGGAATGAATTATTGGATGGGAATAATATTACAAGGATTGTTTATGATATTGGAGCAGAACTGCGTGCCAATCAAACGATTGTACGAAGCCTATTTTATTCCAGGCTCTATACACTAAAAAGAGATAAGCCAATATTGGTGATATCTCATTGGGATATTGATCATTATCATTGTTTAGAATGTGCCAGTATTCAGGAAATAAGGACATGTTTTAGTAAGGTCGTTTGCATGGATATGATGAAATCATTGACCTCTCAGAGGATATATAAAAAGATATTATATGCCTTGGGAAGTAATAATGTTTTTTGTATAAAGCCTGCGCTTCGTACCAATGGCAATCAAATGCGTCTATGGCAGAGAATTGGAAATATTGCCTTTTATATTGGAGAATATAGTCGTACAATTAACTATGCGGGATTATGTATGTTTGTTCACGGCAATACTAAGAGTGCAATTTTTACAGGTGATGTAAAATTAATACAAGCAAAGTATATTTATGACAACGAAAAGACTAATGGATTGAGAACATATAAACATGTGTTAATCGCTCCACATCATGGCGGAGATTATGGGATAAATTCCCGTCTTTATTCATGTCCTACCACAAATGTTATTATTTCAGTTGGTCCCAATAGGTATGGACATCCAAGTCCGAATATGCTATCCTATTTGATGTCTCTTTGTCACGGTAATGTGTATAGAACAGATTATTTTGGAGATATAATAGATCAAATATAGTAATAGATAGGATTCTTGACTCATATAAATCAGTTCAGGTTGTACCTCATGAAAATCTCTTTAATGTATTCATTGGGTAGAAATCCTGTTTCGATTCTTTTATGGACGAACAGATTTTGTCCGTAAGAGACTTTGGTAAGTGAACATGGCAAGTCATCTTTGTCATACTCATCAAGCCAGAGTTGTGTTATTGAAACAGGTTTTTGAGTTGATCAATATTATCTGAATCAATATCTGTATATTAACTTTGCAGTTCGTTTTCTTTCTCTTTTAAGAGTAATATGGACAGATCAAACAAAAGCTTTGTATCGGCATTCAATTGATTTGCAGACGATTTGAGAGAGAGCAACATGGCGTCTACTTCTTTATAATATGAATCAATGCGTTTATCCAATTGTTCTAATTCCTGAGTAATAGAATGCTTATCATGTAGATATTCCTCTTGACGGGTTGTATCGCCTGACTTTTTTAATATTTCTGATATGAAATGCAATTTTTGTTGATGATTTTCTTTTAACTGAATATCATAATGATTCTGATTTACTCTTTCTATAAAGTTTAGCTCATCATCTAATAAATTGGATAATTTGCTCCGTGAATTTACCCAGGCTTTATCGTATTGAACTTCTAAATCTGTTTTTGCACGAGGAACATCCACTTCAAACACATACCTGTATTGTAGATCTGTAGCATAAATTTGTGCTTTTTTTCGGCATACATCTTTTTTTGCCAACGAAAGATTTTGGTAATCGATTCCAACCGTAATGCCCATTATATCTACAATATTGAGCAACTCTAAGTTGTTTTTGAGGCAGTCATTATATTCGTCCAGTTTCTTGACAAGCCGTTGATGGATGAGTTGTTTCTCTTGTTGATGAATGGCTTTTTCGCTATTTCTATTGCTGTAAATAATAGCAAGATAGCCAACTATTGCGGCAAAGATGCCACCACAATAGCTTCCCCAGAAACTCAACCATGAATCAATGGAAAGATTTGTTTTAATCAAATTCCCATAAGTCAGCGACCAGTTGATAAAGAAAGCAATTACAACACCTCCAACGATAATGCCGCTAATAATAATCCAATCTCTTTTTTTCATCGCTTTATCTTTTTGACCCTCTGATACGCTGCCACTGCTGATAGAACCAACTATGCTTAGGCCGGCATGTCTCATTTATTTCGGCAATTTTATCGAGTACTTTTCTGTATTGGGCATTTGCTGATTCAAGAGTCGATTTGATGTATGCCTTTTCATTTCGCATTCCCTGCGTGATATTCAAACAATTCTGCAAAGTTTCATCCAATTCCGGCGGGAACGGTTTTGATCTCAAAATATCAAGACTCGGTTTAACGAAACTATCTTCACAATCAAAAAGATTAATTTTGGGCATATTTTCAGCCATTGTGTAATATCTCATTTTAAGACTCTTTACTATCGAATCTGGTATGTCAAGATACCCAGCAGGAATTAGCCGTAACAATTTATCATATTGAGCTAAATTCGCATCGTATGCCTCCACCAAGGTATTACTCCTATCCAAAAACTTCTGTATATGTTTTCTGTTTTGAGTGTCAATTGAGTCGAGAGCGGATATTATGCTAGTGATTTTTCGGTAGGTGCTATCCACTCTTTCCTGATCCTTTTTTTTCAGCAATCGACCTAAATAGTCGTACAGGTCTTCCTTTCCGAGTGCATCAAAATTCCGGATGTTTATAAATCCATAAGAGATGTTTGGAATATCAAAGCGGTTGCGATTATCACAATAGCTCGTTATAAATGTATTGAAAGCTTCAATTTGATTTTCAATATCTGCAGATTGCGCCGATAGTTCTGCGACCCATCGTTTCCCAACTTTTTTACTTCGTCTTTTATCTGCTCTTGAAGATATGACCGTTTTGATCCAAACACCAATAAGTAAAGTAATAATAGGGTAAATATATGTTGAGAAATATTTTCCTAACAATGACCATTCATCTGTTTTGTCAACCTGTTCCGTTTGCGACGGTGTTGCATCACCCGATCTCACTTCATTCACGATAAGCGGAGAGTTATTCTCTATTACTGAGTCTGATTCCATGGCAACTGCCAATATTTGCGACACTCTTTCAAACAACGAATCTTGGCGTATACTATCCGTTGTTACGGCAGCATATACTGGCACAGTCAGAATAGCCAATAAAACAAGAAAACTGTGCCGCAGCATGTTTCTATAGATTTTACACTTGTGCTTCATATTTTTTGTCGGACTTTTATATCGTATACCCCCTCCCAGTCAATTTTTTTGAAGTCTCCATTCGCCAGTAACCTTACTTGCCTGGGGTATACATGGGGTTATGCTAGTTGTTTAATCGAAACATGGATTAGTTTTTTGTTTTTATAAAGTCACATATGTTTAGCTCATCGTCATTTACATATGGAAGCAGGATTTGCTTGTAAAATGAGAATATCGCATTTCCGATTCTAATACAGTCTTCTTTAGTGATAGAGTCTATAATATTATCCTCTGCGGAGAGTAAAATACGTATCTGGCTATTTTCACTCGGTATAACCAATTTATCATTTATGATAGAGGCATTAATATCAGGAACGTCAAATGTTCGCAGTTTCTCCGAATTGTGTAATAGGCCATTCCGTTTCGTTATCAGCTCATATAATGATTTGATTTCTTGTGAATTTTCATTGGTAATCAATTTTCCTCCCGATATAATATATGGGAATTCGGTAAGTTTTTCTTTAAAATGCTTTTTCCTATATGGTTTCAACTGGGAGTGATAGTCTTCATATTCAAAATTCCTGAAACAATATAGGGCATAAATCAGATTCAATGAATATTCCAGTGTGGCTGAGCAAAGGGTTATAAAACATGGGTATAAATAATCTTTTGGAGTATCTGATTTTATATCCTCAAAAAGATGATTTAACTTTTTGTAATATGCTAGCGCATTATTCCATAAAAAATAACTTTTGCCATTGCCGTATACACAAATATTTACCACAGATTTTATTATCTGCCAATCTTCCAGTGTATTGTTATTGGTAGCTCTCATATTTTTCGCAGGTGATCGTAAATACCCTAGTAAGAATTTATAATTAACCGAGCTGTTTATATAATGCATCAAGACTCTTGCACTAATATACAAAGTTAATCAATTAGGCTGAATATGGTGTTGTTTCAAGTTCAAAGATTATAACCCAGTTTCAATTTTTCCGTCAGCTAATGCCGCGAAAACTCCTCGATCCGAGGTTGATTTTCTTAATGGGGTAGGACCTAATCGCATATTACAGATTTAACACATCGCGAACGTTTTTTGTGGAAAATGGATTTTAACCTCTTTCAAAATATGGTCCTGGTTAACAAAAATTCTGTTGAATATAGTACTGATCAAGGTCAATTGAACGGTCTATTTTGTCGGTATATGCTCCTTTTCTTTTGTCCGTAGGACGCAATTATGCCTTGCATGGTATCCATTTTTGATCGGAGGGTGTCGAAAACCCTTCGGTGGTTAAAATCTGATCTCGGCACACGGGGTGCCCGGTAAAAAACGACGACTTCGGAGGAGTTCTCCATCCCCTTGCGGGCAAGCTGTTTTCTGTTACGAAATCTATTTCGCGTAACGGAAAACACAGCTTGCTGAGTCCCGAAACATATAATGTTCCGGGGACTCAAAAACGGGTCGAATATCACGTCCCGTTCCCGCTTGTTCGCCGGCCAATCTGAAGAGGCGAACCGCCCGTTCCCGAAGCCGACATCGGGAACAAAACTGCACTAAAACGGGATGAATAACTCTTGAACTCAATCCATCATGAAATAGTGATGCCAGGAAATCAATACGGATTGAAGTCTTGGCATCTTGATCTCCAGAAGTCAAGAGCCCCTGATGTCCCGAAATCATGAGCTCTTGGCCTCACGAACTCTAGAGGTCAAGAACTCCGGACCTCAAGAGTTCTTGATGTCCGGGTTTCAAGAAGTCCTGAAATCTGGAACTCAGTCTCTGCTGAAATCTTGGATTCATGGATTCTTGATCTCTTGGCCTCAAGAATCCTTGACGCCTTGTTTCCCTGAGTTCATGATACCTTGGGTTACGGATCTCTTGTCCCCTTGATCTATTGGTGTCTGTAGGGAGTTTTATATTGAGGGAGTAGAGGTATTAGGGTTGCCGCCACCTTCCTTGTCGGACTGGCAATCTTTCCTCTTTATTCTGACCATAAGCAGAATGTCAGATTTTCTGTTTGGCACTCCGAAGTGATGTCTCTCAATACGCTATTTTTGACTCTCACCGACGCCAACCTGTGCCACACCGACGCCAACCACTGCCATAGAGCGCGGAAGGTGGAGAAAATGCCTCCGCTGCCCCTATATTCGCTCTCGAAACCTTAAAAGCCAATCATTATGCAAGAACAAAAGAATGAACCTCGGGGCGACAGCCGAACGGTGTCCCTCGACTCCGGGACTTTATCGAGAAAAGTTTCGAACTACGAGCGTCTCTTCCTGCTGCCGGTCAAGACCGCGGCTCTCCACGGCAAGGCCATTTATGTTCGTCCGGAGTTTCACCAACGGATTCAACGGATTGTACGGCTCATCGACAACGACAAAATCTCGATGTACAGCTATCTGGATCGCGTGTTGGAACACCACTTCGCAAGCTTTGATGAAGAGATTACGGTCTGGTGTCGCAACCGGATCCAGACTCTTTCCCGGGATCTTAAAACGACATTGCCATGGGAATAGTCAATGTAGAATCCCGAACCTTCGAGCGGATGCTTGCGCGGTTCGAGGAGTTCGCCCGACGGATGGACGCGCTCTGCCATGCGCACCGCATCGGCGAGCCGGAGCCGTGGCTGGACAACCAGCAGGTCTGCCAGCTGCTGAACATCTCCAAACGGACGTTGCAGACCCTTCGCGGCAACGGGTCGCTCTCCTATACGCAGATCAACCACAAGATCTACTACCGGTCAGAAGATGTGCGGTCGTTCCTTGCGGTGCTGGAGGCACGGCGCAAGCACGAACAGAAGCGCAGAAACGGAGTATAAACGGCGGAATCCGGATCGTGACACTCGTAGTGGTATCGGGCCGGATCTCGCATCAAACAGACGGAAAATGGGCAATGAATTGATTACGGAGCATGACGAGCGGATCCTCTCGTACTTTCAGACGATGGAACGTCTTTCCAAGGCGTTGGAGACGTTGTTTTCGAAGCGCAAATCCTCGTTGGACGGCGAGAGCTTCTATACGGACGAGGAGCTTTCGCAGCGGCTGAAGATCAGTCGCCGGAGTTTGCAGGATTACCGCAATCAGGGACGGATTCCCTACATCAAGCTGGGCGGCAAGATCCTCTACCGTTCCTCGGATGTCGAGCGGATGCTGGAGGAGGGTTATCGAAACGAATTTCGGTAGACAAGAGGCAAAAAGAAAAGACAGAGAATACGGGGAGGGGAAGAGGCTGGGCATACTGAGAATAGAAAAGGAGCACGAGCTACCAAACTCTTACGGGAGTAGCCGTTCATAGTTTTTCGCCTTTTCATCGGTAGCATTTTCCCAAACGGGCCGGAGCGAATACGACAACCTTTTTCCCGGGGAGCATCTCCATCTGCGGAGACCTCTACTCGGGAAAAACCCTTCGGGGCATGAGGTTGGCATTTCGCTCCGGCCCATTACCTTGCTGCCGGATGAAAAGGAGCAGGGATAAACACAACTACCGGCCTCGGGATCTCCGGGAGCCGGCCGTCGTCGGGAAGTAGCTACATGTTGGACTGGGATTCGCCCTGCCGTCGTGCGCGGCGGCGGATCAGGCGGTCCATATCCTCGGAGATCTTCTGCTCGGTGATCTGTGCGTAGCCCTGGGTGGTGGAGATGTTCGCATGTCCCATCATCTTGGCGATGCTCTCGATGGAAAGCCCGGCGGAGATGGCCAGCGTGCCGAAGCTGTGGCGGCTCTGGTGGTATGAGAGGTTCTCCCGGATGCCGACGATGACGCCCAGCTGGTGGATGTCGTGCCAGATTCCGTCGCGTGGTCCCAGCGGGAAGACCGGCTGCGTGTCGTCCGTCCGGTTATAGAGCGCGAGGATCTGCTCGGCGATGGGATGCAGCGGGATGAAGGCCTCGATGCGGGTCTTGACCCGCTGCTTGCGGATGTAGCTCCGACCCTCGGCGGTCTGTCCGATGTGGTGCGGGTAGAGCGACTGCATGTCCGCATAGGCAAGTCCCGTCAGGCAGGAGAAGAGAAACATCCGGCGGATCAGCTCCAGCCGCGGATCCGCCTGCGGGTGTGTCAGCAGACGCTGCAGATCCTCGCGGCTGATGGCCCGATGGCGCGGCGGGATTTTCTTCTCGTAAGGGAGATCCTCCAGCGGATTGCATCGCAGGATCTCCCGGTCGACGGCGATATAGGCCAGTCGGTTGAGCCAGGTTAGGCTGCGGTTGACGTAGGAGGGGCTGCGTTGCTGCGAGCTCTTCAGGTAGAGTTTGAAGGCCTGCCCGAATGCCTCGGTCAGATCCCGCAGCGGGAGATCCTCCTCGCCGCGGCTTTGCAGGAAGCGCCGCAGGTTGCCCTGCATGAGGCGCGACTCCCGCCACGCGGAGGTAGAGCCGATCCGTTCGGCACGGCGCGCCAGCCGCTCGAGCTCCGCCTCGCCTGTCGCCAGCAGGGTCGTCGGAACCGGATGGCGCCCGACAAGCCGCTCCTTCAGCATTGCGGCGCTCACTACGCCCTGCTCCTCCAGCATCTGTTCGTAGGTGCGGACAACCCGCTGGCGGAAGGCTTCCAGATGGTTGTTCTCCCGGGGTGAAAGGATCTCCCCGCGGCGGGGATCCCACATCTCGGGCCGGCAATAGATGCCCGATGTCAGCACGGCACGCTTGCCGTCGATACTCAACCGGCACCAGACGGCTGTCGTGCCGTCCGCCCGGACCTTCTGGCGATCGATATAACAGAAGACTCGAAAGGTACTTCGCATGGTAGAAAGAATTTGAACGATGAATAAACGGGTTTACAGGATGAGTTTCAGGTCGCTCGTGGCGGCGATCAGCCGGTCCATCTCCTCGAAGAGTTTCCGGGGCGTGACGCGTGCATAGATCTGCGTGGTCTGGATGTTGCTGTGGCCCAGCATCCGGCTGATGGTCTCGATCGGAACCCCTTCATCGAGGGTGATCAGACTGGCGAAGCTGTGCCGCCCGGCGTGGTAGGTCAGCGCCTCCGGGATGCCGGTCAGGCCCCGAAGTCCTTTCATGTTGGCCTTCACCACGTCGGCCGACTGGTGCGGGAAGAGTGTCTCCCGCTCCGCATCGCGATATTTGTCGAGCAGGGCCAGTGCCTCGGGAAGCAGTTTCACACGGGCCTGGTAGTCGGTCTTCTTCCGCCGGTATTTGAGCCATAGGGCGCCCGATTCGTCCGTAAAGAGGTTCTCCCCGGTCAGGCGCGAAACGTCCGCATAGGAGGTGCCCGTATAGCAGGCGAAGAGGAAGAGGTCGCGGCTCAGCGAGAGCGACCGTCGCTGTGCGGGAATGTCCAGATCGCGGATCCTCTCGAAGCTGGCGCGGCTCAATGCCTTGGGTGTCGTCGCCACCTGTCGGGGCAGTTTGTAGTAGGCGAAATGCTGCTTCTCGGAGTGTCCCTCCTTGAAGGCCAGGCGGCAGATCTTCTTCACCACGGCCAGGTAGTGGCGCACCGTCTGCAAGGCATAGCCCTGCTCGGTCTGCGTGAAATCCTGATACTCGCGGATGAACTGTTCGTTCAGTTGTCCGAAGGCGAGGTCCGGGAGTCCGAACCTTCGGCGGATAAATGCCTCCAGCGAGCGTCGCGTATAGACGTAGGTGCTCAGCGTGGTTCGGGCGCAGTCGATACCTACCCGGCTGCGGAGTCCTTCGATGTAGCGGTCCAGCAGGCGGAGAAGGGTCATGCGGGTCTCCAGGCTGCCCTGATACTGGCATTTGACCGCCTCGGCATCGAACCCTCCCGGGCGGGTCGAGAGGCTCTTGACGGCCTCATGGATTCCGAGCAGCAGCTTCTCGATCCGCGCATTGGTCTCCACGGCTTCGCGGCTCTTGCCGCTGAGACGCCGCTCGCGGACATTCCACAACGCGGGGGTACAGGTGAGCTTGCTGCTGAACTGAACCATCGATCGGCCGACCGTCACGCGGCACATGATCGGGGCCTGACCCGAAGCGGTCAGGGAGCTCCTTTTCAGGTAGAGCAAAACCTTGCAACTGACTTCTTTCATAACGACTGGTTTTTAGGGTTCCATGCTCTGGGCAAAGATACCGTGGTTCAAAGCGTTCGTCGTTATGCAAAATCCGGTGATTCAGAGAATAAAACGCCGTGCGGAGGTCTGTCAATCGCTACCGGTTACCTGTGGACGCCGTGGTAACGATACGGGTAACGGTATGGTAACGGTTGGATCGATACAATGTGCGGTTGATTGCTTCCCCGAAAACGGAAAATCGCCTCATTCCAAACCATTTACATTTCTGTTGCTGCCAGCTGCAAAATGCCGTTCCGGCATGTTTTTCACATTGCGCAAGACATACGTTCGCCACGCTTGCGATCGAATACGGGATGCCGATCGACATCATCGCCAAGATACTGGGTCACACGAATGAACATGACGCGGCGCTATGCGAAGATTTCGGAGGCGAATATCAGTCGGGAGATGAAAAGAATCGGAGAAATGCTGTCATTATAACGTGATACATCGACAGATAAGGAGAGGGAAAATCAAATACCTCGCTTCTTGTTTACGCTTGGTTTCCTCCGCAGTTATATAATTACGATGATATTGCGACGCTCTACAATGTGGCTAAGATGCTGGGACACTCCAATACGAATATGACCCGCCATTATGCCCGAATCCTCGATTCATCCATTATGCGGAACATGCAGACCGTAGCCAAAGCGATGGACCTGTAAATCGAACGGTCAGCGAAGGCCACGAGCGGCCGCAGCGCATAAACGGACATCGCACGTCGTTACGGTCTTCGAATTGTGTCGAACTTAAATCGAATCTTATGGATTACATGCTCATCGAGACGGGAGCCTGCAACGAACTGCGGGCGCTCGTCGACCGCCTTCTCGAACGCATCGCCGCCTATCACGCCCGATGTATGCCTTCCGCCTCTGCGTGGTGAATGACCTCCGACGAGGTCTGCAAAGCGTTGAGTCTTTCCAAACGCGCCTTGCAGCATTACCGCACGACAGGGGTTATCCCTTACTCCTCGCTGGGCAACAGGATCGTCTTCCGCGAGACGGACATCGCCCGAATTTTACAAGCGAACTTCATTCCGGCAGAAAAGCGATGAACGACGGCATCATCCTGCGCACGTCCCCCGAATTTACGGCATTGCGCAAGAACCTCCTCCAAGCGATCGAACGACTCGACGGACTGCTCGCCGAGCTGCGGCCTTCGATTCGTTCGGAGACGTACCTGACAAGTGAAGAGGTGCGTATGATTTTCGACCTCTGCCCCCGCAGTTTGCAGAATTACCGCGATAACCGACTGATTCCCTATACGACCATCGGAGGTAAGATTCTCTATCCGCAATCGGCGATCCTCGAACTGCTCGAAGCGAATTTCGTCGACGTGCGACGATAGACGACAAGAAGGAGGAGGACAAATCGTCCTCCTCCTTGTCATTTCGGGATATGACGTATGGAATCGTCGGGTGCGATCTCGAAAATCTTGCCCGTTCCGAAATCCAGCCGGATCGGATATTTGCGCAGGTAACGCAGATACTTTCCGCCGAACGACTTCCGTATGGCTTCGGCCATGAACACCAAACCCGTGCAGACGGTTATCGGGACTTCGTACTCGGATACCGGTGCATGATCTCGATGCGGCACTTATCCATCTCTTCGAGCGAGAACGTCTCGCCGTCGATAATGCGCAGGATGCGCCGGCACAGTTCGTAGTCGCGTTGCAGGCGGCAGATCTTCTCCGTATGTCGTTGCAGATAGCGGCGGCAACTTCGCGCTTGGGCTGGAAGACGAGGCGGTTCGTCGCGGCGTTCTTGCCCACGAAGCACCACTCCTCCTCTCCCGTCAGCGGGTCTTTGTGCTTTATCAGGCGTTCCAGCGTGCCGCCACGCTCCAGCGCGGCCTTCTCCTGCGTGGAGAACATCATTTTGTACTCTTCATGCTCGTACTCCGGCACGGCGAGCGGTGCGTCGAGGGTCACCTTCAGCTCGTTGTTATGGTTGCGGTAGAAGCGCGGCGAGAACATTTCCGACACCTTGATCCCGGGCATGACCTCCGCAGTCACCGGAACCAGCTCTTCGACGGGAAGACCCATACGCATCGCCTCACGTGTTTGCGGCGCCAGCGCATCGAAGTCGATGCCCAGCTCCCGCAGTGCGGCTCGCGGAATCTCCGCATGGTCGTACTTCACCCGTTCGAGTTGCATCGTATCCACACGATGATCGTACAGCGCCTTCAGCCCCTTCTCGTCGTTGGGGTTTTGCGTCAGGCGAAGCAGGTCGTTGACCACATCCTGCACGGCGTTGAAGGGTACTTTCAGAAACTGGAAGTCGACGGCTTTGTCCGACTGCGACTTGAAGCTGCGGATGAAGGCCGCCACCGCACCGCTCTTCGCGACCTCGAAAAACGACGGCGCGTTCTTTGTCAGTGGCTCCACGGTATGCACCTCGTAACGGTTGCCGCGTTCGCGCAAGTCCGAAACGACCTGCACCTCGCCCGTTCCGGGATGGCGCGCCAGAAGCGTCTCTTTGTAGTCGGGCCACCGAGGCTCCTCCGGCGCTTGATTCTTTTCCTTTTCCATAATGATTGATGATGATTGATTGATAATTCACTTCGGATGTCTCGCAGGGCATCCGTCGCAAATATATCGGAGGACAAAGGGGAATCGTACCGCTGGCCGCCCGAGGCCGTTCAGGGCCGTCCGGATCTCTGAGAACACAAAAAACGGATACCGAGGGACGGTATCCGGAAGTGAAAACGAGGCGGTGCGTTATTCGGCGTTCTTATCGTAAAGCGCCCTGACGGGCTGGATGAAATGCTCGATGAGCCGCATCTCTTTGGTGATGATCTCGGCCGTGCCGTCCATGCCGTGAATGAGCGGAAGCTCCTTCTTGTACGACGTGCGCAGCGCGTCGGGAAAGGCGACGGTGACGATATAGCCCTGCGTACCGTCCGGAACGGCGGAAATCGTCCGCACGACACCGCGCAGGATGCCGAACTCCATGTAGGGAAAGCCGTTGAGCTTCACGTTGACCTTCTGCCCCGGCTCCACGTCCCCGCGTGACGCGGCCGGCAGATGAAGCCGGCCGACGACCTCCGTCTCGGCCGCGGGCAGGATGCTCGCCAGCAACTCGCCGGCTGTCGTCTGACGTCGGTACGGACCGCTGTTGAGCAGTGTCACACGCCCGTCGGCCGGAGCCTCGACGACGTGCTGCGCCTTCCACTGAGCGATCGCCGACGTGAGCTGTTGCAGGGTCGCCTCGCTGCCGTTGGCGCGGTAGGCGGCATATGAGAAGCGCAGATCGTCGGGCAGGGTCTCGTCGGTCGGCAGCCACAGGCTCTTTTCCAAATGCTGCACCTCGCGGTACTCGTCCCGTGTGGCGTAAAGAACGAGCACGTCGCCCTTTGCGACGGTCTGGCCCTCGGTCGCGACCGCCTCGGCGATGCCGGTATGCGGCGCCGTCACGTCGACCGGCGGAGGAACGGTCGTAAGCGTGATCGTCCCCGTGACCGTCTGAGGGTAGCGGATGAAGTAACACCCCAGAAACAGCAGCGCCAGCAGAACGAAGATCAGCGTGATGCCCCAGCGCACGATCCACGACGGCATCGTGCCGATGATCTCGTCGGCCTCTTCGCTGTATGTACGGTCGTAAAGCGGCATATCAGTTCCCCAATTCGAGTTGGTTTCTAACCAGATTGTAGTAGTGGCCACGGCGCGCCGTCAGCTCCTTGTGCGTGCCCTGCTCGACGATGCGGCCCCGGTCGAGCACCACGATGTTGTCGGCATTCATCACCGTCGACAGGCGGTGCGCCACGACAACCACCGTGCGCCCCTCGAAGAAAGATTGCAGCTTCTCCATGATCGAGCGTTCGTTGGCCGCATCCAGCGAGTTGGTCGCCTCGTCCAGAAAGAGGTATTTCGCATCCTTGTACGCCGCGCGCGCGATGAACAGACGCTGCCGCTGTCCCGTGCTCAGGCCGTGACCGTCCAGTCCGATCTTCGTGTCGTAGCGCATCGGCAGCGACTCGATCCACTCGTCGATGTTGGCCATGCGCGCCGCACGCCGCACACGCTCCATGTCGGGCTGTTCGTCCACGACGCCGATATTGCGGGCGATGGTGTCGGAGAAGATCGTCGCCTCCTGCATCACCACGCCGCAGTCGCGGCGCCAGCAGCTTTCGCTGTACTGTCCGAGCGGCCGGCCGTCGAGCAGCACTTCGCCCTGCGTGGGACGGTAGAAGCCCAGCAGCAGCTTGAGCATCGTCGTCTTGCCGCTGCCCGACGCCCCGACGATGGCCGTCACCTTGCGCACGGGGATCGTCAGCGACACTCCGTCCAGCGCGCGTTCGGAGTTGGGGCCTTCGTAGTGGAACACCACGTCGCGGAACTCCAGCGGCGCCGAGTCGGGAATCGTGCGGATACGCGGCTCGTCGTCCGGCTCCTCGTCCGGACGGTCGTAGATCTCACCCAGACGCTCCAGCGAAATCTTGGCGTCCTGCGTGGCCTGCATGAACGAGATGAACTGCGAAAGCGGGCCGTTCAACTGCCCGAGGATATACTGCATGGCCATCATCATACCGAGCGTCATGTCGCCCTTGATAACGGCGCTCACGGCCAGAAACGACACGACGATGTTCTTCGTCTGCGAGATGAACAATGCCCCGACCTCCTGCGTCTGGCCCAAAGTAAGGCTCTTGATGCTGATCTTGAACAGACGTGCCTGGATGCGTTCCCACTCCCAGCGTTTCTGACGCTCGCACGAGTTGAGCTTGATGTCCTGCATCCCGCCGATAAGCTGGATCATGGTGCTCTGGTTCTCCGACGACTCCTGAAAACGCATGTAGTCCAGCTTGCGGCGGTATTTCATAAACAACAGCACCCACAGCGCGTAGAGGATGCTGCCGCCGAGGAACACCAGCAGGATCGTCGCGCTGTAACCGGCCATGACGCACGTATAGACGATGAAGGTCAGAATGGCGACGGCCATGCTCAGCAGCGTCCCCGTGAGGAACGACTGCACGCGACCGTAGTCGCCGATGCGTTGCAGGATGTCGCCGCTCTTCTTCGCATCGAAATAGGCGATCGGAAGCCGCATGAGCTTGCACAGAAAATCCGAGATGTAGGAGATGCTGATGCGTGTGGTCATGTGCAGCGACAGCCACTGCCGGATCAGGTTGTTGGCGAATTGTCCGAGTGTCAGGGCCACCTGCGCAATAAGGATCATCACCACGAAATTCAGATTGCCCGTACCGATACCCACGTCGACGATGGATTGCGTCAGAAAAGGCAGGATCAGGTTCAGACCGCTGGCCACGAGCATCGCAAGCACCAGTTGTACGAAGTAGGACTTGTAGGGTTTGAGGTATTGCAGCAGGTAGCTGAATTTCAACTGCGTGTTTTCCTCGCCCGGAGACTCGTAGAAGCGCGGAGTGGGTTCCAGCAGCAGGATCACGCCCTGTTTTCCCGCTCGGCTTTCGTCCGTCTCGTCGTCGTAGACCTGCGTTTTGAGCCACCCCCGCAGGAATTTCTCCTCGTCGTACTTCAACAATCCCACAGCAGGATCCGAAACGTAGACCCACCACTTGCCGCGGCGTTTGCGGATTTTATAGACGACGACGTAGTGTTTGCTGTTCCAGTAGACGATGCACGGCAGCGGAACCTCGTCGCGGAACACCTCCCACGTGGTGCTGATACCCGTCGTGCGGAAGCCCAGCGACTCGGCGGCATCGCTCAGGTCAAGCAGCGATACTCCCTCGCGTGACATGTAGCAGCGATCACGCAGCGTGAGCATCGAGTAGTTCTTGCCGTAGAACTTCGAAATGATGCGCAGGCACGCCGGACCGCAGTCCATCGAGTCGGGTTGCAGGTAGGAGGGAAACATAGTCCAAAGATAGCATTTTTCAGCGAGAATCCGCTGTCAGTCCGAACTTTTTCAGCTGGATGATCTTGCCATTTTGCGTGATGCCTTCGATAGAGATGTCGTAATCGGCCGGAGCGTCGGAGGTGTAGAACTCGACGATGGCCTGTCCCGTATCGTCGAGCTTGACGGTCGGATTCCAGTAGAGCGTCGTGCGGTAGTCGGGAGCCATCGAACGGCGGGCCTTCTCCGTCGCGTATGCCGGAGCATAAAACTCCGCAGGAGTTTGGTAGCCCAAAGGAGATGTTAACCCTATTTCAGTTGAAGGAGTTTTACTTATTGCATTATCTAAATCTTCTCCATGTTTAAGTGTAATAGAGATAATCCCATTTTTAGCAAGTCCCGGTCCCCATAGAACAGTGCTTGCACCTTCAATCACACCTATTTGATCTACAAAAGATAGTGGATAAGATAAACATAACGGTAATGATTTGTAATCATCTGTATAAGCAATCTGTCTACCAGAGCTAAGTTCCCCGGTATATCTATCATCTTCAAAATACTGGATTTCTTGTCCGGGTTTTTCTAACATAGCAATCGTTTCTTCAATTTGTCCGTCAACCATAAATACGGGCATTCTACCTCGATACCACACCTGTGAACCGACAACATTCATTCCCAGCATCCTTGCGATGAAGTCGAGGATGGTTCCGGCCCCTGCCTCCTTGATCTGCTCGGCCGTCCACGTGCGTGCGGCCAGCCGATGCTCGGGCCGTGTGGATTCGAGGCGTTTGTGATGCGTGACATACACCGTGTCGATGAGGATGTTCCGCATGTCGGTCTGCCCGCGCTGCTCGATGTAGTACCGGGCCTGGGCAATGTAGGGCTTCTTCTGCTCCTGCGCAGGCACGCGGGGCAGCGTCCCCACCTCGGGGAACGAATCGCGCGCGACCTTCACCG
>OGLM01000877.1_pt1 | contig 34337 bp, 30 predicted proteins | sample 1572531 | NCBI WGS metagenome assembly OGLM01 (sample SAMEA2581909, study PRJEB24529) | metagenome | biome: Human gut stool | place: China | collected 2011 | reverse complement strand
CCGGACCCCGGAAGAACAAGGATCAAAAATTCAAAAGAGGGGTGCCGAATCCACGCTGAAGATTCTATGCCCGCGATTCCCATGGAGAATTCACGATACAATTAAAATGAAAAAAACATTATAGACATATATGGTAAAGACCTATCAAAAGCCATTCATAATTGCCGAAGCTGGCTGTAATCATATGGGGCAGATGAGGATTGCAAAACAGCTTATTGAGATTGCAGCATCCTTTTGTAAGGCTGACGCTATTAAATTTCAGAAACGTTGCCCCAGAGAACTTCTTACACCCGAACAATATAATTCGCCCCATCCGAATCCTAAGAATTCTTATGGAAAAACTTATGGGGAGCATCGTGAATTTCTTGAGTTTACAGCAACTCAGCATCAACAATTGAAAGATTGGTGTGATGAATTTGGAATTATCTATTCCACATCTGTGTGGGACATGACCTCTGCAAAAGAAATTGCTGCCATTAATCCAAAATTTATTAAAATCCCATCTGCTTGCAATAATCATTACGAAATGCTTCAATGGTTGTGTGACAATTACGATGGAGAGATACAGTTATCTTTCGGGATGACTACTTATGAAGAGGAGAGAAACATTGTTGAACTTTTTGAGAAGAATGGTAGAAATAAAGATCTTGTAATTTTTGCATGCACTTCTGGCTATCCTGTTCCTTATGAAGATGTTTGTCTTCTGGAATTAAATAGGCTCTATGACACATTTGGGAATACGGTTAAAAAGATTGGATTTTCTGGCCATCACATAGGTACTGCGATTGATATTGCAGCATATGCTCTTGGGGCCACCGTTATCGAAAGACATTATACTCTTGATAAAACGTGGAAAGGAACTGATCACGCTGCATCATTGGAACCTGAAGAGTTCAAAATACTTGTAAGAGATCTCAACAGGGTGAGCATGGCAATGACTGCTAAACCCGAAGAAATTTTACCCATTGAGAAAATACAAAGAGATAAACTCAAATATAGGTGTAGATGAATGAAACAATTTTCTTTTTTAAACAATGTTGAGTTACTCATATATGATTGCGATGGGGTACTAACGAATAATAAAGTCATAGTAGATGAATGCGGAAAAGAATATGTTGTTTTCAGTCGTGCTGATGGATATGGAATCTCCCGTATACATGAGATGGGTATCAAACAAGTGGTCATATCTACTGAATCCAATCCAGTGGTGATACAACGTTGTAATAAGCTTAAATTGGCTGTATTAAATAATGTTAGTGATAAATCAATAGCTGTAAAGGAATATTGCAAGTCTCTGGATATAGATTTAAAAAATGTGATGTTTGTAGGCAACGATCTGAATGATTTGAATGCTATGAATATTGTAGGATATCGTGGTTGTCCTGCAGATGCTGAACCAGAAGTGCTCTCCGAATGTAATTGGATTTCTTTGAAAAATGGAGGAGATGGAGTCATAAGAGACCTATATCGCAATATTTGTGAGTCGAGGATGTAATCATGTCAATTCAAAAAGGACTTGTTTATGCAATAATTCCCGCTCGCTCTGGTTCTAGTTCTGTTAAAGATAAAAATATACGCATTATTTCTGGGCACCCTCTGATGGCGTACAGCATTATTGCGGCAAGACTTTGTAAAAATATTAACAGAGTCATTATGACTACTGATTCTGAAAAATATGCAAAAATTGCAAATAAATACGGTGCTGAAACTCCATTTTTAAGACCCGTAGAAATATCAGGGAAGTATTCAACTGATCTAGAATTTGTAAAACATGCAATTGATTGGTTTGAAAAAAATGAAAAATTATTGCCAGAATATTGGGTTCATCTCCGTCCAACATCTCCTCTGAGAACACCCTCAGAGATTGATCGGGCAATCGATATCTTTAAAAATTCAAAGGCAGACTGTTTAAAATCTGTTCATCTTACACACGAGTGCCCATACAAGTGGTTTAATGTTACTGAAGAGGGTTATTTGAAAACAATTTGTGGAATCTCTTTGGATGAAGCTAATGGTCCCCGTCAAAGTTATCCCCCAGTATTTGTTCCTAATGGCTATGTCGATATTGTTAGAACTGAACAGATAATTAGATCAGGCACATTGTATGGAAATTCTGCTGTGGCTTTTGAAACAAATGAAGTTATTGATATTGATTATGAGCATGAGTTAGATCAGCTGCAGACGTTAATTAAAACGAGTGGCGGCATAGTGAGTAATGAATTAAAAAAATTCGAGTGAAATCATGGCATTAGAACGTTTACAAATAAATGAATCTGTCAATATACTGGATACACTTCGATTCATGGACGAGAATCAGACCAAATATTTGATTGCTGTTAATGAAACAGGGGTTGTAATTGGAACTTTAAGTGATGGAGACATTCGTCGTGCAATTATTAGAGGGTGTTCACTTGAAGAACCCATATCTTTAGCAGTTAACCATTCATTTATGTATGTTCTAAAAACGGATAGTATTGATAAAATACTGTCAATTTTTCATGAGCGTAAAATAGAATTTATACCAATTCTAGATGAAAATAAGAAACTATACAATGTGATGACTAGGCATATTTTGAATTACTTGTTACTCATCAATCAGAAAATATCTTTTGATTTTGATTATGATATGTTGTGTAAAACAGTTTTAGAGCATGAAATTTATGTTAGACCTTGGGGCTACTATAAAACAATGGTTTTAAATGATACATTTCAGTCAAAAGTAATTTATATTCTGCCAGAGCAACGTCTCAGTCTTCAAAGCCATGAACATCGTGAAGAATATTGGATTATAATCAGTGGCAATGGTCGTGTTCAACTGGGAGAATCCACACATCCTGTAAATCCTGGAGATATGTTCTTCATACCTAAGGGATGTAAACACAGCATATCCAATGAATCAACTGAAGAAATTATGGTATTTTCTGAAGTTCAACTTGGTGATTATTTTGGCGAAGATGACATTAAACGTTATAGTGACATATATGGGCGCAAATGACTAATGTTTAATTCTTATGTGGATTCGGCATCCCTCTTTTGAATTTCCTTGAATGAAAAAATAAAGGGGTATAGGGCCCATGTTCATATTAATAAAAGACATTGTTGAAAAACTATATACTGTAATACAAATGCATACATAATGTTATATTGTCTAATCGTCGGTGCCGGAATCTCAGGATCCTCCATTGCAAACATCATCTCCTCCGGATCCACAGACTGCAAAATCAAAGTCATAGATGAAAAAAACGCAATAGGCGGCAACTGTTTCGACTACCTCGACGAAAACAACATAATGATCCACAGATACGGATCCCACATCTTCCACACTTCTGACAAAAAAGTATGGGACTTCCTCTCGCAATTCACCTCCTTCAACACCTACATGCACCGCGTATACGCGGTCATCGAAGGCAACGAGGTGCCCATCCCGTTCAACTTCGACAGCATCCGCCGCTGCTTCCCCGAAAACCTCGCCGACAGGATCGAAAGGAAACTCCTCGACAGGTTCGAATACGGCTCCAAGATCCCCATCCGCGACTTCATGGAACAGGATGATGCGGACCTCCGTTTCCTCGCCCAATACGTCTACGACAACGTCTTCGTCCATTACACCGAGAAACAGTGGGGCAAGGACCCCTCCCAGATAGACGGCGCCGTCACCGCCCGCGTCCCCGTCTACCTCAGCAGGGACTGCAGATATTTCCAAGATACCTATCAGGGGATCCCCTCCGAAGGATACACCAGGATGATAGAGAAGATGCTCGACAGACCGAACATCGAAGTCAAACTCGACACCGATTTCAAGGACATAGAGAACCCGGAGGAATACGACCACATCTTCTATACCGGGCCGATAGATGAGCTGATGGATTACTGCTTCGGGCCCCTCCCCTACCGCAGCGTACATTTCAAACTGGAGACTTACGACAGGGAGCATTATCAGGACAATGCAGTGGTGAACTACCCCAACAACTACGACTTCACCCGCATCCACGAATACAAGTACTATCTTAACGACAGATCCGACAGGACCGTCATAGCCAAGGAATACTCGGAGGACTTCGTGATCGGGAAGAACGAGAGATATTATCCGGTACCCACCGAGGAATCCGCCGAACTGTACTCCAGATATCTGGAGGCCGCGAAAAGGAAGTACCCCAACATGCACTTCCTGGGCCGCCTCGGGGACTATAAGTACTACGATATGGATAAAGCCGTGGCAAGGGCCATGGAAGTCTACAAAGAGGTTTTCGAATGAAGGTCATGGTAACCGGAGGGGACGGCTACATCGGCAGCCACTGTGTATTGGCCCTCCTCGATTCCGGATACGACGTCCTGACCTTCGACAACCACAGCACCGGCCACATACAGACTTCCGAGAACATCTCCGGCATATCGACGGAAGGAAGGTTCCTCGGGACCTTCTCCGGCAACCTCCTGAACGTCGATGATATAAACAGGGCATTAGAAGAGAACGACATGGACGCCGTCATCCATTTCGCAGCCTTCTCCCAGGTCGCCGAATCGATGAAAAGACCCGATATCTACTACCGCAACAACGTCTGCGGGACGATGAACCTCTTGGATGCCATGAAGGACCATGGTGTCGACAAGATCGTCTTCTCGTCCACCGCAGCCACCTACGGCGAGCCCGAGTACACCCCCATCGACGAAGACCACCCCCAGAGACCCATCAACCCCTACGGCAGGACCAAGCTCACCGTCGAAGGGATGATGGACGACTATGACCTGGCCTACGGCATCAGGAGCGTACGCCTGAGATACTTCAACGTGGCCGGCGCGGACTCCGGATGCAGGGTGGGGGAATGGCACGATCCGGAGACCCACCTCATCCCCAACATCCTCAAATCCACCTTCGGCGACGGAAAGGAGTTCGAGCTCTTCGGCGACGACTACGACACCCGCGACGGCACATGCATAAGGGACTATGTGAACGTCGAGGACCTGGCGGACGCCCACATATTGGCACTGGAGTACCTCGTGAACGGAGGCGGAACGGACTTCTTCAATCTGGGTACCAACGAAGGCAGTTCTGTCAAGGAGGTGTTCGCCGAGTGCGAGAAGGTCACCGGAAAAAAGATCCCCCTGAAGATAAAGGACAGGCGTCCCGGGGACCCGGCAGTACTCGTGGCAGACAACAGGAAAGCGAAGGAGATCCTCCACTGGAACCCCCGCCGCACATTGTCCGACAGCATCCGCACCGCTTATATGTGGGAAAAGAAGATGCGCGGTAACTGAACAACATGTCCCGGAACGAGGTCGTCATACAGCACATCGTCATGCCCTCCGGCATAGTGGAAGGGGACATCCCGCTGTACAACAGAAATTCCGACGGCAGGCATTTTCCGATAGACCTCAGAAAGGGGGATACCCTCGACCTCCGTTCCCATTTCAACCTCCTTCCGATACGCAAACTTAGGGAGAATACCGAAACCGGGACCATCTTCCTCAGATTACATTTCAAAGGATCCGTTTCGGTACTCGTCACGACATACGGTCCCGGGACCGAAACGTCCGAGGATGCCATCATCCCGTCCGACGGGGAGTGTTGCATCATCGATGGTTCCGAAGGAGACCTCTTGGGGATCGTCATAACGGCGATGACCGATTCCGTCCTGGAATCCGGGGAGTTCTTGTGCCGGCCGCAATCCAGGAAAGACGTACATCTGGCACATGTGATATGCACCTATCACAGGGAGAAGGATCTGCAGGATAAGCTGGGAAGGATCGGTTCGTTCCTCGATAAGGATCCGGACATGAAGGAACACCTGGGGATCTTCATCATAGACAACGGCCGCACCATCAAAGACATCGAAAGGGGGAACGTGCGCCTTATCGGATCCCCCAACTACGGAGGAAGCGCCGGATTCGCCAGAGGGATGATGGAGGCCTGCAGGGACGGGAAGACCACCCATGTCCTCCTGAACGACGACGATGCCCGTCTGGATCCGGAGATCCTTTTCCGTACGATATCGTTCTACTCTCTGCTGAAAGACGGATTATCGGATACGATGCTGGGCGGAACCATGCTCCTCCTGGACAGACCTTGCGAAACACATGAATCCGGTGCGGTCTTCAAAGGCTCCAAACCCCATTCCCTGAAACGCCACCTCGACCTTTCGGACATAAGTTCGAACGAGGAGCTCGAGCGCGAGGAGAGTATCGATTACTTCGGATGGTGGTATCTGACCATTCCCGCAGAGACCATCAAAAAGAACGGATATCCTCTGCCGATGTTCTACAAGATGGATGATGTAGAGTACGGCCTGAGGTCCCCATCGCGCAAGGTCAACATGTGCGGGATATCCGTCTGGCATCCGTCGTTCTCCAGCAGTTATTCCGCATCCGGCACATACTATGCCCATCGGAACGACCTCGCCCTCCTCGCCTGCAACCGTATGCTCGACAGAAGGAACATAGACGAATTCATGGAAAGGGCGCTCCTGGATACCGCATGCCTCAGATATCCATCTACATCCGCCACCCTGAAGGCGATAGATGATTTCCTCAAGGGCCCGGATACCTTGTTCCGCATGTGTCTGGACGGACCTACCGGGATCGAGGGGTACGAGTATGGGGATGTCGGAGAACTGAGCGTCGGACTGAGACCGGAAAAGGAGACCCGTGCCGGATTCGGATTCCGCAAATACACACTCAACGGCCTGTTACTCCCATCATTCGGAGACATAATAACCGGTTTCGACAATATGCAGACGAAGGACTTCTACCGTGTCGGTAAAGCACTCTACGTCGTCGATGAGAAAAAAGGGACGCTTTGCAAACGCAGTCTTACGAAAGCCATATTCCAGACGATCGGACTCTATATTCTCAGGAGAAAACTGATCCGCAACATGGAGAGGTTAAACGAGGAATACGGGAGTGCATCTGCCCGCTATTCCTCGGAAGAGGGTTGGAAAGAGTTGTTCGGCGAAGAATGACCTCATCTGTTGAGGACCGTCTTCATCCTGGTCTTTATATCCACTATCGGATCGACATTGCAGGGATCTATGCCGTGGAGGGCGGCGATGTAGAGGGAGATATGGTCGCCGACCATGATCCCGTAGATCATCCTCTCCAGGAGGGACTCGCCCTTGGTGTCTATGACGGACACGGGGACGTCCCTGCTCTCCAGGAGGTCTAGCGTGGCCTTGAGGATCTTGCTGATCTCCACCAGCCTGTCGTCGCAGATGACGACCGGCATGAACTTGGTCCTGTAGGGGTCGTCGTACCATCCGACGACCTCGTTGTGGTTGAACTCGGGGACGACGCCGGAGAAGGCGATGATCTTGGAGTTCTCGTTGAGCTGGTTCTTCATGCGGACGGCGATGGCCTCCATGTCGGGGGCGCCGTACACGACGGGGACGTGGCCCTCCAGGTCCTTCGCGATCCTCCAGGCGATGCCGTCCTCGGACTCGATCTCCCTCTGATACTCCCTGAGGCGGGGGAGCATCATCCTCAGCTGGTGCCTTATACCGGGACCGCCGGCGTCCTCGATGATGGCGCCGAGGATGCCTATGAACCAGCCGATGGCGCTGCGGGGCTGCATGTCCTTCCCTTTGATGGGGACTATCGGCGTACCGATCTCCTCGGAAAGCTTCCTGAGTTTACCGCCGTGGGTCACGGTTATGACGTCGAGACCTGCATCGAGCGCGAGCTTGTACATGAAGATGGTCTCGTAGGTCTCGCCGGAATAGCTGCAGGCCACGAAGAGGGTATCCTTGTCCACCCACTCGGGGAGGGCCATGGTCTTGCAGGAGTCGACGGAGACCTTGGATGAGTAGTACATGGAGTCGGCGAATATCGCACCTCCGATGGCGGAAGCGCCCATGCCACAGACCATGACGTGCTTGTAGCGTCTCCTCACGTGGGTCTCCGACTCGAGAGCCTCGGCGAGATCATCTACAAATCCAGAGATTTCATCATTCATCTTGTTGAGCGAATCGGTTTTAAACCGCATAGGCAATCACACCATCATACACGAATTGCAATTACGCTTACACTTATTAAATCTAATTACACCCGATTCTAATTCAGATAGCAAACCACTCAATCCACACTTAACTCTTCAGTACTAAATTTGGTCTTTTTATAACATCTCAACATATTTCTATAACTGCCTACTAGTAAAACTACCAATATTGTTATAACTGCCATGGATTTTATTGTTGGCAGTATTTTTAATCCGACAGGATATCCGCATATTGTCCCGAAATCTATACCTGGCATCAATGCAAAAACTATTGAAAAACATATAACCAGAATTTTATTTTCAACAGTATTGGTTTTTTCTGTTAATAAAAAGTAAATCAGTCCAAAAATCATGTATAAGCATACATATGTTGTTCCAATACTAAAACTAAAAACCAAATTACAAGATATTATGGTTATTGCCTTCCAAGATTTCATCTGTTTATCAAATACTATGGACAATAGGGATAAAGATAAAACCAATAATGCAATACAGTTCCCTAATATCTTTTTAATTTCGACAGATACAGGAATCATATTTACATAATCTTTGATATTGATAAGCCCGTCTTTTCCTGCTGAATCTGTAGAGTAATTCATGATGGTGTCCAATAAACTGAGAGGCGTTCCATCAGTTAGTAAAAAAGGAAGGAAAAGAATCGCGACCACTATGATGAAGCAATATCCAAATTCTTTCCATTTGCGTTCTTTTATTATTAAAATAGAAAAAATTGCAGGGAATATCTTGATACCTGTTGCAATACCCAAGGAGATGTAAGACAAATACCTGATGATTTTGTTGTCTGATTGATACCCCATCAAGAATAGGAAACAAAATGAGATGCAATATATTAGGCAATTGCCTCTATCTATACAGAGGAGGATTGGGTAAGAAAACAACAACAGGCCACATAAGATCTCTGTTTTAGATTTTAGTTCTTTATTTGTTAGTTTGATTATTATTAAGCGGAGCACATATAGTGAAACCACCATAAAAATGACGAACACCATCATGGGTTCATCCGAAGATCTCATGTTAAGTGCTAAAGTAGGGTATCCATAGTCTACAGTGAATGGTATCGTATAATGCCCTATCGTTGCATATACCAAAGTTATGAGCGGAGGATAAATTACTTTCCAATATGTGTAAGGGTTATCGGAACTATACATTACACTGTTGAAATGATCATTAAAGGTGTCCGTCCAATCTTCAATAAACATCCAAGAAAAGGTCTTTCCTCCGCTCAATACAGCAGAGAATAGTGTAATCACTATGAAAATAACCAATATGGTGAAAAACATAGTAAGAACTGGATTTCTTTGTTTTTCCGATTTGTACCAGTTTTTTATCCTCTCAGATACATTGCTCATCCAAAATAGAGAATATGATTCTAATATATTAAACGTGGATTCGGCACCCCTCTTTTGAATTTTTGATCCTTGTTCTTCCGGGGTCCGGGGAAAGGGCGTAAGACCCCGATCCCGCCCGGATCCTTCGTATTTTCCGCCATACGGGGCGAAAACGCCCCCTTCCATTCCTTCATCCGGACGTACGTCCATGGCGTCCGCTGTCCGGGTCCCTGCGCACATCCGTGAGGAAGAGACGGCGGCTATTTATAGTTTAGCAATATATATTGTTTTAAGCAAAGCTTAAAACAATTATAATTGCTAAAAATCACAGGACGGGACCCTGCGGCGAAAACCGCTTACCTATGCCGGAAGGACGGAGACCATGGACTTCAGGGAGAAGACATACGAGGGCGTGGGTGCGCTGAGCGCACTCACGATGGCCGTGTTCGAGAGATGCGGCCTCAGGGACGTCATAGCGGAGGCCCTGGGTCCCGCCGGGGCGGGGAGGGACCTCCCCGTCCCGTCGGTGGTGAAGATGGCGGTCGGCGCCATGACCGCCCCCTTCGACAGGATCGCCCTCTCCCGTTTCGGGGAGTTCTACGCCTCCGCCCCCGTGGACATGCTGTTCGGGGAGGGGCTGACCAAGGACTCGCTCAACGGCACCTCGGTGGCCAGGGCCCTCGACGTCCTGTACGGGGCGGCGGACCTCGAGGAGCTGTCGTGGAGATGCTCCGAGATGTGCTGCGAAGTGTACGGGCTGTCGTCCGACATCTACCATCTGGACGCCACCAACGTGCCCGTCTATGCGGTGGTGGAGTACCTTCCCGACGGAGGCGCCCCCTCGGCGCAGTTCGGAGGGAACTCGAAGACCAACAGGAACGACCTGCGGCAGTACGACGCCATGGCCGTCGCCGACGGGAACCGGGTGCTCCGGTACCTGCGGACGTACAGCGGGAACACCGGCGACGCGGAGATGGACGCCGATGCGCTGGAGTTCCTGCGGACGCACATAGACACGGAGAGGTCGGTCTGCGTGGCCGACTGCAAGATCGTGTCCAAGGCGCTGGTCGAAGGCATGTGCGCCATGGGCCTGGGCTTCGTGTCCAGATGCCCGGAGGGCTTCTCGGAGAAGGTGAGGGAGACCATCGTCCGGTCCGTCGGCTCCTCCTATCTGGAGGAGTCGTCCCTGGGGGAGGGGTACGGGACCTACGACACGGATGCGGACACGGTCTGCGGTCCGCTCCGCTTCATAGCGTACCGGACCCCCAAGGACCGGGAGCGGGAGGTCGCCTACTACCGGGAGCAGGGGGAGAGGCTCCTGTCCCGCGCCTTCTCGAAACCCCTGAGGACGGAGTACCACTGCCGGGAGGATGCGGAGGCCGCGGCCGAGGCGGCCGCCGCCTCCGTGGGGGACATGGGGTACAGGGTGCGTTACGCCGTCTCCGAGGGCGGTAGACCCGTGAGGAGGGCGTCCCGCGGACGCCCTCCGAAGGGATCCCCTCCCCCGGAGACGGAGACCTTCTGGACCCTGGAGGTCTCCTGGGAGTTCGACGAGGCGGCCGCATCGGCCCTGGCCGAAGGGGAGGAGATACAGGTTCTGGTGACGAACCTCCCGCGTGCGAACGAGGATGCGGGGAACATACGCTTCGGGGCGACGGCGGACACTGTGGTGCGGACGTACCTGGACGAGTACAAGCCGGAGCACGTGTTCCGCCTCCTGAAGTCGGGCATAGGGATGGACAAGGTGTATCTGCACAGGGGTTCCCGCGTAGCGGCGATGTTCTTCATCGCCGGGGTCGCGGGGACCCTGCTGAGCGTCATGGACGAGATGCTGCGGAGAGGAAACGCGGACATGACCACGTACCGGATGAGGCTCGGCCTGCACGATACGACGGTGAGGGTGAAACGCACCACCGGTTACACGTACATCGACGGCCACCCGGGGGCGGGGGCCGAGATCGAGAGTTATTGCAGGATCTTCGGACTGGAACCCGAGCTCATGCTGGGGATGTGAGGGCCGTTTCGGGGCATGCGGCAGCGGGAGCCATGCAAAGGTCGAGATAATTCATGGGATGGTGCCGAATCCACGTATAACGCACGCGTAAGGATTTGTATGCGGCTCCCCCAGAACCGATTTATATTCATTCTGGGTTAGTATGATGGATGAGCAAAGGGCCTGATGGGTGTATGGATACGCTCGAATGGGCGAAATTCGTCATCCGCACCAGAGACGAGAACAACTACGGGGCGGCCATGGCCATTCTGTCCTCGTACGCCTCGAAGGGGAACGACGAGGCGGAGTTCTATCTGGGTCTCATCTATGCCAGAGGTCAGGGCGTCCCCCGCGACTTCCGTCTGGCCAGGAACTGGCTGGAGAACGCGAGCGAACAGGGGAACCTGAACGCCATGTACTTCCTGGGCAAGATCTACGTCCGCGGATACGGCACCGAGCAGAACCCGGCCAAGGCCGCGGAGCTGTTCGAGAAGCCCGCGGAGAACGGGGACCCGCGTGCGCAGTATGCTCTGGGTCTTCTGTATCTGGACGGCAACGGTGTCGGAAGGGACCTCTCCAAGACCTTCGACCTGATGTCGCAGTCCGCCAAGAACGGAAACATCGAGGCCATGTTCATACTGGGTCAGCTGTACAAGAGCGGTGCAGGGGTGGAGAAGGATCAGAAGCAGAGCGTGAGGTGGCTCTCCTCGGCGGCCATAAACGGCCACAAAGGTGCGCAGATCCTTCTGGGAGACATGTACGAGACGGGCGACGGGGTGGACATGGACCACGAAGAGGCCGGACGCTGGTACGACATGGCGGATGACAAGAACAGGGCCGCACCCGCATTCTGATAGGTTTTTTACATACTGGGTATGTGGATGGACGGGGGTCTCCCGCCCATCCGTGGAAGGGTTTCTCACTTGAGGCCTACGATCTTACCGTTGTCGGTAAGCTCGATCTTGAGGGCGGCCGGCTCCTTGGCGAGACCGGGCATCAGCATGATGCTTCCGCAGACGGGGACGATGAATCCCGCACCGGCAGAGAGGTTGACCTCCCTGACGTTGAGCCTCCATCCCTTGGGTGCGCCTTTAAGCTCCGCATTGTCGGAAAGGGAGTACTGGGTCTTCGCTATGCATACGGGAAGTCCTCCGTATCCCTGGTCGACGAGCTGGGCGATGGTCTTCTCGGCCGCAGGGCTGTAGTCCACACCGTCCGCACCGTAGATCTTGGTGGCTACAGACTCGATCTTCTGCTTGACGGAGAGACCGTCCTCGTAGCAGAACTGGAGCTCGGGCTTGGGACCCTCGAGGACCTCGACGACCTTCTGTGCGAGCTCCACGGCACCTTCCCCTCCCTTGAGGAATCCGTCGGACATGACGCACTCCGCACCGATGTCCTTGCAATGGGAGCGGACCATGGCTATGTGCTCGGGATCGTCGGTGTAGAAGTGGTTGATGGAGACGACCACGGGCATACCGTAGCCTTTCATGTTCGCTACGTGCTTGTCGAGGTTGGCCATCCCTTTGGCCAGTGCGTCGGCGGTGAACGACTCGGGGTTCTTGAGGTCGGCGCCTCCGTGCATCATGAGGGCGCGGATGGATGCGACAACGACGACCGCACTCGGCCTGATGCCGGACTGCCTGCACACGATATCCATGAACTTCTCCCCTCCGAGGTCGGCCGCGAAACCCGCTTCGGTGACCGCATAATCCCCGAAGGCCATGGCGGCCTTGGTGGCGATGACGCTGTTGTTGCCGTGCGCGATGTTGGCGAACGGGAACCCGTGGATGAAGACGGGCTGTCCCTCGAGGGTCTGGACCAGGTTGGGCATGAGGGCGTCCCTGAGTATGACCATCATGGATCCGACGCATCCGAGCTGTCCTGCGGTCACGGGCTTCTTGTCGTAGGTGTAGGCGACGACGATGCTCTCGAGCCTCTTCCTGAGATCGGCATAGTCGGTGGAAAGTGCCAGGATGGCGGATATCTCGGAAGCGGAGGTGATGAGGAACCCGCTCTCGTGGGTCACTCCGCCGTTGAGTTTGGAGTCTCCGAGACCCACGACGATGTGCCTGAGCTCGCGGGCGTTCATGTCCATGGTCTTCTTCCACACTATGCGGGAGGGATCGATGTTCAGGGGGTTGTCCCTGACGAGGTTGTTCTCCAGGACCGCGGACAGGAGGTTGTGGGCGGCCGATACCGCATGGATGTCTCCGGTGAATTCGAGATCGATCTTCCACATGGGATACACCTGGGACATGCCTCCCCCGGTAGCCCCTCCCTTCACTCCGAAGGTGGGTCCCATGGAGGGCTCTCTGAGGGCTCCCACGACTTTCTTCCCGATCTTCGCCAGTCCCTGGATGAGACTGATGGTGGTGACGGTCTTCCCCTCTCCGGCGGGGGTAGGTGTCACCGCGGTCACGAGGACCAGTTTCCCTTTCTTCGTCCCTTTCTTGTTCAGGACGTCCAGGGGGACCTTGGCGATGTACTTGCCGTACTGCTCGAGGTCTTCGGACGAAAGTCCGATCTGGGCAGCGATCTCTGTGATGTTGCGAACCTTTGCGCTCTCGGCGATCTCGATATCGGTCTGCATGATGACAGTTAGCCAATCACCTTTTTTATAACTATCACCGCGTGTACATCCAACATCATCCAATCCCTCGAAAGAGCAATAAACGACATGCCCTTATCGACTGCACAAACCCTGTAACGGGGATTTTGAAAGGGCGGCGCAGATGGTCTATCAGAACTATATCTTCGATTTCGAGAGCACCGTTGCCGACCTTACGAACGGATACCGCATAGCGTACACGACGGCGTTCCAGCATTTCGACATGCCCTTCGACGTATCCAAGGAGAAGGAGTACTACGGTATGCCGTTGGATGTCCTCTTCAGCAAATACCACCGCGGCTGCACGTGCATGTACAGGGACTTCGTGACCATGCTCATGTCCACGTACGACAGGAACGTCATCGCCGGTACGACCATCTACGCCGATGCGGGCCGCTGCATAGCGATGCTCCACGGGATAGGCTGCAGACTTGGGATCGTGTCCGACTCCTACGAACAGCATATCCACCAGATCCTGGGGGAGTTCGGTCTTGGGAAGATGTTCAGTTCCGTGGTCGGAGCCGAGAGGATGGCCTTGCGGAGGCCCCACCCCTATTGCCTGGACCTCTGCCTGAGGGAGATGGGGTCCGAAAGGACGAACACCCTCGTGGTGAGCTCCAACCCCAAGGACATAGAGATGGGGCGGCAGGCGGGGGTGGACACCGCCTTCATCGACAGAGGAGGGGCGATAGGGCCCGACTGCGGACCCACATATTATCTGGAGACCCTCGACCGTCTTCCATTCATCTGATTCACTATATCGCGCATATTATGTGAGATATCCCGACAGAGATAATTTTTAATCTATCCTAAATTGAAATTTTAAGATTAGGAATGGCTAAATATAACATCGCCATGCTGGTACCAATGAGTAATCGCATATCGGACTCAGAGGAACCGGCCCCAACAACCGGCTCCAGGGAAAAAAGAAAGTTCCCAGGTCCGGACTTTCCTTCAGGGAAGGCTCGGTTTTGGGCCAAATTCCCGGTGGTTTGAATGAAGTTGGAAGATATGAAGTGCGGGGACACCGCCACCGTGGTCACGGTATCAGGGTCTGGACAGCTCAGAAAACGCGTCCTCGACCTGGGCCTGACCAGGGGAGCAGAAGTGAAAATGATACGGATAGCCCCGTTGGGCGATCCGGTGGAGATAGAACTAAGGGGGTACAGGCTTACGGTCAGGAAGACCGAGGCTTCGGTCATAGAGCTGGAAAACCTCGTTTCAGCCTCGGATCGTACGGAATCCGGAGAGGCTGCGCTATGATCACGGCGGCACTCATAGGTAACCCCAACAGCGGAAAGACCACGGTATTCAACAAGCTTACCGGCAGCATACAGCACGTCGGTAACTGGCCGGGGGTCACCGTCGAAAGGAAGCAGGGATACATCAGGAACACGTCGAAGGACAGGATCCTCGTCGTGGACCTGCCGGGAGTCTACTCGCTCTCCCCCTATTCCCCCGAGGAGATCGTCTCCAGGGATTATCTCATAGGGACGCAGGAGAGCAAGCCGGACGTCGCCATAAACATCGTCGACGCATCCAACATGGAGAGGGCTCTGTACCTCCTGCTGCAGGTCGCCGACCTGGGAATACCCATGGTCGTCGTCCTCAACATGGTCGACATTGCCGAGAAGAACGGCATGAGGGTGGACAGCAGGGAATTGGCGGAATCCCTCGGATGCGAGGTCGTCGAGACCATCGGCATCAGGAACATGGGGACTTCGGAGATAGGAGAGGCCGTCCAGCGCGCCTACGACTCGAAGAAGGTCCCGAAGACCATCACATACTCCGAATCCCTCGAGAGATGCATATCCGACGTGCAGGCGATAATCGCACCGCAGGTCAGGGACGGCCTCGAGAGATGGTGCGCCATCAAGATGATCGAGCGCGACGAGATGGTCGTCAACGACCTCGACGCCGATGTGGTGGAGAAGGCCAACGAGGTCATCTCCGCATTCGAGAAGGAATCGTCCGACGACGGTGTGCAGATCGTCGCCACCGAGAGATACGACGCAGCGGAGAGGATAGAGAAAAGCTGTATGCACAGGTTCGAGGAGAAGAAGAGGAAGGATGTCTCCATATCCGACAAGATCGACAACATCCTCCTGAACAGAGTCCTCGGGATCCCGATATTCCTCGCCGTGATGCTCGCGGTCTACTACATATCCATACAGACCGTCGGGACCTGGGGTTCCGACTGGATCAACGACAACGCCACGGCATGGCTGCAGGACACAGTCAGAGACGCCCTGACGGACGCCAACGTGTCGACGGCCCTCACCGGCCTCATCGTGGACGGTATCATCGCAGGGGTGTTCGCCGTCCTCGGATTCCTGCCGCAGATCATCGTACTGTTCCTTTGCCTGTCCATACTGGAGGAGTGCGGATACATGTCAAGGGTCGCATATCTCCTGGACCGTCTGTTCTGCCGCTTCGGGCTTTCCGGTAAGACCGTGATACCCGTAGTCATCGGTATGGGATGCGGAGTCCCGGCCATCATGGGTTCCAGGACCATAGAGGACGAACAGACCAGACGCATAACCGCCATGACGACCACGTTCGTCCCGTGCAGCGCGAAACTCCCCATTATAACGATCATCATCGCCGCATTCTTCCACGAATCGGCCATAGTGGCCCTCTCGATGTACGTACTCGGGATCTGCATGATCCTCATGTCCGGCATCATCCTGAAGAAGTTCAGCGGAGTGACCGGAAAGCCATCCCCCTTCGTCATGGAGCTTCCCGTCTACCACGCCCCCACCTGCCGCAACGTCCTGACCAACACCGGAGAGAAATCCTGGTCCTTCGTGAAGAAGGCAGGTACCTTCATCCTCCTGTCTTGCGTCATCGTATGGTTCCTGTGCTCCTACGACTGGGGACTCGGATTCATCGGAAGCAACGAGACGGACGGGTCCATGCTCGCCGACATAGGAGGGGCCATAACCAACCTGTTCGCCCTGCAGGGATTCGGCAACCACTGGGAACTCACCGTATCTTCGATCACCGGACTGCTGGCCAAGGAGAACCTCCTCGGAACCCTGGCGATCCTCGTGGATCCCAGCGGAATGGCCACGGACGAAGAGGGTCTGCTCACCGCGGCAGGCCTTGCGGCGTTCTGCACGTCCGGAGAGGCCATGGCGTTCCTGATCTTCAACCTCCTGTGCGCCCCGTGCTTCGCCGCCATAGGTGCGATGCGCAGGGAGCTCGGGACCTGGAAGGCCACCGGTTTCGCCGTCCTCTACCAGTGCATACTCGCATGGTGCGCATCCCTGGTGTTCTACCAGCTCTGGCGCATAGTGCACGGGATGTTCGACCCGATAGGATTCGTGATCGCAGTGGCGGTCTGCTGCGTCTACGGCTACTTCCTGGTGGCCAAGGACCCGGTGGGAGCCATCAGGAAGAACATGGAGAAGGTCAAAGCAGGAGGTGCTGCCGAATGAACATGGCCACCGCCCTCGTACTCATCGTGGTAGCCCTGATCATCATAGGTGCGATGTACGGCTCCTACAGGATGATCAAGACGGGAGACACCTGTGCAGGATGCCCCAACCGCGGGACCTGCCGTTGCCACGAGAAGAATCCGATCAACTGCACCGTGAAGAAGGACTGATACCCGGCGGGGCTGGAAACCCCGCCCGCAAACAACTTATCCCTTCTTAAGGATTAATCTTCCCTAAAATATAATTTTTAGATTAGGAAGACTTAAAAACTAAGACCCGATGCATAGGGCTGATTCAAATGAACACTGCAACATTGGTCGTTCTGGCATTGGTAGTGGCCCTCATAGCAGGGGCCGTCTACGGCTGTTTCAGGACCCTTCACTCCAAGAAATGCTGCGGATCCGGAAAGGGTTGCTGCAAGGACGAAGAGACCTGCCACTGCTCCATCAGAAAGGAGCAGTGATCCGGTCGGGGGACCGTCTGGTCTTTCCGATCATTCTTCCGCCCCATCGATATGGATCATCTGGGTATTCTGTCTTCTGCGGAGGTTCTCCACGAGCTGCTTTGCCTCTGCACTGCCCATCCTCGCGGCCTCGCCTATACGTCTGAACCCCTCTTCGGGGTCCTGACGGACACCATCCCCCTCTATGTACATCCGGCCGATCTGGAACATCGAATCCGCATCCCCTGAATCGGCCAATTCCCTGTAGAGTTTGAAAGCACCCTCCTTATCCGGGGGGACACCGTCACCGGACAGAAGCATGGTCGCCATGTTGAACTTCGCCACGGGGATCCTCTCTGAGCACCGGGAATACCAATCGAAAGACGCTTTCTTCCCGCCATCGACGATACCGTCGTAGGTGAGGGATGCCATCTTGAACTGCGCCTCCGGAAAACCCGCTTCGGCCGACCTGCGGAACATTTCCGACGACCTCCCGGGATCGACGTCCACACCGTTACCGGATTCGTACATGCATCCCAATTTGAACATCGACACCGGATCTCCGGCGGAAGCCGCGCGACCGTACCATACGGCGGCCGTCTTCTGGTCGGGAGACGCCCCGATCCCGTAGAAGCACACGTCCCCCATGCACCCGTAGGCGGGCTCGAAACCAGCATCGCAGCACGACTGGATATATTCCCTTCCTTTCCCGGGATCGCTGAAGTCCCCTTCGGAGAGAAGGATGTTTCCCAGACGGAATGCCGCAGGTATGTTTCCGGCGGAAGCCGCATTCTCGTAGAACCTCATGGCGGAGCGGACGTCCTTCTGGACGCCGTTGCCCGAATACAGCAGCTCTGCAAGGCCGAACATACCCTCGGGATAACCTGAATCTGCCACGGAACGGAAGATATCCGCGGCTTTGGATGCATCCTTTTCGACACCGTTCCCTACGACCAGGTCGATGGCGTTTCTGCATAGGGTCTCCGCTTCCTGAGGATCCATAGGAGGTCAATCCGCTATTCCGTATTTATCTGCTGGGTAGGGGTCCGGACAACACTAGGGAAATAACATGACAGTGTGGAGAAAAGGTATGACTTATACATGTGCCAGATAAAGAAAACATGCCTGGACGGAATGTCGACATAATACCTTGCATCCATGGCGTTCACCGTCACCTGAAAAACCATTAAATATCGCCTTTGAATACAATTGAACAGTTGAACAAGTGTTCAAGTGATTAATATGGAAGAAGAACACTGTGAATGCGAGACGGAAGAGTTCGTCGGCAGGATACGCGATGGCATGTTGGATGACGATACCGTCATGGATATGGCCGATCTCTTCAAGATATTCGGGGACAGCACGCGCATACGCATACTGTGGGCACTCCATGAAAGCGAGATGTGCGTACGCGGGATCAGCAAGAGCCTCGACCTCTCGATGTCCGCCGTATCCCACCAGCTGAAAGCCCTCAAGGATGCCGACCTGGTCCAAAGCCGTCGCGACGGGAAGAACATCTACTATTCCCTGTGCGACGAGCATGTCGAGATCCTCCTGAATACGGCGCTCACGCACCTCAAGGAGGAGAAGTGATGAGACGCACATATGGGATCGACATAGACTGCGCCAACTGTGCCAGGAAGGTCGAGGAGGCCATCTCAGAGGTCGATGGGATAGAATCCGTGACCCTGTCCTTCGTGGACAAGAGGATGTTCATAGAGGTATCGGACGGCAACGTGGATCGCTTCGACGAGATCGAGAAGGCGGCGGAGGAGACCGCCCATCGGGTCGAGTCCGATTTCAGGATGTGGCGCACCGATACGGTATCCGAATGCGATGACGAGAAGGAGAAGGACACCTATCTGATACCCCGCATATGTACGGGAGTGGCATTCCTGGCATTCGGCCTCCTGTTGGAATATGTACTCGACTGGAACATCGACGGGACGGTCCTCCGCGCCGTCTTCCTGATAGGACTGCTGGTCGTCGGATACGACGTGGTCGTGAACGCCGTACGCAACCTCGTACACGCCCGGTTCCTGGACGAGAACTTCCTCATGACGGTTGCCACGTTAGGCGCTCTTGCCATCGGATATTGGACTGAATCCGTGGCGGTCATGCTGTTCTACCAGATAGGCGAATTCTTCCAAGACCGTGCCGTGGACCGCAGCAGAGAGCACGTGAAGGCGCTGGCTGAACTGAAGGCCCCGTATGCGACCGTCATAAGGAACGGAAAGACCCAGACGGTCCAACCGGAGTCCGTGGAGGTTGGCGAGACCGTAGCCGTGGGACCCGGCGAGATGGTACCCATAGACGGGATAGTGACCGCAGGGGAGGGATTCGTAGACACGAAGGCCATGACCGGCGAACCCGTACCGAGACACGTCGGAGTCGGCGACAAGGTCCTGGCAGGATACATCAATACGTCGGAAACCCTGATGGTGCGCACGGAGACCGCATACAGGGACTCGGCATCCGCCAAGATCCTTGCACTCATAGAGGACTCGGCATCACGCAAATCGAGGTCGGAGAAGTTCATCACCAGGTTCGCCAAGGTCTACACACCCGCAGTTGTACTCTGTGCCCTGGCAATCGCCGTCATCCCCTCCGTTGCAGACCCTTCCGGTTGGAAGGACTGGGTCTACAAAGGCCTGATCTTCCTCGTGGTCTCCTGCCCTTGCGCCCTGGTGGTATCCGTCCCCCTGTCATACTACTGCGGGATAGGAAGGGCGTCCAAGGACGGCATACTCGTGAAGGGGAGCACATTCATCGAGGCACTTTCCGGAATAGATAAGGCCGTATTCGACAAGACCGGGACCCTGACAAAAGGGGAGTTCTCCGTCAACCGCATAGAACCGGAAGGGATGTCGGAAACCGAGCTCCTGGATCTGGCGGCATGTGCGGAGGCCTTCTCAGACCACCCCATATCCAAATCGATAATCGGACGTCTGGGTCATGACATAGACCCGTCCCGCATATCGGACTCGTCCGCGATCCCCGGAAAGGGCGTGGAGGCCATGGTGGACGGCCGTGTTGTGACCGTCGGAAACGTCCGGATGATGAAGGAATGCGGTATAGACTTGGAATCGGAAGGGGACAGGTCCGAGACTAACGTATACGTCGCCGTGGACGGGAAGTACGCCGGACGTCTGGTGATATCCGACGGACTGAAGGACGATGCGGAGGATGCCGTCTCCTCTCTCAAGGACATGGGTGTGAGGACGTACATGCTCACCGGCGACACGGAACCCGTCGGAAAGGCCGTGGCGGAGAGACTCCGCCTCGACGGATACAGGGCGGAGATGCTCCCCGGGGACAAGACCTCCGAGCTGGAGAGGATAATGTCCTCGTCCGAAGGGAAGACATGCTTCGTAGGTGATGGGATAAACGACTCCCCCGCCCTCGCCAGGGCCGACGTCGGCATAGCCATGGGATGCATCGGTTCGGATTCCGCAGTGGAGGCGGCGGACGTGGTCATCCTGGACGACAGCCCCTCCAAGGTCGCATCATCGATACGGATATCGAAGAGGACGCAGACCATAGTCGCGGAGAACATAGTCCTGGCCCTCGCAGTCAAATTCGCCATCCTCGCACTGACCGCCTTCACGGATGCGGTGGACATGTGGATCGCCATCTTCGGGGACGTGGGGGTCCTGGTGATCGCCGTCCTGAACGCCGTCCGTGCCCTGAGGATACCCCGCGGGGACGCTCGGAACAGGATGTCGGAGGGGCGCTGCGGAGACTGATCCCCATACACTACGAAATCCGTATACTACCCATCCGATTTACACCATTATACGGATTTCGTAAACCCCTTCGTATATATTTTATAGGGATGGAATGTACCCCCATACGGGATGCACGATGAAGGTTGGGATAGACCTCGGTACGACTTATTCGACGATCGCTAGATACGACGGCATATCGTCAAAGGCCGAGATCATACCGAACGTCTTCGGTAAGGACCTGACCCCTTCAGTGATATGTTTCCTCGAGGACGAGACGATAATCGGCGACGAGGCCAAGGACATGCAGGCCGGTGGCACGGGTGCTGTCGCATCGGTGTTCAAACGCAGGATGGGGGATCCCGATTACGTTTTCGAGGCATTCGGCAGGACATACGACGCCTGCGACCTGTCCACCATCCTCCTGAAGAAACTGATATCCGATGCGGAGAAGAGGACCGGCGAGAAGATAGACGGTGCGGTGATAACCGTCCCTGCATATTTCAACGACCTCCAGAGGAAGGCGACCATACGCGCCGGGGAGGCATGCGGCATAGGCGTCATGAAGATCGTGAACGAACCCACCGCCGCAGCGGTATACTACGGCTACAGGCACTCCAACGGGAAGACCGTCCTGGTGTACGACCTCGGAGGAGGGACCTTCGACGTCACCGTCGTCAGAGTGGAAGGCGGGAAGATAGACGTCGTCGGAACGGCGGGGAACCATCTGCTCGGAGGCAAGGACTGGGATGCAGTCCTGGTGGACGAGGCATGCAAGAGGTTCTCCGACGAGTTCGGAGAGGACCCGAGGGAGGATGTGTCCGTCATGAACGAGATGGCGGTCGCCGCCGAGGACTACAAGAAGCTTCTCAGCAAGGCTGGGGAAGTCAGTGTCACCGTCAGATACGACGGGAACGTCGGAAGATACAGGATCACCCGCGACGAGTTCGATTCGAAGACCAGATTCCTGCTCAAGGCCACCAAGGACGTCATCGACGGCCTGTTCGAGGACATAGGGATGGACTTCTCCGACATAGACGAGATCCTCCTGTGCGGGGGATCCACCAGGATGCCGCAGGTGGCCGAATACCTCAGGGTCCTCACGGACACGGACGTGATAACCCATACGGATACGGACCTGGCGGTGGCCAAAGGGGCCGCCATGATGGCCGACTACTACGAAAGAGGGACGGGCGCCGACGGCATGGAGATATCGGATGTGACGTCCCACAGCCTCGGGGCGCTATCCGTGAACGGGGACGGTACCCGCTACATCAACAAGATAATCATACCCGCCAACTCGAAAGTCCCCTGTTCCATGACCAGGCCGTTCATGATAGACGGGGGCAACATGACCGACAGGATCGAGGTCTACACCCTGCAGGGCGAAAGCGAGATCCCCCTGGACTGCACCGTGCTGGAGAAGAACGTGGTCACCGGTTTCGACAACGACGGGGACGGCGCGGTTATCGACATAGAGTACATGTACGGCGGGGACGGGACCGTCCGCGTCAGGGCGTTCCAGAACGGCAGGCCTGTGACGGTCTCGACGGAACCGGTCCCCGAGGACGTGTCCTGGATGGCAGGAGCCCCCGGGAACCACACGACCGAGATGCCGATAACCAGCAACATCGTCGTCTGCATAGACCTCTCCCGCAGCATGAAGGAGAGCATGGCCGAGGTCAAGGATGTCGTGAGGGACTTCATACACGGGATATCCGGATGCGACACCCGCATCGGACTGATAGGGTTCGGGGACAGGGTACAGGTGTTCAAGGACCTCACGGTGGATACGGGCGCCGTGATGAGCTCCCTCAACGACCTGAAGGTGAACATGCTAGGGAGAGGTACCGACAGGAGTCCCCTGAAGGCGGCCATGGATATGCTTATGGAAACGAAGGGGGCACGCACCGCGGTAGTCCTCTCCGACGGGGAATGGGGACGGAGGGACAACGCCATGGACGAGGCCGAGGCCTGCAGACGCAACGGCATCGGCGTAGTGGCCGTCGGTTTCGGCGACAATGTGGAGATGTCCTTCCTCAGGCAGATCGCCACCGTGGAAGACGGGGCCATGCTGACCACCCTGGGGGATCTGAAGAACGCATTCGGTACGATAGCCACCGCCATAACGTCGGAGGCCGAGGACCTGAGGGAAAGGAGGTCTTGAGGACATGGCCCAGGAAAGAGAGAACTATTGCTATCTGCTCGGACTGAACCCGTATAGGGAGGACAGGTACAGCAAGGGCGAGATCGTCAAACGCATAGACGAAGCGGAGGAGAAATGGAGGAAGGAGGCCCAGGCGACTTCGAGCTCCCTCAAGAGGAAGTTCAGGGCCAACACCTACCTGTCCATGGTCACGGACATGTACGCCGTGGTAGAGAGCAACGTCCTCCTGGAGGACGAGTTCGAGAACGGGAGGACCCTGCTCGAATCCAAGGCCTCGAAGCTGAACAAGGACGTCATAGTCCTCCACGACGGATCCTCGTATCTGATACCCGGTGCTGAGAACGAGCTCGCCAAGAGGCTCAAGTGGGCGGACGTCGACGGCCCCACGGTGCTCAGGGCATCGAAGATACAGCCCGTACCAGCCCCGAAACCGGTGGACGACGACATCATGACCGCATTCGAGAAACTGTCGGATGTGGGTCTGTACACCTCCAAGGAACTCCTCAACACCCTCATAGAGCTGCCCTCCATGAACATGGACATCAACAGACTGGACCCGGGATGCAGACCGGAGGAGGTCCGCGATGCCTTCGGCGCCGTCGAGAGAAGACTCAGCGCCATGAAGGCCGGGAACATAGAGAACCAGGACGCCTACATCCAGGCGATGAGGGCCCTCAAGGTCGTCATGTACCCGGACGACAGACTGGCTATGCTCGACAGGTACGGCAGATGCATGAGGGCCATGGAACCGGCCATCGAGAGCATGGAGGAGGACTACGGACAGCCATTCACCAGCAACTACCTCCACGGCCTGATATCCATATACGGGTCCCACGAGGCCATAGACAACGAGATGGCCGTAGCCATACTCGAGGCGTACTGCTGCAAAAGGCATTTCATAGCCAACTTCTCATCGAAGAACACGCGCCTCACCATATGTCCCAGCTGCAAGGCGATGGTGGCCGACGGCAAGGACACCGTGTTCTGCCCCGTATGCGGAAAGGCCATGCGCATAGTCTGTCCTCACTGCGGGACCACGCAGCCGTCCACGTACCGCAGCTGCATAAAATGCGGATTCGGGTTCGAGGAGGGATTCAGGGAGGTACGCCGCGAAAGACAGGCGATCATGGACCTCCTGGCCGAGGGCGACGTAGGCGGAGCCGAGGACAGATTCGGCTCCATGCAGGAAAGGTTCCCCGAATTCACCGAGAACAACGACCTGTTGGTCAGGATCGGCAAGGCCTCCTCCGACTACAGAAGGGCCCTGGGCAGGATAGACAACGACTACCGCATAAGGAACCTGTACGATCTGAAGACGACCGTCGAAAGTGCCAGGATCCAATTTCCTAGGATCATGGAGGCGGACTACGTCGCCGAAAGGTATTCCGAGGCCTGCGAGAAGGTACAAGAGGCGGACACCTTATGCTCCCTTGCGGCAGATTCGGAGGGAGAGGACACCATGGACCTCTACATCAAGGCCGCAGACAAGTGCCCGGACCACCCCAACGCCGTTAGGAGACTCAGGGACTATCCTCCCGAGGGTCCGGCCGATGCAGTGTGCCAGGTGAGGAAGGACACCGTCCTCCTGAGATATGCGGTCCCATCGGACAGGAAGGGCGTATCCTTCTGCATATACAGAGGGAGGAACACCCTCCCGGAGGTCGACCAGTCCACGGTCCCCCTCGCAGAGATACCCGGAGGTGTATTCCTCGACAAGACCCTCGACCCGGGTGTCGATTACTATTACAAGATCCATTCCAAGAGATGGGGCATCCTGTCCCGCGACTTCGCACAATGCGGTCCCGCCATGGTCCTCAGCGAAGTGGAGGGTGTGAAGGTCGAGACCATAGAGGACGGCCTGCGCATCACCTATCCGACCCCCAGGGGATGCAGCCGCGTCCGCATATGGAGGAAGGAGGAAGGGGATGCGGGCCAAGAGGAGGTCGAGATCGTCCACGGGAACACGGGGACGGTGGAAGACAGGAGCCTGAAAGGCGAGACCGTTTACCACTATCTCTTCGTGGCAGAGTACGACGTCAACGGAAGGACCGAGCGTTCCCTAGGGACAGTGTTCTCAGGAAAGACGTCCAGATACCCGGAGCCCGTGAACGACATGGAGGTCTCGTGGAACAGGACGGACGGGTCCTACTCCGCCAGATGGAGCAGTACGGAGAAGGTCGTACTGTACGCATCCCCCAGGAAGGCGAGGATCTTCGGCACGGCGGTACCGGTCGAGGACGTGGAAAGATGGATGTCCCCCGTGGAACCGGACGAGGTCTATGACAACGGATGCAAGTTCGACCTTCCGGACGGAGCGGTGATCTTCCTGTACCCGATGGTAAGGATAGGCCGCACTGCGATAAGGGGAAGGGAGGTGATGATAACCAATCTGCGCCCGTTCAGGGACGTGGAGAAGAAGATGGACGGGGGCGACTGCGACATCACCGTCACCTGGCCGGAGGGCGCGGAGTCAGCTATAGTCGTCGTCAGCGACCCGGGTGCCAGAGAGGACCAGCCCCGGTCGGAGAAGATCACAGTGAGCAGGGAACTCTACGAGAAGGACGGGAGGATACGCATACAGATGGGTATGTCCAACAAGAAGACCGTGACCCTCCTGGCTGTCTACGACGTGGAGGGGACCAAGGCGGAGTCGATACCCTTCACCATGGACGTCTACTCCGGATCCAGTACAAAGGTGAGGTACAGCGTCCGCGAGGAGAGGGTGAAGGAGGACAGGAACCTCACGAGAATAGTAATGGACCTCGAATGCGCCGAAGGCGACTCCATACCCCGTTTGGCGATGACCGCCACCAACGTCGGCATCCCTCTGAGGATGAACGACGGGGAGGTCGTCTGGGACTCCCAGGATCCAATCGCACTGCAGGATGGAAGGGCACAGACCTGGTTCACAATGGACAAAGGAAAGGCGGATCTGAAAAGGATGAGGCTGTTCTTCGTGAACAAAGAGGAATACAGCCTCTATAAGCTGATCCATCCGCTCTACAGGGAGGTGTGACGATATGGGTATATTGAGGAGCAGGAACAACTACGTGTGCCCGTTCTGTTTCAACGACGTCAATCTCGCGAAGATACATTATGCATGCACGAACCCGCTCTGCACCAAGACGTTCCTGGACAGCGTGGACGGAAAACGTTTCAGATCCGAGTTCAAGGAAGGCGAGGAGGTCGACATAGAGAACTCCGTGTTCCTGGGCAAGGACCCCAAGGCCTCCGATGCGGTGACCACCAAGAACCACATAGTCCGCGGATCCGCCAACGGCTGCTGCGACATATGCGGACGTGCCGCATACACTAGACTGTGTCCGATATGCCACAACCCTATACCCGCGGGGGCGGAGGAGAACGGCAGCAACATATTTGTCGTGCTGGGATCGGAAGGTGTGGGGAAGAGCCACTATATCGCCGTACTCATAAACCAGCTGAGGACGATGTTCTCCACCGAGTTCGGGACTACCTTCACCCCCGCCACCGACAGGACGACCATCCGGTACAACGACTCCTATTACAGGAGACTGTTCGAGGAAGGACGCAAGCTGGCACCTACCACGTCGTACAGCGAGGACCGTGACTCCAGGGAACCGATGGTGTACTACATGAAATTCCCGGGAGAGAAGAGCCAGGAGTACACGCTGGCGTTCTTCGACACGTCCGGAAAGGACCTGGATTCCGACGACAAGACCGTGGTCCTGAGTCTTGGGTCCTTCATATCCAAGGCCTCGGGGATCGTCCTCCTGGTGGATCCCCTGCAGATCCCCTATGTGAACAAGAGGATCCGCATGGACAACAAACCGTTTGAGGTCACTGACATCAGGGACCGTCTGGCATATATCACGGAGATCGTCCGTACAGGCAACAAGCTGAAGCGCAAGGACAGGATAGACATCCCTCTGGCGGTCGTACTGACAAAGACCGACGTCCTCATGAAATCCCCCGAGAACGACGAGGAGGAACGCATCCTGTTCGGCCCCGAGTCCTCCATACATGTGGAGAGGGAAAAGGGGAAGTTCGACAGGGTCTGCTTCGACGAGATCAGCGTGGAGGTGGAGGAATACCTACGCCGCACCGTAGGGCAGGAGTTCATAAATGACGTCGGACAATACTCCAGACACGAATACTTCGCCGTATCCGCCTTGGGCAACAACCCCTCCGGGAGCGTACTGACCAAGGAGATCAACCCGTTCAGGGTGGAGGATCCGTTCATCTGGCTCTTCAACACCTGCAGCGGGAACGGGAGCATGAGACAATGACGGAAGAGAACTTGGAGCAAACCGCCGTGACGGAAGGCGCGGAAACGACACCCGGAACGGAGACCAAGAAGAAGACGACCAGGAAGAAATCGTCCACCGGGACCAAGAGGGCAACCGTGGCCGATGTCATGAAACGCCTCGACACGATCGAGAAGAACATGGCGGAGAACGCTGCATTGGCGGCCGAGAGCGACGGCAAGGTGGAGGACATATACTTCATGACATCGGACATGTCCGGGAAGATCGGCATAATCGCCGAGACCCCGAAGCCCGTGACGGGCGATATGCCAGCGGGTCAGGAGTTCGTCACATCCAGAGAGCAGTTCAACACCTACAGCAAACTTCTCAACCGCCGCGAGGGGGAACTGGCGAACCAGAAGATGCTGAACCTCATGATGCAGATGTGCAACATGAGGGAGGACTTCGTCAAACTGTGCACAGAGATGGAGAAGAAGATAAGCAAGTTCACGGCCAAGGAGGTGCTGGAATCCTTCAAGGCCTATGAGATCGACATGGAGAACATGCTGCTGGACGCAGGCGTCTCCATAGGGCCGTACGGAAAGGACGGCGACAAGATAGACACCCTCCACCAGAGGATCGTCGGGGTTGTCGCCACGGACGACGCAGCCAAGAACGGCGTCATAGCCAAGAGGATCTCCGAGGGATACGAGTACAACGGCCGTGTCCTCGTGAAAGAGAAGGTAAACGTCTTCAAGAAAGTGGGAGGGGTCGCGAAGACGGCCTCCGAAGAGACAAAGGACTGATCAGGACTATAGAAGGATGGGATGGGAAATGACCGAGGACTACTACATAGGGATCGACCTGGGAACTACATATTCGTGCTTGGCGTTCGTCGACGACGTCGAAGACCAGCCGACGGTGGACAAGAACTTCGAACAGGAGGAGACGACACCCTCCGTGATACTCTTCAACGATAACGGGGAGATAATCGTCGGATCCCCTGCGAAGGAGATGTCGGTGATGTACCCTGCAGACAGGACCGTCACCGCCATCAAGAGAAAGATGGGAGAGGACTACAAGATCACCGTCGACGGCAAGGAATACACGCCCGTCACCCTGTCTGCGGCCATTCTCAAGAAGATGATCAACGACTTCAACGACAACCACGCCTGCGATGTCAAAAGGGCCGTGATAACATGTCCGGCATACTTCGGTCATGAAGAAAGGGAGGCCACGAAACTCGCCGGGAAGGTCGCGGGACTGGAGGACGTGACCATCATAAACGAACCTACCGCCGCGGCCATATCCTTCGGGTTCGGCCACATGGAGGACGGGAAGAAGAGGGTCATGGTATACGACCTCGGAGGAGGGACCTTCGACGTCACCATACTGGAGATCGACGGGAATGTCTTCACGGCAGTGGCCACCGACGGGGAGAGGTTACTCGGCGGAAAGGATTGGGATGCCGCCCTGACCAAGATTATAGTCAGGAAGATCGCCGAACAGAGCGGTATCGAGGAAGAGGACATCGAGGCGGACGACGATATCATGCAGACCCTAGTCCTCGATTCAGAGACCCTCAAGAAAAGACTGTCCACAGCCGAATCCTCCAGGGGAACCATCAGCGTGGGCGGGAAGAAGATCGCCTACAATGTCACCAGAAGCGAATTCGATGCGGCCACCAAACCTCTTATCCAGGCTACGGTCGACATCATCAAGAGGACTCTCGACTCCAAAGGATTCACGGAATCCGACATCGACTCCCTGCTCCTGGTCGGAGGGTCGTCCAGGATGCCCCAGGTAAGGGAGAACATATCGGAGGCCTTCCCGGGGATTCACATGGAGCTCTACGACCCCGACCAGTCCGTAGCCAAGGGTGCGGCACTCCTCTGCAGGTCCAACCATAATGCCCCCAAACCTACTCCTGTCCCTGTACCCGTTCCGGATCCCGTGCCTGAACCCGTTCCGGATCCCGTGCCTGAACCTGTTCCGGATCACAAGGACGAGACCAAGGAGGAAAACAACCTCACGAAGACGGAGGAGACAAAGGAAGAGGAGGAGATCGAGAAACCCGAAAAAGTCATCGAAGTCCACAACGTCCTCAGCAAATCCTTCGGAATATGCGCCATCGACGAGGATAAGAACGAGTACATCTCCAACATAATCTTCAGGAACGAGGTCCTCCCGATCACGGCTGTGAAGACCTACTACCCCATGGAAGACGGCCAGTTGACCATCAAGGTCCAGATCTATGAGGATTCGGCCCTCAACAACGACGATGGGAAGAAGATCGCCATCGAGGATGGATACATGGTCGGGGAATTCCAGATGGAACTGCCCGAGGAGGTCACCCGCGATACCCCTGTGACCGTCAAATTCATAGCATCGGACGAAGGCATACTCACTGCGGCCGTGGATTGCATGGATGTACATGGCGATTACAGGCTCCAGAACAAGTTCCAGATGTCGGCCGGAGATCTGGAGAGGTCGCAGGGCCTGATGGAGAAGGTCTCCCGCTGAAAATAAAAAGGATGGGGGCGGAAGCCCCCTCCTGAAAATATTGATGAGAGAAAGGGTCAGTTGTCCTTCTCTGCGAGGGTGCTCTTATCCAATATGCCCATGAGCTCCTCGCGCTCCTTCTTGGAGATGTCCCTGTACCTTCCGGACTTGAGGTTACCGAGCTCTATGTTCATGACACGGACGCGGACGAGTCTGATGACTCCGTATCCGAAATATGCACACATCTTACGGATCTGTCTGTTGAGGCCCTGTTTGAGGATTATGCGGATGGTACGGGGGTCCTCCATGAACACCTTGCATTTCCTGGTGACTACACCTTCCTCGATAGGTACTCCGGAGGCCATACCTTTTATGAATTCCGGGGTCACATCCCTGTCCAGGGACACGACGTACTCCTTCTCATGACCATAGCGTGAACGCATTATCTTGTTGGCGAGATCACCGTCGTTCGTCAGAAGGAGAAGACCTTCGGATTCCTTGTCCAGCCTCCCTATGGTGAAGATCCTCTTGGGATAATTGATGAAATCTATGACGTTGTCCTCGTTCCCGTGGTCGGATGTACATTCCAGCCCGCGGGGCTTGTTGAAAGCCAGAATGACCGCCGTCCCGGTCTCCCTTTTTATGGGATTCCCATCGACGCAGACCGTGTCTTCCGGGAGGACCTTGTCGCCGAGAACGGCAGGTCTCCCGTTCAAGGTCACATGACCGTCCTCTATGAGACGGTCGGCCGCCCTTCTGGAGGCGATACCTGCCTCTGCGATGAACTTGTTGAGACGAACACCCTCCTCTGCCATAAGGCGACCAATCCGGCTCATCTTATTAAGGATGCCGATTGTAAGACCGTCCAAGAACCAAAATATGGCTAATGCCATGACCCCTCCATGGGACTCTTCGGAAAGATAAAGGACGGCGGCCCCGTCGTAAGGGAGCAGGCTGCGGAACTTCACTGGGACACTGAGGACCCCTTCATGTTCGCATCCCACCACTTCGACGACTACCCCCGGGGAAACAGACAGCAGGCTCCGCCCCTGGAAGAGATCAAGAAAAGATCGCTGGGACATGACTACCGCCCGCAGTACGGATACCGCATGTACGGAGGGAAGGTCGCACCGGGCTTCCCTCTGCACACCCATTGGGGTTACGAGACCATCACCATATGCACCGAAGGATACGTCGACCACTTCGACTCCCTCGGGAACCAGGGCAGGTTCGGATACGGAGACGTCCAATGGATCACCGCCTCCAGCAGGTACGGGCACTGCGAGATGTATCCCCTCGCGTTCGCCGACAGGGACAACCACCACAGGGTGACCCAGATAATGATGCACATCCCCAATGAGAAGAAGAACAAGGGGGTCGAGATAAACAACGTATGGGCGGAGAACGTCCCATGTATCCGGAAGGACGGCTGCGTGATACATGTCTACGCCGGAACCTATGAAGGGATGACGGGCGTGGTCCCCAACAAGAACTCGTGGGCGGCGGATCCATCCCATCATGTGAGGATCGTGTCGTTCGAAGTAGATCCAGGCGTGAAGATAACTTTGGATCCTACGGTCCCTTCCGCCGGCAGGAACGTTTATCTAACCGACAGCGGAGCGACCGTCGCAGGCAAGGACTACATCCCGCAGACCAGACTCAAGATCAAACCCGATGCGGAAGTGGAAATAACCAACGGCGACAAGAAGAGCGAGATCTGGCTCCTGGAGGGCGACCCCATAGGACAGAAGATGTGTTCCTTCGGACCCGTGGTCCTGGCGACGGACAAGGAGGTACGCGAGGCCAACGCCGTGGTAAGAAAAGAGGAGATCAAGGACTGGCCCTGGAACTATGTGAACAAGACCCAACCTGTGGCCACCGACCGCTTCATACGCTATGCGGACGGAAGGGAGGACCGCCCGACGCAGAAAGACCCCCGCGAACTCCCGCCGGCCGTACCGTTCCCCGAGGAGACGGAGAAGACCGATGAGCCCGCGAAGAAAGTGCCAGTCCAGGATTATTGGAACGAGGACTGACGCCACCGTCCGGACATATCACCGGAATTCCGGAACCCTCGTCCTCCGGATAGAGGGTTCCGGTACTTTTTTGTTACCTTGCGAAAAATACATAATCCTTCGCCAATGGTTATTAATATCGCCGACCGTAGTAATTGAATATGGTCAAAGAAGTGCATGCAGCACATATTCTCGTAAAAACCGAGAAACAGGCCGCCGACATCTTGGCAGAGGTGAACGGCGGAAAGAACTTCGGAGATCTAGCAAGGAAGTACTCGGGCTGTCCTTCCAAGAAGAAGGGCGGGGACCTTGGATGGTTCAAGCGCGGGCAAATGGTCAAGCCTTTCGAGGATGCGGCCTTCGCAGCCAAGAAAGGAGATGTCATCGGGCCGGTGAAGACCGAGTTCGGATGGCATGTGATCAAGATCCTTGAACAGAGGTGACAAAATGGCAGCAGAGAACAACACCGAAGCTAAACCTTCAGAGAACAAGGAGACCAAGACGGCGGCCAAGAAGACCAAGGTCTGGCACATCACCCAGCGCAAAGAGGATAAACTCTGGCAGGTGAAAGCGGAAGGAAACGAGAAGGCGACTAGGACGTTCACCACCAAAAAAGAGGCGGAGGAATACGTAAAGACCCTGGTGGCCAACAACAAAGGTTCCAAAGTCGTTCCCCACAAAAAGAACGGTGCCTTCCAGAAGAAGTGAGGAATCCAACTATCATCAATAATAGTGGATATTATAAAATACGTCCACTTGGATGGGCAGAGCATGATCAGCGAGCCGAGGTATGACTGTGCCATAGACGCCGCCATGTCCGTCATAGAGGGCAGGTGGAAGACCGTCATAATCTGCAAGCTCTACCGCAACGGCGCGCCCATGAGATACAATCAGCTCATGGCACAGATCGAGGGGATATCCCCTAGGATATTCACCCTTCAGCTGAAGGAGATGGAGAGGGACGGGATCATCGTAAGGAACGTCCGCTCCACCAAACCGAAGTGCGTGGAATACTATCTCTCCGAGAGGGGTTTCAGCCTTCTGCCCATCCTCAAAAGTCTTGCAGAATGGGGCCTCAAGAATATGTTCTCCAACATGGTCGAGTTCGATGACGGCATCACTGTCCCGTCGAAAGACGATCTGAAGGAAAGCGGCCTCTGCTGATTGAGATATCTTTATATACTTGTTCTCTATCTAGAGTTTTGGTCAGACGGCCATAGCAGCGGGGTTCACCCGGTCCCATCTCGAACCCGGAAGTTAAGCCCGCTCGCGTATCTGTCGCGTACTGTATTGCGCAAGTGTACGGGAAAGCAGACACGCTGTCTACCACTTCTTCAATTCACTCTGTGGGCGACGCCATTTCAAATCATCCCCACATACAGACTACTTCCACCATGTATTCTTTGCGATTGAAAAGAATATACGACTCCGACATGGCCTCGGATCTCCTCTTTCACCATCCTCGTTCAAAGTCCGATCCGTGATTCGGAATCCGCCATGAGACATTCCAGAATCCTCGGATAGGCATTACAGATCCAGACGATTTACGACATTCCCACAACCACGCTTCAATTCTTACAGTAGGATGTCCAACGATATGCAGATCCATTTCTGTATCAATATTCGTCAGATATGACTCTGCACAATGACTGCATACGCCCAATACGACGCTTTCAAGATCGCACTGGGAATGCAGTGTAACCCAAATTCTGCGCGTGCTAAGTAATCGCAATCCTGTTTTCTGATCGATTTTTCATATGCTGGCTAGGGTACGGTAAGAGGTGTTATATACCATTACTTACATACAGTTTATGTTAGGTAATAACATGGTCAGACCGAGGGATGGAGACGGAATCAAACGCACGATCGTCAAAAGAGGG
>OGLM01000873.1_pt1 | contig 34399 bp, 29 predicted proteins | sample 1572531 | NCBI WGS metagenome assembly OGLM01 (sample SAMEA2581909, study PRJEB24529) | metagenome | biome: Human gut stool | place: China | collected 2011 | reverse complement strand
GGGGAATAGGGGTGCATTTCCACGAGCGAAGCGAGGTTGTTTGGTTTTCGCTGCCAAAGGCAGCGCTGCCGCCAAAGGCGGCATATATACTCATCGCCGGGAGGCGATACCACAACCCTCAGAACCCTCTGAACCCGGGCCGCAGGCCCGGTTGTTTGGTTTTCGGTGTCGCCCGCCACCACAACCCTAAGCGGCTTTGCCGCTGTCAAACCTAAGAACCCTCCGGCCAGAGGCCGGTCAATCTTAAGAACCTTTTCCCCTTTTTGTGAACCCGGGCCGCAGGGCGGCCCCATGTGATACAATATTCACAAGAGGTGGTTTACATGGATGGGGAAGAACGGCGGGAGAAAATCCTGGAAATCCTGAAAGGCAGAGATGGCAAAGTGCGGGGAAGCGAACTGGCAGACCGGCTGGAGGTGAGCCGCCAGGTCATTGTGGGTGACATGGCCCTTCTGAAGGCCCGGGGACTGCCGGTCATGTCCACACCCCGGGGCTACTATTTGGACACAGGCCATCGAGAGGGGTACAGAAAGACCCTGGTGTGCTGCCATGACCGGGCCCGCACGGGTGAAGAACTGGCTTTGATTATTTCTGCCGGCGGCATGATACACGACGTGTCCGTGGAACACGAAGTCTACGGCACCCTGACCGCCGGCCTGGAAATCAAGAGCCTGGAAGACATGAATGCTTACCTCAAAAAGATGAAGACAAAGAATGCACCTCTCCTTTCCTCCATCAGCGGAGGCATTCACAGCCATCTGGTGGAAACAAAGGGCAAAGAGGACATGGACAGGGTGGAAGAAATCCTCCGCAAAGCGGGATTTCTTTATGAAAACAGATAGGACGAAACTATGAAATCTTGGATCGTATCACAGACCGAAGCAGGTACCACGACCTGGAAATATGTGACCCGCCTCCTTCCGGAAGCGGCGGGAGGCCTGCTCCGGAAAAGCATGAGGAAAAAGAACATCACCCTGAACGGGAAAAAGATGGAAGGAAAAGAAAAACTGGCTGCCGGCGACAGGATAGACATCTGGTTCTCCGATGAAACTATTTCAAAATTTCAGGGGGAAACCGGTAAAACAGAGAAAAAGGGGATGACTTTTTTCCCATCCTGCATCCTCTACGAAGATGAAAACGTGCTGGTGCTGAATAAGCCGGCCGGCCTCCTTTCCCAGGGAGACGGCAGCGGCAGCCCCTCCCTGAATGATGGACTTCTTTCCTATTTAAAAGATGAAATCACCCCGGCCTTCCGCCCCTCCATCTGCAACAGGCTGGACAGAAACACCAGCGGCATTGTGCTGGCAGGAAAAAATATGGCCGCCCTGCAGCAGCTGAATGAACTCATCCGCAAGAGGGAAGTCCGGAAAACCTACACCGCCGTCGTTTTCGGCAAAACAGAAAAACAGGGCACCTTCAAGGGCTGGATGATAAAAGATGAAATCAAAAATAAGGTCCTTTATCTGGACCATGAAGAAACAGGCGCTAGATCCGTGGAAACAAGGTACGAACAGATGGCAGTGAAAAAATGGGGCAGTGAGCTCTTAAGTGTAGTCAAAGTCCACCTCATCACCGGCCGCTCCCACCAGATCCGCGTCCACTTCGCCAACGCCGGCCATCCCCTCCTGGGAGACAGGAAATACGGCACAAAAGAGAGCATTGCATTATCTACAGCCTGCCACATCAAAAGGCAGCTTCTTCACGCCGGAGAAATCCGTTTTCCCGATAACCTTCCTGCGCCGCTCAATGCACTCTCCGGAAAAACATTCACCGCAGACCTGCCGGAAGATATGAAGAATTTTATGGCTTCGGAAATTAGCGTCAATCACGGAAACAAAAAGTGATAAACTATAAAAATATAAATAAAAAAATCAGCTCCCGCGGGGGCTGATTTTTTCTGTAAAAAGGCAGCACAAAAACACGGATACAAATCCGTGCCCCACAGTATGGCAGACTCATGCTGCAAAGGATGGTATCCGTGTTTTTGATTGGTTGTGAAGCTTTTTTACGAATCTGCAGAATCCGTTCCGACTTCCCTGGGCCCTGGAAAGTCGAGGAGGGGAATCGGGAGCCTGTATACAGGGATTCATGACTTTCCTACCTGCCAAAGCTGCATTCCGGCCGGAATATTCGCGATATACATGGCAGATGGGAAAAGAACCCTTCCATGGAGTTTCCGGATTTCCTTCTCCATACATTTATATTGCATAAGCACCCCTTTTTTACAACCTCCGATTAAAAATTTTGTGTTGAAAGGCAGTTAGTGCCATTGCGCCTCTGTTATTCCGGTAACAGAATGATGGTGAGCTGGGGAAACACGTAACGTTAGGCTCCTTCCTCAGGAAGGAGGCTTTTACACTTCGTCATGCAGCGTTGGAGAAACAAAGGCAAATCCCATAATGCCTTGTTTCCCCTTGAGGGGAACGCTGCGCAGTAGCAAAGGGTGTACGAGGTCACAAGTCGGAATGATACACAATGCTGAACTGACTGCCAAACGGCAGCCTTCCCGCCGACTGGTATTTATTGACAATTTTGTCACTTGCGATTCTTACCGAGATTCTTCGCCTGCGGCTCAGAATGACGATGAGGGCGGGAAGGTAATCCCGTAACGCTGACTTCATACTCATCGCCCGAAAGGGCGATACCACAAACCTCAGCCGCCTAAGGCGGCTGTCGCCCCTTTGAGCGAAGCGAACACAACCTTTCTATACAACCTGCCGCGAAGCGGCGCCCCCCTTTTTATACTTGCGCCCGTCAGGGCGCCACCACAACCCTCTGAACCCTCTGAACCTTCTGAACATTTTCTCCAGCTGAACCCTCTGAACCCGGGGCTGCTTTGCGGCCCCTAAAATATTTCATATTGACAGTTTCCACCCATCGAATCTATAATAATAAATAAGCATTGCAGGTCTGTGGCTGAAAGTCGATGGTAGTCGCAGCCAAAGCGATCCACGTAACGCAGGAAAATCCTGCTGAGCATGGTGCGGTTTAGAAGTAAGTCCTGCCGGGAAAACCGAGAGGGTTAGTAGTGAGAGGAAGACACCGGGTAGCGAAAGCTCCAGCAGGCGAGTGTGGGGTCAAAAGCCAGGTCAGCTGCTGTGCTTATTTAAAATTTGATTTCTGCAGCAGAGCGGAAATGTTATATAGTTTGGGCGATGAGCGGAAGAAGTACCGTAAGCGATTCGATAGAGAGGGCATGGATGGTGGAAATGCCTGGAGGACTTTCGGGAAATGCATCTGTGAGCTGAAAAGGGGAATGAAGTATCCTTTTCCGTAGGTCTACGATACGGCTGTGCGCGGCTTTTGCCGACAGAGTGGAATAACGGGCCACCGTCTCTGTGAGGCGGCGGTCTTTTTAATGGGAGTTAGTGGACTGGTGAGCTAGTTGTCTCACTGTCCCACTGTCTTATTGTCCCACTGTCCCACTAGTACACTAGCTCACTAGTCCACTAGCTCACTAATGAATCGATTTCATGAAAGAAGATGATAACCATGTGTCACTGTTGCAGCTATAAACGGGCTTATCATATCTTTCTTATATATGAATAAAATATCTCTCTACAGATGGAGGAATCTAAATGGAAGAAATTAAAGTGTATAACACGCTGACGAAGGAAAAGGAAGTATTCAAACCGATTACACCGGGGGAAGCGAAGATTTATGTATGCGGCGTAACGCCCTATAACCATCCCCATATCGGCAATGCCCGTCCTGCGGTAACCTGGGATGTCATCCGCCGGTACCTGGAATATGTGGGCTACAAAGTGACTTTTGTGCAGAATTTCACCGATGTGGATGATAAAATCATCAACAAGGCCAATGCGGAAGGCACGGACTGGAAGACTATTTCCGACCGTTACATCGACGCTTATTTCCAGGTCATGGATGCGCTCCATGTGCGCCGGGCCGATGTGTACCCAAGGGTGTCTGAACACATGGGTGATATCATCCATATGGTGGAGACCCTGATTGAAAAGGGCCATGCCTATGTACTGGGCGGCGATGTGTATTATGATATTTCCACTTTCAAGGATTACGGCAGACTGTCCGGCCGGAAAATCGAAGATATGCTGGCAGGGGCCCGCATTGAAGTGAATGATGAGAAGAAGAATCCCGGCGATTTCGCTCTGTGGAAGGCTGCAAAACCCGGTGAACCTTTCTGGGAAAGCCCCTGGGGCAAGGGACGTCCGGGCTGGCATATCGAATGCTCTGCCATGTCCATCCATTACTTGGGCAAGACCTTTGATTTCCATGGCGGCGGCTCTGACCTGATTTTCCCGCACCATGAAAATGAAATCGCCCAGTCCGAAGGATGCACGGACTGCCATTTCGTGGATTACTGGCTCCATAACGGATTCATCACCATTAATTCCGAAAAGATGAGCAAGTCTCTGAACAATTTCTTCCTGGTGAAGGATGTGCTGGAGAAATATTCCGGCGACGCGCTGCGCTATTTCCTTCTGTCCACCCATTACAGAAGTCCCCTTGACTTCTCCGACGACCGTCTGGAAGAAGCAGAGAAGAACATGGACAAGCTGAAGGATGTCATCGCCAGGGTGAAGGAGCTCTCCGGCCGTGAAGGCAATGAGGAAACCGAAGCATCCAAGGCGTTGGAACAGGCAGCGGAAGCGGACATGAAGGTGTTCCACGAAGCCATGGATGATGATTTCAATACAGGCCTTGCCACCGGCGCCATGTTTGATCTGGCCAAGGCTATCAATGTGTACTACAACGATGTGCACGGCGGCACCGCTTTCAACAAGGCGTCCCTGGAAAAGGCGGGCAAAGACTTCAAGACCATTCTGGATATCCTGGGCATTCTGGAAAAGGAATGGAAGAAGACCGAAGCCTATGATGACAAGGATTATAATGACCTCATGAACGTCATCCTCTCTGTCCGCCAGTCCGCCAGAAAGGCAAAGCAGTACCAGCTGGCTGATGAAATCCGGGATAAGCTGGGCGAAATCGGCATTGTGATTGAAGATACTCCTACAGGAGCAAGGTGGAAGAAACGTGGAGTTTAAGAGAGTCTTATTTCTGAAAAAACAGATGGCTCATAAGATTGGCAAAGAATCTCCTGTTCTTGATGAACAGGAGGTCTTTTCCATGGATGCCCTGACCCTGGCCTACATCGGCGATGCCTGCTGGTCCTTCTTTATCCGGAAGGCCTTGATCGATACAGGCATTTACAATGTGCAGATCCTGAACAGCCTGGCTTCGGAAATCGTTTCCGCCCGCTGGCAGAGCCGTATCCTTTTTGAAATCCGGGAGCTCCTGAACGAGCGGGAGCTGAAGGTGTCCAAGAGGGCCAGAAATACCAGCTCCCATGTGCCCAAGAGCGCTACGGTGGAGGAATACCGGGAATCCACGGCCTTTGAGGCCCTTCTGGGCTATCTCTATCTGTCCGGCCAGAAACAGCGGCTGGATTTCATCCTTGAAAAGAGCTTGAAGTATGTGGCAGGAGAAATGAGCCATGAAAACGGATAAAAAGGGGAAACCATTCTTTAAAAAGAATGATGTGAAAGACCGGCGGCAGGCCATGCCTCCTTCCGGCAGGGACGGAAGAAAGAAAAGGCCTTTGAAAAAAGAGGGCCCCGCCGATTTCCTCCTCATCTGCGGCAGGAACAGTGTGTCCGAATTTCTGAAAAGCAGGGGCGTCCGCAAGGTCTTCCTGAAGGAGGGAAAAAAGGACGACCGCCTTCTTTCCCTGGCAGCTTTGGCGGAAAAGCAGGGCGTGCCCGTGGAAGAAGTAAAGGAAGACCGGCTGGATGACATGGCCGGCGGCGTGGTGCATCAGGGCATTGCGGCGCTGCTGAAGCCCTACGAATATGCGGACCTTGACCGGGTGCTTTCGGATTGGGAAGGGAAGAGTCCCATCCTGATTCTGCTGGACGGCCTGGAGGACGTACGCAATCTGGGGGCCATTGTCCGCACGGCGGAATGCGCCGGTGCGGCGGCGGTGCTCCTTCCGAAGCATAAGAGCCCGCCGGTGACGGCGGCTGCCATGAAGACCGCAGCCGGTGCCTTTGCCTATCTTCCTGTGTGCCAGACCGGAAATATCCGGCAGACTTTGGAAATGCTGAAGGGAAAGGGCTACTGGGTGGTAGGCGCCGACATGGACGGCGAAAGCCTCTACTATGACGCCAACCTGAAGGGGCCTCTTGTCATCGTCATGGGAGCGGAAGGAAAGGGCGTGAGCCCCCTTACAAGGAAAATGTGCGATTTCTGCGTGCGCATTCCAATGAAGGGTCACGTTTCCTCCCTCAACGTGTCCGTGGCGGCTGCCCTTCTCATTTATGAAGCGGCTAAACAGAGGGCTCAGTCATGAAAGATCTCTACCTGGTGGACGGCTATAACGTGATTTTCGGCAGACCCGACATATTCGACAGGAACGACCTGGAATCATGCCGCAAGAAACTGGTGGATATCATGCAGGACTACGGCGCCCATAACGATATCGAAGTGATTATCGCCTTTGACGGGCAGGGGAATTCCACCAAAGTGAAGATCGAGGAACTTTCCGCCTTCTTTACCATCGTCTATACGCCCCGGCGGATGACCGCCGACTCCTATATTGAAAAGGAATCCTATCTCCGGCGGGAAGAATACAGACATATCTTCGTAGTCACCTCCGACGGTCCCGAACAGAGCCAGGTTCTTGGAAATGGTGCCTATCGGGTGCCGGTGTCCGACCTCATGCGGGCTATGGAAGAGGACAAGGCGGTGCAGGAGAAATTCATCACCCGGAATAACCATAGGAACCTTAGAAGTGAAATCGGAAGGGCCATACCGCAGTCGGTGCAGGAAAAGCTGGATAAGCTGAGGGGAAGGAAATAGGGGGCCGCTGAGCGGCCCCCGGTTGACGGTCCTGCGGGCCGAGGATTGACGCGCCTATGGGCGCGAGGGTTCTCAGGTTTGACACGGCCTTTGGCCGTGAGGGTTGTGGTGGGCGGCTTCGCCGCCAGTATGGATATAAACGGGGAACAGTTCCGGCGAGACGGTGAGCAGGTAACGCTAAACCCCAAAAATGAGAAATACGTTATACTCAAATCAGGCCCCCATGGGGCCTCGGCTTTTCTACGAAAAGCCTGCTATCCTTCGTCGCCTTCAGCGCCCCCCTTCCAGAGGAAGGGGGTTCCTGCTCTACGTTATGCAGCACTGGTGACACAAATGTAATTTCCGTAATGTCTTGCGTCCCCTTTAGGGGAAGAGGGCCACGAAGTGGCGAAGGGGTGTACGAGGCCACCAGTCGGAATGATACTCAATGCTGAACTGACTGCCAGATGGCAGCCTTCCCGCCGACTAGTATTTACTGCCGATTGCTTCATATGCTTCGCGTACCGAGATTCTTCGCTTCGCTCAGAATGACGTGCAGGGCGGGAAGCAGCTACGGCCAGCGTTCAAGCGCAAGCGTCCGCGATTTCTTTAAAATCCAGTTGACCATTCCTGTTGATTAGTATAAAATAGTGTTTGATATCATTTCTTTTAGAAGATAGAACCGTATCTGCCCTGAGTGAGGCAGGTGCAGAGGAGGATTCACAGTGAAGTACTTTTTGATTGGCATAACCCTTGTGGTTTCGTTGCTTTTGATTGTGGTGGTTGTAGGACAGGAATCGAAACAGGCCGGTATGGGCACTGCCATTGGCGGCGGCACGGAGAATGCGGTTGGCGGACGGACCAGGGGCAAGGATGCGGTGCTGTCCAAGTTTACCATTGTCTTTGGCACCATGTTTGCTGTTCTCTGCCTCGTGCTGGGAAGATACATGAATACTTTCTGATGGAACGGGAAAATGCTCATCGGCTTCTGATTTCATGAGGCGGCAGGAGTGAGCGCTTTCCCTGGAGGTTTGCCGGCGGCAGGCCTCTTTTTTATTTGGCCCTTGCGCAGAGGCCTTATTTCATGTAGTCTTAGTATAGATATATGCGTTTTATCTGTCTTTGGGAAAGCACTGATTAATTTGCAGAATCGAATTTCATATGTATTATTATCCAATGCGGCGTCATCAGTCTCCTTAAATAGCTCGCTATTCGCGTCGACTGATTCCTTGCATTGAATAAAAATACAAGAATGAAATCCGATAACGATTTAATCAGCGCTTCCCTGGAGAGGCGTTTTTACAGGGAAGCACCGGTTCCTTTACAGAATCTAATGAATCAGCGCTTCCCAGAGGAGAAATCAATGGAAAAAAAGGAACTTTTGCCTTACAAGCCCGGCGTTGTCCTGCAGGGGGTGTATAAGTCCTACGGCCGTTTCGGCTTTCTGCTCACCGATGATGACCATGAGGATGTATACATTGCGGAGAAGGACCATCTGAATGCGGTGAATAATGATACCGTAGAAGTGAAGACCATGAAGAGTGAAACCGGCCGCCATAATACGGAGGGTCGGATTGTCCGTGTCATTGAGCGTGCGGATGATATGTTTGTGTGCACCTATGAAATGCTTTCGGACGGCGGCGAGGCGGTGCCCATCGACGAGAAGGTGGACATGGTCATCCATATTCCGGAAGGCGATGAAATGGGAGCTGTCACCGGCGCCCGGGTCATGGTGCAGGTGACCGACTGGCCGGGGGAATGGACCGATGCGGAAGGCAAAGTGACGGAAATCATCGGTTACAAGGGTGATAAGGGACTGGACATCGATGTCATCATCGCCCAGCACCGTCTGCCCCATGTATTTTCCGACGACCTCATGAAGGAGGCGGATCATCTCTCTCGTACCATTGTGCCGGAAGAAGGGGTGGCGGATTATAGAGGTATGCCCATCGTCACCATCGACGGCCCCGATTCCAAGGACCTGGACGATGCGGTGTACTGTGAAAAGAAGGAAAACGGTCATTTTGCCCTGGGCGTCCACATTGCCGACGTATCCCGCTATGTGACAAAGGGCTCCCTTCTGGACGATGAAGCCTACAGGAGGGGCACCTCCGTGTACCTGGCGGACCGGGTAATTCCCATGCTGCCTTTCCAGCTGTCCAACGACCTCTGCAGTCTGAACCACGATGAGGACCGGTACGCCATGTCCTGTCTCATGGATGTGGCACCGGACGGTACGGTAAAAACGGAAAAGATTACTCCCTCCATTGTCCGTGTGGCAAGGCGCTGCAATTATCCGGAAATCAACAAAGCCTTTGAAGAGGGCATTGCACCGGAGGATTTGAAGCTCCACCTGCCCATGCTGGAAGATCTCCGTGAATGCGCGGCGGCCCTTCGTCAGAACCGCAGCCGCCGGGGCGCCCTTGATTTCGATTTCCCGGAATACAAGGTGGTGCTTGATGAAGACGGCAAGCCCCTCCGCATTGAGAAACGAATCCGCGGGGAATCGGAAAAAATGATTGAAGACGCCATGATTGCCGCCAATGAGGCGGTGGCCCGTTTCCTGGAGAAAACAGGTCATACCTCCATTTATCGTGTCCATGACCATCCGGACCAGGAGAAGCTGAATTCCCTGAAACGGCTTATCGCCATCATGGGCCTTCCTATCCATATTCCTGAAGATCCGGAACCGAAGGATATCCAGAAACTGCTGGCATCGGTGAAAGGGGAGGACATTGAGGCGGTGGTGCAGGTGATGACCCTGCGCTCCCTGCCCCAGGCATGCTACAGCACCGACAATGACGGCCACTTCGGCATTGCCAGCACCTGCTATACCCATTTCACATCGCCCATCCGCCGCTATCCGGACCTCATGGTGCATCGCCTTATCCGGCAGGCCATTCATGATGATATGACGAAACAGCAGCGGAAGAAGCAGACCGAATTCCTCATCCGGGCGGCAGAGCACTGTTCGGAGACCGAGCAGAATGCCACGGAAACGGAACGGGACGTGGACGACCTGAAGATGACGGAATATATGGTGCCCTTCGTGGGAGAACCCTTCGACGGCCATATTACCGGCATTACCCGCTTCGGTATTTTCGTGGGCCTTGACAACGGTGTGGAAGGCCTGGTGCATGTGGACTCCATGGACGACGATGAATACGTGTACCAGGAAGACACCATGACCATGACCGGCCGCTTCTCCGGCACCACCTACTCCATGGGTATGCCCGTCAGGGTGACGCTGGTGAAGGCGGACAAGGAAAGAAGGGAAGTGGATTTCGTCCTGGGAGAAATCCATTCGCCCCTGAACCTGGAGAAAAAGACAAGAACCTCTTCCCGCTCCAAGTCCCATTCCAAGAAGAAGGACAAGAAAGGAAATCCAAAGTCCCGGGGCAAAAAAGGAGGAAAGCGGAAATAATCCCTTTCCTGCAGGAGGTTTTGCATGAAAAAAGAAAAATCGGCACCGCCGGTGGCAGCGAACCGGCAGGCCTATCATAATTATTTTATCCACGACACCTATGAATGCGGCATTGCCCTTACCGGGACAGAGGTGAAATCCATCCGCGCCGGCCGGGTGAACCTGAGGGACAGCTTCGCCAAGGTGGAAAAGGGGGAGGTTTACCTGTGGAATGCCCACATCAGCCCCTATGAACAGGGAAACATCTTCAACCACGATCCCCTGCGCACCAGAAAGCTCCTTCTCCACAAGCAGGAAATCCGCAAAATTGAAATGAAACTCAAAACCAAGGGGCTCACCCTGGTGCCCCTGAAAATGTATTTCAAGCACGGCAAAGTGAAAGTGGAAATCGGCACCGCCACCGGCAAGAAACTCTACGATAAGCGGCAGGACATGGCGGAAAAGGCGGCTAAAAGAGATTTGGACAGAAGGATCAAGACCCAGAGGCTGGATTAGAGTCAATCGGGATGGTGTGATATATTCCCAAAAGCAAGAGGATTGACACCCGCCGGGCGGGTGAAGTTTGACGGGGCTTTCGCCCCGAAGGTTCTGAAGTTTGACGGCCCGATGGGGCCGAGGGTTGTGGTGGGCGCCCTTAAAAAATAATGGGGCGCCAGTTTTGGTAAAACCAAACAACGCCCTTAAGGTCGAAGGGAAAACAGACAAATCGCGCCTGCGGCGCAAGGCTGTTTGATTTTCCATTTCGCGAAGCGAAATTACAAAACTCATCGCCGCAAAGCGGCGATACCACAACCCTCAGCGGCCAAAGGCCGCTGTCAAACTTGAGAACCTTTGGGCCCAAAGGGCCCATCAAACTTACGAACCCTTACACCCATTGCGCAGCCCTTGCCCAATACTGGTATAATAAAAAGAATAAATATATAAAGATATAAGCTGAAGTAAGGAGAAAACATGGATAAAGACAAAAAGCCTTTTCACAAAGGAAACAGGAAACCCTTTCATAAGGATAGAAAAGGTGCCGCCGGCGGACGGTTTAGACGGAAACTGGAACCGGGGGTGGAATTTGAAGACCGCAGGCTGGGCGTAGGCATTGTGCGGAAGGTAACGGAAGACGGCATTACCGTGGCCTTTGGGGACGTGGAAAAAGTGATTCCCAGAAAGAAAAGAACCGATGCTCCCCGGACAGGAAGAAAACCGGCGCCCCTGGGGAAACCTATGGAAAAGAAGGTTTTCACCTTTGACGTGCAGCCCGGCGATAAAAAATCCTTCTCCGGAAATCGCAGGCCCGAAAAGCGGGAAGCAGAAGTGGGGCTGGAAGTGGTGGATGAAACCCTGGGAAAGGGCGTGGTCAGCCGCATTACAGAAAGAGGCGTCTATGTGACCTACGAAGCCACCGGTGAACATGTCATGTATCCCCGAGGCCTGCCGGGAAAGCTTCTGAAAAGTGCCTTCCCCGATGCGAAGAAGGAAAAGAAGGCGGAACCCCATAAGGGCAAAGAAAGAACCTATAAGGTGCCGGAGGCGGCAAAGCCGGAGAAGAAGGCCAAAATCGTTCCCCACAGAGCCAAGGAAACCCATCGGGGCAATACCCGCTTCATTTCCCTGGGAGAGGGCACCCTGGTCATTTCGCCCCTTTACGGTGAAGGAATTATTATGGAAATCAGCGACGGTCGAATGACCGTGAAGTTCAAGGAAGTGGAAAAGGAATATACCTATCCCGCTGCCTTCGCCGATGGAGATATTGAAGTACTGGAAAAAGAAGAGAAATAAAAAACGCGTCCGCCGATTGGTGGACGTTTTCTTTATGGGAAATGGGCTAGTGAGCTAGTGGGCTGGTGGGCTAGTGGGCTGGAGATCTCTCGGGGCTCAAAGTCTTAATGGAGCAGGATACCTTTGCTTTTATATTGACAGGCAGCTCCGCTCTAGGGAAGCACTGATTAATTCGCAGAATCGAATTTCATATGTATTTTTATCCAATGCTGCGTCATAAGTCTCCTTAAATAGCTCGCTATTCGCGTCGACTGATTCCTTGCATTGAATAAAAACACAAGAATGAAATCCGATAACGATTTGATCAGCGCTTCCCTCGTGAGCTAGCGGCACAGGGAACTGCTGTCCGCTATCCGATTCCCTTGATGTTACATGCCCCATTGGGGCTGGAGATCTCTCGGCTCAGAGTCTCAATGGAGCAGGATACCTTTGTTTTTATATCGACAGGCAGCTCCGCTCGAGATGACAATGCGGAGAACAGACTTCTGTCATTTTTGACAATAAACGAAGCGGAAAAGGGGCTGTGAAAAAATGAAAATCATTTTTTCACAGCCCCTTTTTTCATTATTTCTTTTCCATCTGTATATAGCTTTCATCCCGTTTGAAGGGCTTTGTCATGTCCATCTGGAATTTCGGCGCTTTTCCTTCGGCCCTTATGATGACTTCCTTAATGTTGGGGAATTCGGTCAGGGTGTCTGTGGTCATGGCGATGAAGAGGGATTCGCCGGTGGAGCCTTTGATTTCATTCAGCTCTTTACTGAAGTCCACGTAGGCGGTGCCTTCTTTGATGGCTATGCTCTTGAAGGAGAGGCCTGCAGGAAGGACGGGGTACTTGGATTTCCTGTCGGTGCGGATCATTTCTTCCATGGCCGTCTTGGCGGTGCGGTCTTTGGCTTTGACTTTTGCGGCGACCGGAATGATTTTTGTGCCGTCGTCATTGGCTTTGTAGTAGGTGAGTGTGGCTTCCGATTCAGCGGGAGGAAGGGACTGGGACGAGGCGGCTTTGGGGGTAAGGCTTGCGGCAGCCTGTTTTCCATTATCCGGCGTGCATCCGGAAAGGGAGAGGGCCAGGGCGGAGGCGGCAAGCAGGGTGAGCAGGATTTTTCTATTCATAGCAGGGCCTCCTTATGCAATGGCGGCGAAATAGTTGACCAGTCCGTTGAAGAGGCTCTGGGCAATGCCCCGGGGACCCCAGGAGGAGGTGAGCATTTTGACACGGTGGTCATTGGTGATGAATCCCATTTCCATAAGCACCGAAGGCATGGTGGTGTAGACATTCACGTAGAAATCGTTGGATTTCACACCCCTGTCGGGGATGGAGAGGGAGTTCATGGTAGCCTGGTGCATCATCTGGGCAAGGAGCAGGTCCTTGGAGCTTTTGGCGTTGTAGTAGGCGGTGGTGCCGTCGACAGAGGAGTTGGAGAAGGAGTCGATGTGGATGGAAACGAAGGCGTCTGCATGGGCTTCATTGGCAATGTCACAGCGGGCCTGGAGTTCCGGGTCCGCATCAGCCCAGGGACCGTACACGTCTTTGTCGGTGTCCCTGGTCATTACTACTTTGGCGCCGGCAGAGGTAAGCATATCCCGGAGGGGGAGGGCAATGGAAAGGGTAATGTTCTTTTCATACACATCTTTACCGCCGATATGGCCGATGGCACCTACGTCGGTGCCGCCGTGACCGGGGTCAATGCAGATGACTTTGCCCTTCAGCACGCTTTTGGCATCGGAAGATACGTTATAGCTCTGTTTCTTGTAGCTTGAAGGAGCGGAGGAAGCGGCAGACGCGGAAGAGGAGGCCTTTTTCGTGTAGGTCTGCTTTGCGCCGATGACCGGGATATCCACCACCAGACGATGGGGCTTTCTCATTTTGGCGTCCGGGCGAAGGGCAAAGACACGGATGTCGTCGATTTTCTGGGGCTTCGTGAGAGCCACATCCAGGTAGGTGTCGCCGTCCTTTTCAGACAGGGTGGCGAAATCAATGGCCCTTGGGTCCATGTCGTACTGGGAAGCCACGCTGCCCATGGATGTTTTTTTCAGGATGACTTCGAAATTTTTTCCGGAATTGTCGATGGCCGCTTCTGCGTGGACTGCTTTGGATAAATCCATGGCAATGCGGACGAAGGGCGGGTTTCCGTCGTTCCGGGCGGTCCAGCGGAGGGCTGTCACCTGGGCATCCTTAGCCAGAGCGGAGGATGCGGAAGGCAGGATGAGGAATGCGGTGAGGATGAGAAAAAGCTGAATTAATTTTTTTATCATTACATGTAAGTCCTTTCTGGAATCGGGGAGCAGGGTTCTGCACCTTTTTATCTGGTAATCTTTATTATATCACTTTTTTATGGGATTCTTTTCCATTTTTATGGATGAAATTGGATTTTCTATCAAAATGGGGCTGATTTCTGGTACGAAAATCATATATCGTATGAGAAATTATCATGAATGGTACTTAATTTCGACTTTTGATAGCCAAAGCATGTAAATCGTAGTAAAATAAACTATATTGCCTAAATAGGTGTGCTTTTTGAAATTTGGAAAAAGGGGAGTTTTAAGTGAAATTGTTATCAAATGGCTGGAAAAAGAAGGCCGCTGCCGCTGCAGCACTGCTGTTTCTTTCTTCCTCCATGTTTGCACTTTCCGGCTGTGCGCCGGGAGAAGCGAAAAGCGGCGCTGCCTCTTCTGCTGCCGCTGTGTCGGCGGATGCCCAGCTGAAGCCGGGAACTGCCTATGTAAAAAGGGATCCCTCTGTGAAGTACAGTGTGCCGGAAGGGGTTTCCGTGCTCATGTACCATATGATTGGCGATATCCAGAACAATGCAGCTGTCATGACGGAAGCAAACCTCCGCCTGCAGATGAATTATCTCCGGGACCACGGCTACCATCCCATTACCATGCAGGAACTTTATGACTACATCACCAAAGGAGCACCACTTCCGGAAAAGCCGGTATGCATTACCTTTGATGACGGCTACCTGGACAGCTACACCATCGTGTATCCCATGATGAAGGAATACGGTTTCCCCTGGACCCTCTTCCTCATTACCGATGATGTGGGCAAACCCTACAACCGCATGACCTGGGACCAGCTGAAGGAGATGGCCGACAGCCACACCGTCACCATTGCCAACCATACACTGTCCCATCCGAAGCTCCATAATCTGGCTACTGTCCAGGAAAAGGAGAAGGAAATCGTGGAAGCGAACCAGGCCCTGAAGTACCATCTGGGCATTGATAATGCCTGGCTGGCCTATCCCTACGGAGACTATGACGACCAGGTGGTGGAAATCTGCAAGAAAGCAGGCATCAAGATGGCTGTCACCACCGATTCCGGCCGCGTCCATGTAGGAAGCTACCCCTATGAACTGAAACGGGTGTACATAGGCAATGATATTTCCATGGCCCGGTTCTCAGAACGGCTGAACAAGGATAATTACGCTCCGGTGTAAAGAATCCCGGCTTTGTTTTTTAGGAGCAAGAATGAAACGAATATTTCACAGCTATATTTTCAAGTTCATTATCGTCACCCTGCTTTTCTTCCTCATCACCTCTCCCATTGTGGTGCTCTTCGGACCCTTTGGAAACTTGAAGCGGGCTGTGGTGGGGGCCATCATGCGCTCCCGTCATCCTCAGTACATTACATGGCTCTACTCCCAGGATGAGCTGAACCAGATTCTGGGCGTGGTGAAGACCACGGATACCCAGAAGATGTTCTCCTTCAAGCCAAGAACCGATTCCACACTGAACCTGAAGAAGATTGAAACCTCCCGTTTCGTAGGCTACCTCCTGGAAATCCCGAACCCCACCAGGGTGGAAGTAGCGACTGCGGAGGATATCAATGAAAAGGGGGACACCACCAGCAACATTGCCAAGAAAAACAATGCGGTGGCTGCCATCAACGGCGGCGGATTCTACGACCCCAACGGCACCGGCACAGGCCGCCTGCCCTACGGCTTCATCCTGCACAAGGGCAAGTACCTCCTGGGTCAGCAGGTAGATGATAACGAAAAGGTTGATTTCGTAGGCATGACCAAGAGCGGCAACCTCATTGCAGGCAACTACAATAAGAAGCAGCTTCGGGACCTGGGCGCCGTGGAAGGCCTCACCTTCGGACCGCCTCTTATCATTAACGGACAGAAAGTTATCAAAAGCGGCGACGGCGGCTGGGGTATTTCACCGCGCTCCGCCATCGGCCAGAAGAAAGACGGCACCATCCTCTTCCTCGTTATCGACGGACGGCAGCCGGGATACAGCATCGGCGCCACTCTGGTGGATTCCCAGAATATTCTTTATGAAAATGGCGCCTACATTGCAGCCAACCTGGACGGCGGCTCCTCCACCACCCTGTACTACAACGGCAAGGTCGTGAACAAGCCGGCGGACCTTCTGGGCGAGCGCATGATTCCTACTGCATTTATTGTGAAATAAGGAGGACAGGGTGAATAAGAAATTTGCTCAGCTGGCGGTATGCTTCATCCTTGGCATAGGCATCCAGGCCGGCGCCTATCTCTACATGGACCGCGTCCTCTTTGCCCCCCTTTCCAGCGGCGATTATGATATGTCCGACGTGAAAGACAAAATGGCGGAGGCGGCGGAAAAGGAAGGAAAGAAACTCTTCGCCAAAGTCAGCGTGAAGGGGAAGGCCTACTACTCCCATGACTACAAGTACATGGCCGATGTGACCACCGATTCCGTCACCATTTACAAGGCCGACGACCTGAATAATCCACAGAACGTGGACCTGAAGAACCAGGGAGTCTCCTTCTTTGAATGGATGCCCGACAGAAACCTGGCCCTCATGGCCCTCTATCCTGCTCACTGGAAAGGCGGCCGCTGGGATGTAACCCTGGCCCGCTACAATCCCGATGGCACCACCCATGAGTCCGACGCCCCCATCAGGGACCTGCCGAGAAACTCCAAAATCGTGGATGTGGCCTACTCCACCGCCACCAATGCGGTGTACATGAAAATGGAAGTAGGGAAGGGGCTTTACCGCATCTACCGTACCGATGCCAACTACGATACCCGCCGTATCTATATCCAGACCTCCCACATCGGGAAAATCGCCGTATACTACGACAAGGACCGCCTCTTCTATGATGACAGCCAGAAGGGTATCCTTTACACCTTCAACGGCGACGACAGCTCCTGGAGAGTCATTTCCCCGCCCGGCGCCTTCCGTCTGGTGGGTGTGGATGAAGACAAGACTATTTACGCCGTTAAAATCAACACCAAAGGCGACGTTACCGCCTACTATACAGGTAAGCTGGGCGTAGGCTTCAAGGAAGTCAAAGCGCTGGATTCGCCGGTGGAATTCAATTCCGTCACCATGCATATGATTAAAGAAGCTGCCGCTCAGGCAGGAAAGTAAAAAGAGAACTGTGAAAAAGGACAATCCCTTTTTCACAGTTTTTTATTCGCATTCCGCTGTTTCCTGAAAAAAAAAACCCTTAAAAACAGGATGTCAGAATGCCCTTGAAATGGTATAATATGTTAGATATGGGGAAGCGGCGGTGAAAATCTGCCGCACTTCTTGAAGTAAATAGAGAAGGGAGATCGTGAATGGACGAGAAAGAAGAAATCTACACAGCCGATGACCGGCTCATCGTGGCGCTGGATGTGGATTCTTTCGACAAGATGAAAGAACTGGTAGACGAACTGGGAGATCTGGTTTCCTATTACAAGGTGGGCATGGAACTGTATTACAGTGCTGGCAGCGAGACCATCCATTACCTGAAGGAACATGGGAAGAAAGTGTTCCTGGATCTGAAGCTTCATGATATTCCCAACACCGTAGGCCACAGTGTGGCTTCCGTAACCCGTCTGGGAGTGAACCTGATTACAGTCCATGCCGGCGGCGGCAGGGCTATGATGCAGGCAGCAGCTCGGTATGCAAAAATCACGGCAGACGAACTGGGCGTGGAACGTCCGAAGATTCTGGCGGTTACCGTACTGACCAGCTTTGATGACCAGGGCTGGCAGGAAGTGGGAGGCCATCTTCCCATCCAGGACCATGTACTGGAACTGGCACAGCTGGCTAAGGACTCCGGCGTAGACGGCGTAGTGGCATCGCCCAGGGAAGCATCTTCCATCCGCAAAATGGCAGGTGACGATTTCCTCATCGTCACCCCGGGCATCCGTCCTTCTTTTGCCCAGACAGACGACCAGAAACGTATTGCCACCCCGTCGGAGGCCTTCAAGGACGGCTCCTCCATGCTCGTCATCGGCCGGCCTATTACCCAGGCCATTGACCCCTGTGCCGCAGCCCGTCTGATTTTAAAGGAAATAAAGGAGAATGCATAATGAACGAAAAAGAAGTAGAATCTTTACTGAAAGAAACAAAAGCCATTCTGGAAGGTCATTTCCTTCTCACCAGCGGCCTTCACAGCCCTCTGTACGTTGAAAAATTCAACGTTCTCCAGCATCCGGAATACACGGAAAAACTGTGCCAGGAATTTGCCAACCACTTCAAGAACATGGGCATTGAAACGGTGATCGGACCGGCCACCGGCGGCATTATCCTCTCCCAGGTTACTGCCCGCCTCCTGGGTGTTCGTTCCATTTTCACGGAAAGAGAAAACGGAAAAATGACCCTTCGCCGGGGTTTCAAAATCGCTCCCGGTGAAAAGGTGCTCATCGTAGAAGATATCGTCACCACCGGCGGCTCCATCAAAGAAGTGGTGGACGTGGTGAACAAAGCCAAGGGCGACATCGTAGGCATCGGCCTCTTCGTAGACCGTTCCGGCGGCAAAGCAGACTTCGGCGTTCCCAAGGAAAAGGTATATCCTCTTCTCCACCTCACCGTTCCGACCTACAAACCGGAAGAATGCCCCCTGTGCAAAGCTGGCGTACCCATTACAGAACGGGGCAGCCATCATCTGAAATAATGAAATCGTGAAAATAAAAAGCTGCAGAGCCATTTGACTCTGCAGCTTTTTATTTTGGGGAGATTGCGGGGGAGTGGGGCGGAGGAGGCCACAACACAATTTTCCTGCCTCCTTTAGGGGAAGAGGGCCACGAAGCGGCGAAGGGGTGTACGGGGCTGCAGGACGGAATGACACTATACTGAACTGATTGCCAAACGGCAGCCTTCCCGCCGGTTAGTATTTACTACCGATTGCCTCATATGCGGCATGCACCAAGATTCTTCGCCTGCGGCTCAGAATGACGATGAGGGAGGGAAGGAAAGCACGTAACGCCAGGCTCCTTCCTTTGGTGGCAATCCTGCATAGGATTGCCAAGTCGGGCTAATCTGCGCGCATATGCTGCACATTAAGCGCGCCCTCCTTCGTGCCCGACCGGAATGGAGCTACCCGACAGGGTTGAGGATAGGCCTTTGCGCAGCAAAGGCACCGCCGAAAGGCGGCTTTTACGAATGTGCCAATCAGGCCCCCCCAGGGCCGCCGCCTTTCTGCGAAAGGCCCCTGTCCTCCATCGCCTAACGGCGATAGCCCCCTTCCTGGGGAAGGGGGTTAAAAACTGCGGCACCAGCCGCCACCATCACCTTCAGAACTCTCTGAACCCTCAGAACCCTTTGAACCCTTTGAACCCTCTGAACCTTCTGAACCCTTTGCGCCCGAAGGGCGCAATCCATTACGCCTTTCCCGTTCCTTCTACCAGTTCTGTGAATAAGTCGTGAACCGTGGTAATTCTGTTGATTTTCCAGGCATTGGCGCCGCAGAAGACGAGGCCGTGGTCCACGTCCCCTTTGACGGCGCGGATGAGGGCCTGGGTGATACAGTAGGGGGTGGTGCTGGGGTCGCAGGTCTTAAGACAGTGGAAGCAGTTGGTCACCGGAATTCTTCCCTGCCGGAAGGCGCAGACGAAGGGATTCAGCAGGGCGCGGCCGGGCATGTGGACGGGGCTCTGCACGATGGTGACGTCGGAGGATTTGGCTTTGACATACATATTCTTGAAGGCTTCCGCTGCGTCGCATTCCTTTGTGGCCACGAAGCGGGTGGCCATCTGTACGCCGGAAAGGCCTAGGGAGAGGTAGTGTTCAATGTCTTTTTTGTCAAAAATGCCGCCGCCGAAGACTACAGGGATTTTCTTGTTGAATTTTTCTTCAAATTCTTTAACCACTGCGAGGATTTCTTTGATTTCATTTTCATAACCGTCGCTTTCATGCATTTTCACCTGTTCCCTGGTGTAGCCCAGATGGCCGCCTGCCTTGGGGCCTTCAATGACCACCAGATCTGCAGTGCGGTTGTGATGTTTGGCCCAGAGCTTCAGAATGACCCTGGCAGCCTTGGGGGAGCCGATGATGGGAGCGATTTTGGTATCCGTGCCTTCCACGCAGGCCGGAAGGTCCGCCGGGAGACCGGCGCCGGAGAAGATGATGCTGGCGCCGTTTTCTGCTGCAGTACGGGCATAGTCTTCGTAATGCTGGCCGCGCCACATGATATTGACGCCGATAATGCCGTTTTTCGCTTTTTCCTTTGCCTTATGAAGCTGGTCCTTCAGGGCGCGGATATTGGCCTTCACTGTGTTGGTACGGAAATCGGGTTCGTTGAATCCCACCTGGGCAGCGGAAATCACTCCGATGCCTCCCTCCTTTGCTACGGCGCCGGCCAGTCCGGAAAGACTGACACCGATGCCCATACCGCCCTGGATGATAGGAATATTGGCTGTTAAATCACCGATATGAAGCTTAGGAAAATTCATATTATCACTCCCGGTTAGTTTTAAAAATATAATACGAAACTATATGAATGTTTGACAAATAAAAAATATTGATGTATCCTGTGTTCACTGTAGTTTATTCCATATCTCGCAATAAGTCAATGAGAATTTTTGTTGAAATACTGGAATAAAATCATACACAAAACTATAAAAGTATAAATCTATGGCTTCTAAACCTCGGTACCCAATCTCCGGTCAGTATTCGCTCTCTACTTTTCGCTGTCAGCTGTCAGCCGCGCGCTGCCCCGGTCCCCAATCCCGGAATCCTGATTTCTATGGCCTATTTTCTAACATCTATCCTTCCTACCCGCCGACTGGTATTTACCGGCTTTTGTTCTACTAACGACAGGTACCAAGATTCTTCGCTTCGCTCAGAATGACCCTTCCGGCGGAAAGTCTGAGCGTCTGACTTCTATTTTCTATTTTCTATTTTCTATCTTCTATCTTCTATCTTTCCTAGCTGGTGATAACAGTAAGAAGTAAGATATTTTCCATTTCATGTAGATTAAAGAAATCTAATTCCTGCATGGAAGTGCCTTTTTGCGCGGGAATAAGGGAAGGTATGAAGCCGATTTTTCTTGAGCTTTCCAATTTCCTGGTGCAGCACTTGCATGGTTGTGGTATAGTATTATCAGCAGGTGATAAAATGATGGAAAAACGGAAGATGGATAAAAACAAAAGACGAGAAGCCATACAGAATTTACTTCGCCAAAATCCATGTCTGACAGACGGAGATCTGGCAGAACGTTTTTCTGTATCTGTAGCAACCATCCGCCTGGACCGGCAGACCCTGGGGATTCCCCAGATGAGGGAGCGCATGGAGCATCTGGTAGCATCCCAGCCCTCCGATTCCCGGGAAGGCGTGAGGGTATTGGACCTGGACATCGGCCAGAAGGGGGTGGGGCTCCTGAAGACCACCGACGAAATGGCTGACAGTGCAGGTATGGTTTCTGCGGAAAAGCTGTATGGAGCAGCCGCAGGATTTGCCGAATCCCTGGCAGGAGTTCCCTTTGCTTCTACCCAGGTGGGAAATATCAAGTATAAGATTCCCGTGGTGCCCGGAACGATTCTTATCGTGAAGGGGCGCATCGTTCTCATGCGGGGAAACAAGAAACATATATATATCAGTTTCTTCCGTGGAGACGAGGAAGTATACCGGGCCAAGTTTATTATGGAAATTTTGAATGAGACGGAGGCGTCCCATGGATAAAATAGCAGTTGACGCTATGGGCGGTGATTTTGCGCCGCTGGAAATCGTACTTGGAGCCATAGAGGCGGTGCGGGAATTTCATATTCCTGTGGTGCTGGTAGGCGACGAAGGACGTATCCGTGATATTTTGAAGAAAAATCATGAGGAGAATAATTCCCTCATTGAGGTACATCATGCTTCCCAGGTCATTGAAATGGGGGAACATCCCGGCATGGCCTACAGGAAGAAGAAGGATGCCTCCGTGTCCGTAGGTGCCAGACTGGTGAAGAGCGGCGAATGCGGCGCCCTGGTGGCACCGGGGTCCACGGGAGCCGCGGTGACAGCAGGCCTTCTGGGTATCGGTCGGATTAAGGGGATTGAACGGCCCGCCATTCTGACGCCCATTCCCAATGAAAAGGGCGGATATACCTATCTCATCGATTCCGGCGCCAGCGCCCAGCCCAAGGTGGAAACCTATGTACAGAATGCTCTTTTAGGTTACATTTATGCCAAAAAGGTGGCAGGCATCGAACATCCGAAAATCGGTCTTTTGAATATAGGCGCTGAAAGCACCAAGGGCAGTCCTCTGGTGACGGAAGCCAACCAGGTGCTTGCCGGGCAGGATACCATTCCCTTTGCCGGCAATGCGGAGGGCCGGGATGTGATGACCGGTGAATTCGATGTGGTGGTAACCGATGGGTTTACGGGCAATGTGGTGCTGAAGTTCGGTGAAGGCGCCGGAAAGCTGGTGGCTGCCCTTTTGAAGGACGCCATCATGAAGGGCGGACTTCGGGCCAAGCTGGGCGGACTTCTTTTGAAACCGGCGCTGAAGAAATACATGGCCAAGCGTCTTGATTATTCGGAATACGGTGGCGCGCCGCTCCTGGGCATCAAGGGAGCCCTCATTATCTGCCACGGCGCATCCAAAGCCCGGGCCATCAAGAACGGCATCCGCATGGCCAGGGATGTATGCAGCGAGAAGCTGGACGAAGTGGTGGCAGATACCCTTGTAAAAATGAGCTTAAAAGAGCAGGAATAATGTAGGGGCAAGTATCCTGCTGAATGGAATCAGTGCTTTACAAAATTTCATAAAAGGAAGGGAAAGCACTGCGAATCATATGTGTTTCCTCAATCTCCTTTTTTAGGGAAGGAATAAGTTATGGATAATACACGTTTTGCCGGTATTCTGGGTACCGGTCACTATGCACCGGAAAAGATACTGACAAATGCAGACCTGGAAAAAATGGTGGATACATCGGATGAATGGATCCGCACAAGAACAGGCATAGAAACAAGACATATTGCGGCGCAGTCGGAAAATACATCGGACCTCTGCGTGAATGCGGCCAGAAAGGCCATGGAAGCGGCGGGAGTCACTGTGGATGACATCGATTTTATCCTGGTGGCTACGGCGTCTCCGGATTACGTGGTGCCGTCCACGGCCTGCCTGGTGCAGGACAAGCTGGGCGCCTCCCATGCGGGGGCCATGGATATTTCCGCCGGCTGCTCCGGCTATATTTATGCCGTAGCCGTGGCATCGAACATGGTAAAAGCAGGCATGTACAAGCATGTCCTGGTTATCGGCGCGGAAATCCTGTCCCGCCTGGTGAACTGGAATGACCGCTCCACCTGCATCCTTTTCGGTGACGGTGCAGGCGCCGCGGTTATCGGGGAAACGGAAGAGGGATACGGTCTTCTGGCTTCCGACCTTGGCTCCGATGGCAGCCTGGGCAAGATTCTGGATATTCCCGCCAGCGGCGTGGCAGAACCGGTGACCCACCGTGCCATCGACTCCGGCCGCATTTATATCCACATGGAGGGACCGGAGGTTTTCAAAGCCGCTGTCCGCCATATGGGTGCCACCACCCTGAAAACCCTGGAAAAGGCAGGGGTATCAAAGGATGATATCGACATGTTCATTGCCCACCAGGCCAATAACCGCATTATCCAGGCCATTGCCAAGCGCCTCCAGGTGCCGGCGGACCATATGTGGGTGAATGTGAACCGCTTCGGCAACACCTCCGCCGCTTCCGTAGGCATTGCCCTTGACGAAGCTGTGCGGGCCGGAAAAGTGAAACACGGCGATATCGTGGTTCTCACTGGTTTCGGCGCTGGCCTCACCTGGGGCTGCGACGTTATGCGGTGGATGTAAGGAGTTGAAGTGTCCAGTGTCTTTATGGAACTGGAAACTGGAAACTTTCCATCCAATAGGTTTAATTTAAAGGATATATACTGTTACCATATGTTTATTACGCCATGAGGTGATACGATGAAAACTGCATTTCTTTTCCCTGGACAGGGGTCCCAGAAGGTCGGCATGGTGCATGACCTGTATGAAAATTATGATTCTGTAAAACATCTGGTGGAAGAGGCCGATGATACCCTGGGCTTCTCCATTTCCAAAATGATGTTTGAAGGTCCGGACTCTGAACTCATGAAGACCGAATTTACCCAGCCCGCCATCCTGACAGCCAGCGTTGCGGTCTGGCAGGTGCTGAAGGAAAAGGGCGTGGAACCGGACATTGCGGCGGGCCACAGCCTTGGCGAATATTCCGCCCTGGTGGCAGCCGGTGCCATTTCCTTCGCAGACGCTGTGAAGACGGTGCACCTCCGTGGCCGTTTCATGCAGGAAGCGGTTCCGCTGGGCGAAGGGGGAATGGCAGCAGTCATCGGTCTCACTCCTGATAAAATCGTGGAAGTCTGCCAGTCTGTTACCACACCGGACGCTCCGGTGCAGGCAGTGAATTTCAACTGCCCCGGACAGGTGGTTATTGCCGGCGCCACCAAGGCGGTGGAAAAGGCCTGTGATACACTGAAAGCAGCCGGTGCCCGCCGTGCCATCATGCTGCATGTGAGCGCTCCTTTCCACTCCACCCTCATGGAACCGGCAGCTGCCAGACTGAAGGAAGTCCTGGATACCATTGAAATCCATGACACAAAGATTCCGGTGGTGGCCAATGTGAACGCCAAAGAAGAAACAAAGGCCGATGAAATCCGCAAGAACCTGGTAGACCAGGCTGCCCATCCGGTACATTGGGAAGAATCCATCCGGAATATGATTGCCGGCGGCGTGGATTACACCGTAGAAGCAGGCCCGGGCACCGTTCTTTCCGGATTTATGAGGAAAATCGACCGCAAGGTTCCCTGTGTGCATGCAGAGGATGCGGCAACGGTGGATGAAGTGGTGAAAGCCTTGAAGGGAGAATAATCCATGGAAAACATTGAAAAAACAGCACTGGTTACCGGTGCATCCAGAGGCATTGGCCGGGCCATCGCCCTGGCCCTGGCTTCCAAAGGCTTTGCAGTGGCCCTGAACTATGCAGGAAGCCACGATGCGGCAGAAGCGGTGAAGAAAGAAATCGAAGCTGCCGGCGGCAAAGCTTTCACCGTGCAGGGGGATGTGTCCAAGAGCGAAGATGTGGACCGCGTATTCAAGGCGGTGAAGGATGAATTCGGCGGCCTGGATGTGCTTGTGAACAATGCAGGCATTAACAGGGATGCCCTCCTGATCCGCATGAAGGAATCCAACTGGGATGACGTCATCGCCACGGACCTGAAGAGCGATTTCCTCACCACCAAGGCAGCTGCTGCCATGATGATGAGAAAGCGGAAGGGCTCCATTATCAATATTTCTTCCGTGGTCGGAATTATGGGCAACATCGGCCAGGCCAACTACGCCGCTGCCAAGGCAGGGGTTATCGGCCTCACCAAAGCCTGCGCCAAGGAAATGGCTGCCCGGAATATCCGCGTCAATGCGGTGGCCCCCGGTTTCATTGAAACAGCCATGACCGACGGCATTCCTGAAAAAATCAGGGAAGGCATGATTTCATCCATCCCCATGGGACGGATGGGACAGCCGGAAGACGTGGCCAAAGCCGTATGCTTCCTGGCTTCCGACGATTCCTCCTATATCACCGGCCAGGTGCTGGTGGTGGACGGCGGTCTTGTGATGTAATCTGACTTGGGGAACGGCTGCCTGTTTAAGGAAGCACTGATTAATTCGCAGAATCGAATTTCATATGTATTTTTATCCAATGCTGCGTCATAAGTCTCCTTAAATAGCTCGCTATTCGCGTCGACTGATTCCTTGCATTGAATAAAAATACAAGAATGAAATCCGATAACGATTTAATCAGCGCTTCCTTAATGAGATTCTGCCTAAAAAGCAGTTTATTTTGGAAAACAGGTGACAAGCTCCCGTGGTTGTAATATAATCAGAAAGGTACATTTCCCAATGAAAGGTGGTGAAATCATAATGAGCACTTTTGACAGAGTAAAGAAAATCGTTGTTGACCAGCTGGGTGTAAACGAAGCTGACGTAACCATCGATTCTACTTTCATTGACGACCTGGGCGCTGATTCCCTCGACATCGTTGAACTGATCATGGCATTTGAAGAAGAATTCGACATCGAAATTCCGGATGATGCTGCTGAAAAGATTAAAACTGTAAAGAACGCTGTAGACTACATCGACAGCCAGATTCAGTAATCAGAAAGTCATAGTCATAATGGGGCCGGGGAAGCTGTTTCCCCGGCAAACCAGTATGATGGGGGAAAATGCCTCAAAAAAGCGGATTACCGGTCCGTTGTCATCCGTTTTTTTGAGGTTTTATCCTATCGTGAAGAATATTCGGAAATTATTTTATTTGTGAGGTGCTCCTTATATGGAAAAAAGAAGAGTCGTTATAACAGGTATGGGTGTGGTTTCCCCGGTAGGCATCGGGACAGAGGAATTCTGGAATGCGCTGATGGCCGGCAAATCCGGCATCGGTCCTATCACGGAATTTGATACGGAAGGATTCCCCGTACGCATTGCCGGTGAAGTGAAGGATTTTGACGCTGTGAAATATGTGGGAGACAGGAAAGCTGTCCGCCACATGGACCGGAATGTACAGTTTGCCGTGGCCGCTGCCAAAATGGCTGTGGAAGACGCCAAGCTTGATATGAGTACGGAAAATCCGGACCGCGTGGGCACCATCATCGGCACCGGCATCGGCGGCATCAACACCATGGAAGAAACGGTACACCGCATCGACACCAAGGGACCGACCAAGGTGAATCCCTTCGCCGTTCCTATGATGATTGCCAACATGGCAGCCGGCCAGGTTTCCATCAACTTCGGCCTCATGGGACCGGTACTGGCAGACGTGACCGCCTGCGCTTCCGGAAATAACGCCATCGGCCGCGCCACCAGAACCATCCAGTACGGCGACGCCGATGTCATGTTTGCCGGCGGTACTGAAGCTGCTGTAGCAAAGACTCCTATGGCAGGATTTGCTGCCATGAAGGCCCTTTCCTCCCGCGAATGCCCGCCGGAAGAAGCTTCCTGCCCCTTTGATGTAAGAAGAGACGGCTTCGTTCTGGGTGAAGGCAGCGGCGTGCTCATTCTGGAAGAACTGGAACATGCAAAGAAGAGAGGCGCTCACATTTATGCCGAAGTCATCGGCTATGGCTCCAACGGTGATGCCTACCACATCACCGCTCCCCGTCCCGGCGGAGAACTGGCAGCCCGCTGCATGAAGAAAGCCATCGACGATGCAGGTATTTCCCCGGATGACATTGACTACATCAATGCCCACGGCACATCCACCGGCCTTAACGATAAGAACGAAACAAAGGCCATCAAAGACGTACTTGGCAAACATGCCTATGACGTGGTTATCAATTCCACCAAATCCATGACCGGCCATCTGCTGGGTGCAGCCGGTGCCATCGAAGCTATTGTGTGCGTACTGTCCATTGAACATAATAAAGTTCACCAGACCCTGAATCTCAAGACTCCGGATCCCGAATGCGACTTGGACTATGTACCGGAAGGACCGAGAGACGTGAAAGTAGATGTCACCATGTCCAATGCCTTCGGCTTCGGCGGACACAATGCGGTGGTACTCATGAGGCGCTATGAAGAATGAGCCATGCAGAAACAAGGCGTAAGGAACGTCTTGAAGAAGTAAGAAAATTTGCAGAGGAAAACAACATCCCCGTCCAGAACATCCAGCTCCTGAATACAGCCCTTACCCACACCTCCTATGCCAACGAGCATAAGGGAGAAGTGATTCACGATAACGAAAGGCTGGAATTCCTGGGAGATGCGGTGCTTGACCTGGTGGTAGGGGAATACCTTTTCCTCCGCTTCCCCACCTGGCCCGAAGGAAATCTGACCCGTGCCAAAGCCAGCGCCGTATGCAAACCGGCCTGCGCTGAATGCGCCGCCAAATTTCATATCGGCGACTACATGCGCCTGGGCAGGGGAGAAGAAATGTCCGGCGGCCGCACCAGAGTCTCCATCCTGGGCGACGCCTTCGAAGCGGTTATCGGCGCCATCTACCTGGATAACAACTACGAAGTGGCAGCCCGCTTCATCCTGGGCCACCTGAAAAAATACTTGGACCTCATCGATGAAGGCAACTACGACCATGACTACAAAACGGACCTGCAGGAACTGGTGCAGAAGCACAGGGACGCGGAAATCCGCTACGAAGTTATCCGCGACGAAGGCCCGGACCACGATAAAACCATCTGGATGAAGATTACCATCAACGGCAAAGACTTTGGCACCGGCAAGGGAAAAAATAAAAAAGAAGCAGCCCAGAGAGCGGCCAAGGAAGCCATCAGCCGCATACAGAAAGGCGCACAGATATAAAAGAAAGCACCGGACCCGGAAGGGACGGTGCTTTTGTGATGGCCTCTTCGTCATGCAGCAAGGAAGGCACAAAGGGAAATCCCGTAGCGCTGACTACATACTCATCGCCGCCAAAGGCGGCGATACCACAACCCTCAGTCTGTGCACATTCTGCAGAGAATGTGCAAGTCAGTCGAAAATGGCCCATAGCCTGCCCATAAAAGGGCCTTCCCTTTAATCGACTGACCGTTAGGGCTGTCAAACCTAAGAATCCTCCGGCCGAAGGCCGGTCAATCTTAAGAACCTTCGCGCCCAAATGGCGCTGAACCCTCACGCCGAAGGCGTGTCAAATAAATGCACAATCTCTTGCCTGTCATGTTATAATTGAAGATAGAAATATGTCGATTATGAAACTGTTCATTTTGAATGGTTTCATTTTTCTTTATCGGTTTGAAATGAAAGAGGAAATTTATGGATAGAAGCAGGATACAAAGGCAGTATATGGAGCCCATGGTTCCCTTTAAACTGAAAGCGCCTTTCCAGCCTACCGGGGACCAGCCGAAGGCGGTGAAGTCGCTGGTGCAGGGGCTGAATGAGGGGCAGTGGGCCCAGGTGCTTCTGGGGGCCACCGGCACGGGCAAGACCTTTACCATGGCCAAGGTGATTGAAGAGGTACAGCGGCCGACTTTGATTATTTCACCAAACAAGACCCTGGCAGCCCAGACAGCCAGCGAGTTCAAGGATTTCTTCCCGGACAACGCGGTGTACTATTTCGTCAGTTACTACGATTATTACCAGCCGGAGTCCTATGTGCCCCAGACGGATACCTATATAGAGAAGGATTCTTCTAGAAATGAGGAAATTGACAGGCTGCGCCATTCCGCCACCATGGCTTTGTTTGAGCGGAAGGATGTCATCATCGTGGCGTCGGTGTCCTGCATTTACGGTTTGGGGGACCCCGAGGACTACAGTACCATGGGCTTATCCCTTCGGCCGGGGGAAGAAATCGAAAGGGACAAGATTATCGAAAAACTGGTGAATATGCAGTACATGCGGAATGATATGAATTTCACCAGAGATACCTTTCGGGTGCGGGGAGATACGATTGATGTATTTCCAGCTTCTGAAAATAATGTGGCCGTGCGGATTGAAATGTTCGGTGACGAAGTGGATTCCCTCACGGAATTTGACGTGCTCACAGGAGAGACCGTGGCGGAACGGAACCATATCGGCATTTTCCCGGCGTCCCATTACGTCACCAGCTCGGATAAGCTGAGGAGAGCTATTGGCTCCATTGAAAAGGAACTGGACGGCAGACTGAAGGAGCTCCGGGATCAGGGCAAGCTCCTGGAAGCCCAGCGGCTGGAGCAGCGGACGAATTATGACTTGGAAATGATGCAGGAAGTGGGGTACTGTTCAGGCATCGAAAACTATTCCCGCCACATGTCGGACCGGAAACCGGGGGAGCCGCCGTACACGCTGCTTGACTATTTCCCTGACGATTTCCTCATTATGATCGACGAATCCCACGTCACGGTGCCCCAGCTCCGGGCCATGTACAACGGCGACCAGTCCAGAAAGCGCACCCTGGTGGACTATGGCTTCCGCCTGCCCAGCGCACTGGATAACAGGCCTCTCACCTTTGATGAATTTACGGAACGAATCAACCAGATTATTTACGTATCCGCCACGCCGGGGCCCTATGAAATGGGGGTACAGACGAATCTGGCGGAGCAGATTATCCGACCCACGGGACTTCTGGATCCCAGCATTGAAGTGCGGCCCATTGAAGGGCAGATGGATGATCTCCTTGGTGAAATCCACAAGCGGGAGGACGCCCATGAAAGGGTGCTCATCACTACCCTCACCAAGAAAATGGCGGAAGATCTCACCGATTTCCTCACGGAAGCGGGGGTGAAGGTGCGGTACCTTCACTCCGATGTGGCCACCATTGAAAGAGCGGAAATCATCCGCGATCTTCGTGCCGGCGTTTTTGATGTGCTGGTGGGCATCAATCTGCTCCGTGAGGGGCTGGATATGCCGGAAGTATCGCTGGTGGCCATTCTGGATGCGGACAAGGAAGGGTTCCTCCGCTCCGAGACCTCCATGATTCAGGTCATCGGCCGGGCTGCCAGAAATGAGCACGGTCATGTCATCATGTACGCTGACAGGGTGACGAAATCTATGAAATACGCCATCGATGAGACCAACCGCCGCCGCACCATCCAGGAGGCCTATAATAAGGAACACCATATTATCCCTCACACGGTGCAGAAGCGGGTGAAGGACCTCATCGACCTGACCAAGATAGAGGAAAAGACGGGAGATTACGGCAAAACGCCTGCCAAAAAGGATGAAATGTCCGACGAAGAACTGTACATGCAGATGCAGCAGACCGAAAAGGACATGAAACGGGCTGCCAAATCCCTGGAATTTGAAGAAGCCGCCATGTGGCGGGACCAGCTGGCCAAACTGCGACAGCTGTGGACCGACCGCTACGGCTCCCGCGCCGACGCTGCGTTGAAAAGAGTGAGCGCCGGGAAAAAGAGAATCAACCGGCCTATGAAGAAGAAAATATAAGGGGCCGCAAAGCGGCCCCGGGTTCAAATAGGGGATGCTGCTTAGCATCCATAGTGCCCCTTTAGGGGAAAGGCGGCGACCACAGGCACCAAAGGGGAAGCGAACACAACCTTTCTATACAACCTGCTGACGAAGTTGGACATAACCTTCGGTCCCGAAGGGCCCGTCAACCTTCCTCTTAGAACCTTCTACGCCCAAAGGGCGCAGAACCCATAATCACATACAATCAATCATCAACTTGTGACACTTACATCATAAGAAAGGAATAGAATGGAAAAAGGAATTGTCATTCACGGGGCCAGGCAGAATAACCTGAAGAACATCGACCTCACCCTGCCCCGGAATAAGCTCATCGTATTTACAGGACTTTCAGGCTCCGGAAAGTCGTCCCTTGCTTTTGATACCATTTATGCGGAGGGACAGCGGAAATATGTGGAATCCCTGTCCGCCTATGCCCGCCAGTTTCTGGGGCAGATGAATAAGCCCGATGTGGATAAGATTTCCGGTCTTTCGCCGGCCATTTCCATCGACCAGAAATCCACCAGCCACAATCCACGCTCCACCGTAGGCACGGTGACGGAAATCCACGATTATCTCCGCATGCTCTTTGCCCATGCCAGTCGGGCCTTCTGCCCCCACTGCGGCCGCCCTATCCAGCGGCAGACGGTGGACCAGATCGTAGACGCCCTCACAGCCCTGGGGGACAGGACGAAGCTCATGATATTGGGCCCTGTGGCGGTGCAGAAGAAGGGTACCCACAAGAAGCTTCTGGAAGAACTCCGTAAGGAAGGGTACGTCCGGGTCCGGGTGGACGGGCAGGTGATGTCCCTTTCTGATGAAATCGAACTGGAAAAGAATAAGAAGCACACCATCGAAGTGGTGGTAGACCGCATTATCATTAAGGATGGCATTGTGCGCCGCCTTACGGATTCCGTGGAAGAAGCGCTGAAACTGGGAGACGGCACCATGGTGGGGGCCGTGCCGGGGGGAAAGGATTATCTCTTCAGCACCCACTTTGCCTGCCCGGACTGCGGCATTTCCCTGCCGAAACCGGAGCCCCGCATTTTTTCCTTCAATAACCCCTTCGGCGCCTGCCCGGCGTGCATGGGACTGGGCTCTTCTCTGGAAGCAGATTTCAAACGAATCCTTCCGGACCATAAGCAGACCTTCCGTCTGGGAGCCATTCGTCCTTTCCCTTATAACAGGGAAAGCTGGCTCTACAAGCAGCTGGACGCCTTTTTGAAATCCTACGGCCTCACCATGGACGCCTGTTTCGATGACCTGCCCGAAGAGGGACAGGAGGAATTTAAGTATGGCGGCAGGGAAGTACTCACTTTCTCCTACACCAACCAGGATGGAGAGACGAAGACCTACCAGCGCCAGTTTGAAGGGCTTGTACCTATGACGAAAAGACGGTATGAAGAAGCCTGGACGGAAAAAATGAAGGAATCCCTGGCCAACTACCTCATCGAAAAGCCCTGCCCTGTCTGCCATGGTGCCAGGCTTCGTCCGGAAAGCCTGGCATTCCGGGTGGGCGGTAAGAATATTGCGGAAATATCGGATATGCCAGTTTCCGAACTGCTGCCCTTCCTGGAAAAACTGGAGCTCACGGATAAGGAAAAAATCATTGCGGACCAAATTCTTCGGGAAGTGAAGAGCCGGCTCACCTTCCTGTCCAACGTGGGGCTGGAGTACCTTACCCTGTCCCGGGGAGCATCTACCCTGTCCGGCGGCGAGGCCCAGCGCATCCGCCTGGCCACCCAGATAGGCTCCGGTCTCGTGGGGGTGCTCTATATTCTGGATGAACCGTCCATCGGCCTTCACCAGCGGGATAACGACAAGCTCCTGGCTACCCTGAAGGGCATGCGGGACCTGGGAAATACATTGATTGTGGTGGAACACGATGAAGACACCATCCGCACCGCCGACTGGGTGGTGGATATAGGACCCGGCGCCGGTGAAAACGGCGGGTATGTAGTGGCGGAAGGAACGCCGGAGGATATTAAGAAATCAAAGAAATCAATTACCGGTGCCTATCTCCGGGGAGATAAGTACATTCCCCTGCCGGCGCATAGAAGAAAGGGAAACGGCCTATTCCTTACCATCAAAGGGGCGTCGGAGCATAACCTGAAGCATATTGACGTTTCCTTCCCGCTGGGCGCCTTCACGGTGGTCACCGGTGAGTCCGGCTCCGGCAAGAGTACCCTGGTGAATGAAATCCTTTACCAGGGCCTGTCCAACATTAAGAACCACACCTCCTATGCGGAAGGGCAGCACGATTCCATGGAAGGGGCGGAATATGTGGACAAGATTATCGACATTGACCAGCAGCCCATCGGCCGCACCCCAAGGTCCAATCCTGCCACCTACACTGGTGTTTTCAATGATATACGGGAACTCTTCAGCCAGACATCGGAAGCCAAGATGAGAGGCTACAAGCCGGGACGTTTCAGTTTCAACATCAAAGGCGGCCGCTGCGAAGCCTGCCATGGCGATGGCATTATTAAGATTGAAATGCAGTTCCTTTCTGACGTATACGTGCCCTGCGAAGTGTGCCACGGCGCCCGGTACAACAGGGAAACCCTGGAGGTTCGCTACAAGGGGAAAAATATTTCCGAAGTCCTCAACATGACAGTGGATGAAGCGGTGCCCTTCTTTGAAAACCATCCGAAAATCCTCCGCAAACTGGAAACCCTGCAGGAAGTGGGGCTTGGCTACATCCATCTTGGCCAGCCTGCCACCACCATGTCCGGCGGCGAAGCCCAGCGCGTGAAGCTGGCCAACGAACTGGCCCGCCGCGGCACCGGCAAAACGGTGTATATCCTGGACGAACCCACCACCGGCCTGCACATCGCCGATGTGCACCGCCTGATCGAGGTGCTGCAGAAGCTGGTGGATGCGGGCAACACAGTCATTGTCATCGAGCACAACCTGGATCTCATCAAGTGTGCCGACCACATCATTGACCTTGGCCCTGAGGGCGGCAGCGCCGGTGGCCTGGTGATTGCCGAGGGTACGCCCGAGCAGGTGGCCGAGGTGCCCGGCAGCTTTACCGGCCAGTACCTCAAGCCCCTGCTGGAAAAGGACAGGCAGCTGCGGGCCGCGGAAGCGGAAACTGGCGTAAAAGCAAAAAAGTAAAGCGGCGCTCATACGACGAAAATCATACTTTTCTTGAAAAAATCAGAAAAAGATGCAGAAAAGTGTTGACAAAACCCGGAAAGATGCGTATAATATCTTTTGTCGCCAATGCTTCGGTAGGGAGGCAGAGGACGATATCCGGGTGTAGCGCAGTTTTGGTAGCGCGCTTGAATGGGGTTCAAGAGGC
>OGLM01000868.1_pt1 | contig 34500 bp, 18 predicted proteins | sample 1572531 | NCBI WGS metagenome assembly OGLM01 (sample SAMEA2581909, study PRJEB24529) | metagenome | biome: Human gut stool | place: China | collected 2011 | reverse complement strand
ATGCTGTGGCAAACCGTACCCCGGAAAAGGCAGTTGCCTTTGCGGCACAGTACGGGATTCCAAAGGTGTATGCACACCTGGAAGAAGTGTTTGCAGATCCGGAGGTGGATATCCTCTATATTTCCACGCCCCATAATACGCACATCTCGTTTCTGCGGCAGGCGCTTGCCGCCGGAAAGCGCGTGCTCTGTGAAAAGTCGATTACGCTCAACAGCGCCGAACTGGAAGAGGCGCTGGCACTGGCGCAGGAGCAGGAGCATCACGTGGTACTGGCAGAGGCCATGACGATTTATCATATGCCCCTGTACCGGAAATTGCAGGCGGTCATACAGTCCGGCGCGCTGGGAAAGCTGCGGCTGGTGCAGATGCTTTTCTTCTGGGGCAGCTCGTCTATGCTGATGCAGCTCTCGCCTTGCAGTTCGCGCCATGTCCTTACGCCGGTGACGGTGAGCAGGCGGCGTACCCAGGACTCGCTGCGACGGATGAAGTCCCATGCGGTGTGTATGCCGTGGTATTCGAGCTTCTGTGCGGTGTGGCGGCCTATGCCCCATACGTCGGCCACGTCGAGGCCTTTGAGTGCCTTGACGCGCTTGTCTTCGGTGTCGATGAGGCATGTGCCGTCGTAGCCCCGGTAGTGCTTGCCGTAGTGGGCGGCTACCTTGGCCAGTGTCTTTGTGGGGGCTATGCCGAGGGTTACGGGTATGCCTGTGCCACGGCCGGTTACTATCTGCTTGCCGTAGGAGCGGAGGGTGTCGCCCTGGCCGAAGCCGGTAAGGTTGATGAAGGCTTCGTCGATGGAGTATTGCGATACGTCGGGGGCGAAGTCGGAGAGGAGCATCATGACGCGGCGGCTCATGTCGCCGTAGAGGGTGTAGTTGGAGCTGAACACGGCCACCTTGTTGCGCTCGAGGTAGTCTCGCATCTTATAGAAGGGTGCGCCCATGTCGATGCCCAGGGCCTTGGCTTCGTTGCTGCGCGCGATGATGCAGCCGTCGTTGTTTGAGAGTACGACGACGGGCGCGGTGCGCAGTGCGGGGTTGAACACGCGCTCGCACGAGCAGTAGAAGTTGTTGCAATCGGCAAGGCCGAACATTGTCATCTCTTGAGCTGGCGTTTTATGTTGTAGGTGAGTACGCCCCAGACTACGAAGTGGTTTCCTGCGGTGACCTTTATGGGCGAATAGTCGTCGTTGGCGGGCATGAGCCACAGGCATTCGCCGCCGGGCTCGAGCTTTACTTTCTTGAGCGTAAACTCGCCGTCGACGAATGCCACGACGATGTCGCCGTCGTGCGGCTCGATGGACTTGTCGATGACGAGCAGGTCGCCGTCGTCGATGCCGCAGCCTTTCATTGACTCGCCTACGGCGCGGGCGTAGAACGTGGTGGCGGGATGGCGCACGAGCTCGCGGTTGAGGTCGATGTTGTCCAGCAGCGTATTACAGCGTCCGATGCCTTTGTAGGCGTGGCTCCAGCGGTTGGCGATGATGCCTCCCGAAGTGGCCGTCTGCGCACCGTTGGCGATAGTCGTCCAGGAGTCGTCGTTGCTGAAATTATAGCCGTTGGGCGTGGCGTCGTCTTCCCAGTAGACGGCGGCGCGGCCGTAGATGCCGTTTTCGAGCAGGGCGTTGTAGCACCCCGTCAGGCCGCCCTCCGCGGCTTTGGCGCTGTACCAGAAGGTTTGCTGGTCGTAGCGGTCCTGCGGTTCGATGTCCAGGTCGCAGCCGGTGCAGAAGGCTCCGAGCAGAACCGGTATGATGATTTGAATGCGTTTCATGGTTGATCGGTTTTTGTAAGATCGGTTATAGGGTGAGGTTGATGCCGAAGCTGATGGTTTTCAGGATCGGGTAGGAGAACAAGTTGACCTGCGAGATCGAAATTTCGGGGTCCCAGATCTTGAAGTCCGAGAAGGTGACGAGGTTCTGGCCGCTGACGTAGACCTGCAAGCCCTTGATACCGATGCGTCCGACGAGCTGTTTGGGAAAAGTGTAGCTCAGTTGGATGTTTTTCAGACGCAGGTAGGAGGCGTCCTGAAGCCAGAGCGTCGAATTCTGGAAGTTCTCGCCCGCTTCGGGGTAGGTCGTCAGCAGCGGATATTCGGTATTGCGGTTGGTGGCGCTCCACGAATCCCTCACCCATTGTTTGGTCAGACCTGCGCCGTTGTAGAGGCCGAAGGCCATGTTGCTCGACGGGTAGACCGACACGTCGCCGACGCCCTGGAACTGCGCTTCGACGGCGAAGCCCTTCCATCCGAAGTTGAGGTTGAAGCCGTAGGCGAACCGAGGTATCGTGTTGCCGGCGATGACGCGGTCGTTGCCGTCGATGGTGTTGTCGTTGTTCTGGTTGACGTATTTCACGTAGCCGGGGCGCAGGTTGGCGCGGTTGCCGTAGACGGCCTGCGCGTTGTCGATCTCCGACTGGTTCTGGAAGACGCCGTCGGTTTCGAGCAGGTACCACGAATTGATCGGATACCCCTCCTTGCAGATCAGCCGGCCGTTGATTTCGGTCTCGCCGTTGAGATCCACGATTTCGTTGCGCGTGTAGGAGAAGTTGCCCGAGATGCCTGCCGAGAAGTCGCCCCACGAGTCGCGCAGCGTGAGCGAGAGCTCGATGCCTTTGTTGTCCACCACGCCTACGTTGCTCTTCGGGCCGCTCAGATCGCCGACCTGCGAGGGCAGGTTGACCGTGCGCAGGATGCCTTCGGTGCGTTTGAGGAACCAGTCGGCCGAGAATAGAACGCGGTTGCCGAAGGCCGAAAAGTCGATTCCGGCATCGTAGGAGGTCGTTTCCTCCCAGGTGATCGTGTTGTCGGCCAGAGCGGAGATGGCTGCGCCGCCGTATTTCGTGCCGTCGAAGCTGTAATCGTAGCCCGACGTGTTGACCGAACTCAGGTAACTGTATAGCGAGACGGCCTGGTTGCCCATCTTACCCCACGAGAAACGTGGTTTGAGCTGGTCGATGAACTCCGCGTTCTTCATGAAGTTCTCCTGGTCGATGCGCCATGCCAGCGAGACCGAGGGGAAGAAGGCCCAACGGTGGTCGGGGACCAGACGCGACGAACCGTCGTAGCGGAAGACGGCGCTCACGAGGTAACGCTGCTTGTAGTCGTAGGAGAGACGTCCGAAAACCGAGACCAGCTTTTCGCGCGAGGAGGCGCCGGTGGCCTGAGCGTTGACCTGTCCCGAAGCGGAGTTGAGATCGGTGTGGTAGTTGTCGTAGAATCCCTCCTTGTAGGCTTGGAAATTGTCGTTGTAGAACTCCTGATAGTCCTGGCCCACCATGACGCCGATGTGGTGTTCGTCGCGGAGGTTCCCTTCCCAGCCCAGCGTCTGGGTGAAGAAACTGCCCGTCGCCCAGGCATCCCAGTCCTTGACGCGCGGCACCGCCGAGTTGTAGTTGCGGACCTCTTCGGTCTTGGGATTCATGGTGTACATGGCCGGAACGTGGTCTTTGCTGCGGGTGTCGCGTTTGCGGAAGCTGAAATTGGCGTCGTAGGTGATGCCGTAAGGGAGCGTCAGCTTCACGAACGCCTTGGCCAGCAGCTGTTGTACGCGGCGGTCGATCGAACCCTGCTCGATGATCATGCGGGGATTCTCGTAATTGCCGCGGCCCGGGGTAGCGATCCAACTCGACCCGTAGATGCCGTTTTTATGGTAGTCGGACATGATCGGAATGGCACGCATCATGGCGTCCATCACCTTGTTCGTGCCGTATCCCGGCTCCGTGTAGTGACGCATGTTTCCGTAGAGCGATCCGCCGACCTTGATGTATTTGTTGAGCTGGATGCCGAGTTTCAGATCCATCGAAATCCGGTCGGCCCAGTCGTTGGCGATGAATACGCCGTCCTGCTTCATGTAGCCTACGGCCATGCTGTAATCGAGCCGTTCGGTTCCGCCCGAGATGCGCAGATCGTGTTGGTGGACGAAGGCCGGTTTGAGGCAAATGTCGAACCAGTTGGTCGCAGGGTAGACGTCGGGATTGGTTTTCATGCCCTCCTGATACTCCTTGATGACGGCTTCGGAATAGGAGACTCCCGAGGGCGCTTTGCCCGAATTGATTTCTGCCTGATTGCGCAAACGCATGTAGAGGATCGGATCGTCGATCGGGTCGGGGAGGTAGGTGGCGTATTGTACGCCGAAATTGGCCCGATAGTTGATTACCGGAGCGCCTTTGACGCCCTTTTTCGTGGTGATGAGAATCACGCCGTTCGAGGCTTTCGAACCGTAGATGGCCGCCGAAGCGTCTTTCAGCACGGAGATCGATTCGATGTCGGCCGGATTGATTTCGTTGATGTCGTATTCCACGCCGTCGAGCAGCACGAGCGGATTGGCGCTGCTGAGCGTATTGACGCCGCGGATGCGGATCGTGCCTCCGTCGGCTCCGGGTTTGGCGTTGTTCTGGTTGATCCACACGCCCGGGGTGTTGTACATCGCCTGCGCGGTGTTGGTGATGGGTTGGTTGGCCTTTTCCCGCATATCGATCGTGGCGACTGAGCCGGTGAGATTCACGCGCTTGACCGTGCCGTAGCCTACGACCACGACGTCCTCGAGAACGGTGGCCTCTTCCAGACGGACCTCTTCGGCATTCGATGCCGGAAGTACTTTGGTTTTGAACCCGATATAGTTGAAGGTCAGCTCCTCCGTCAGGGCGGAAACCGTCAGTTCGAAGCGCCCGTCGGAACCTGTCACCGTGCCTTGGAGCGTGCGCATGTTGACGACGGTGGCACCTACGATCGGGCCCCCTTTCGAATCGATGACCCGTCCTTGGATTTTCAGCGGTTCGTCGGATTTCGGTGCATCCTCTTTTTTCGAAATAAGCACCTGTTTGTCGACGATCCGGTAGGCGTAGGGCGTACCGGCGAACACACGGTTGAGCACTTCCGGGATCGGAGCGTCGCGTTTCGATACGGTGATGCGCAGCGTGGGGTCGATCAGATTGTTGTTGTAGAAAAAGGAGAGTTCGCTTTGCGCTTCGATGGCTTTGAGCACGTCGAGGATCGGAGCGTCCGTCATTTCGACGGTCAACCTCTTCCTCTCCTGTGCATGAAGCGTTGCGGGGATGCCGTTTGCTGCAAGGAGCGACATGCAGCAAAACAGGATCCAGAGGCTTTTCCGGATGTTGTAAAGGTTTTTCATAAGGTTTTTTAGAATTAGGTTTGGGTCGGTGCGGTGCGGAGTCCGGCCGCCGTGCGGCCGGAATGTTCGGCGGGGCCGTTATCCGTATCTTCGGTTCTTCTTCATGAGGCGGGTCGTTTCGGGTTCTTTTTTATTTTTCGTAGATGCGCACGTACATACCGTCGCGTCGGTAGAAGAGCGGTGTCTGGTCGGTCGAGGATTGGAGAAGCTGCAAGGTGCGGTCGAGTGTCTCGTCGCTCAGCGAGAACGTGTAGTGGTAGCGTGTCGCGATCTCTTCGGGACAGTCGATATGGCAGTTGTACCATCTTTCGAGGCGCGGCAGGATGACCGACAGAGGTTGGTTCTCGAAACTCAATGACATGCGCTCGTGCCAAAGCGTGTAGCGTTGGGCGTCTACCCGGCTGACGATCACTTTGCGTGTGTCGGCGGAGTAGGTGAATTTCTGGTCGGGCGAGAGCGTGAAGGTCTGTTTCGTTATTCCGGGGAGGGATACACGTACGCTGCCGTTGCGCAAGATGGCCTCCACGTGCCGGCCCCCGAGATCGGAAAAGACTTCGAAAGCCGTTCCCAGAGCCGTGACGTCGATGCCATTGCTGCTCACGACGAACGGTCGGGAGGGATCTTCCGCCACCTCGAAGAACCCCTGGCCGTTGAGCTCCACCCGTCGTTCCCTGCCCGAAAAATCCGCGGCGTACCGGCACGAGGAGTTGGCTCCGAGCCAGAGGGTCGAACCGTCGGGCAGCGCTACCTGTTCGGTGCTTTGGTTCCCGCTGTACTGGGTGTGGATGATTTTCGGAGCGGGACGCCACAGCAGGTTGACGAGGGTGAGTCCTGCACCTATGGCTAGCATGATTGAAGCGGCGGCGCCGTAGCTCCGGCTAAGCCATGCGGTGCGTACCCCTCCCCTCCGCCGGATTTTTTCATGCGGCATCGTGCGGGTGACGATGCGTTCCCGGATACGGCTTTCGCGCAGGAGGTCGTCTTCGGCCGGTTTTGCGCAACGATCCCATTCGCGCTGCATGTATTGCGTGACGTCGTGCCGCTGCCAGAGTTCCGGCATCTCTTTCTGCGGGAGTTTGCCGGCGAGCAGTTTGCGGACGAGCGTTTTTATATCTGTCATTTCGTGTTTTTTGCGGTATCCGTAATAAATACCCGGCACGGCACCAGATACCCTTAGTGCGTGCGGTAATTTTTGTGATTTTCGGAAAAAAACGCTCCGGTTCCGGTCGGAATGTCGTTTAGCAGACCGGTCCGTCGTTGAAAAGCGCGAGCCAGAGCAGCAGCGCGAGGTTGTCGCGCAGGAAACGCAGCGCTTCGTGCATGTGCGCTTCGACGGTTTTTTGCGAAAGGTTCAGTTCTTCTGCGATCTCCCGGTAGCTCTTGTGCTCGCGGCGGCTCATGTTGAAGACTTGCCGCTGACGGGTGGGCATCAGGTCGATCAGTCGGTCAATGTATTCCGCAAGGTCGCGGGCGCTCACTTCGGATTCGATGTCGTCGGACGATTCGAGGGCTGCGAGGACGGATACCTTGAAACTCAACGGGTCGATCTGTTTATGAAAGCGGTTGAAGATCAGATTGCGCGTGATGATGAAAAGCAGTCCCGAAAAATTGCCGTCGGGGTGGATGCGTTCGTGAATCTGCCACAAACGGATGAACACCTCCTGCACGACGTCCTCCGCATCCTCGTCGTTTTTCAGGTAGAGGCGGCTGAAGCGGAAAACCTGATTCCAGTGGGTGCGATAGAGACTGGCGAATGCGTTGGCATCGCCTTGCCGGAAGCGGTCGAGCATCTGTTCTGTCGGATTCTGAAAGGGTCGCTTTTCCATCGGATGACATGCGGGAGATACGGCGCTTTTCCGGACGGTTAGGGCCGGATCGGTCGATGTTCCCCTGAATGAAATAAGTATTTTAGGCAAAAATATCAAATTATTTGTAATTTACAGGCGATGACGAGTTTTTTTAATGAGCTTGTGATTTGTCATTCGCCGCGTGCTTTTTTCGGCCCGAAAGGTCGATGAGCTTCGCCCGAGCGCCGAAAGATGTGCATTGTGGAATTTCCGACGCTTTTCCGATATTGACGTGTATCTGGAGAAGAAAGATGAGGTCGCTTCTGTGCGGAGGAGTCTTGCCTTGGGATTTTGATCGGAAGTCTTGGTGCGTACGGATGTATACGGTTTATATGAAAGGTTTGGCGGACTACGCCAAAAGAGGCGTATGGAGATGTCCCGATTAAAAAGCCGGTACGCTCATTTTCGAAATAGCGCGCCGGCAGAATCGTATCGTTTTTATCCGAGCCGTATTTCGGAGATGCCTGCGGTTTTTCCGGTTAGACGGCGATGCGGATGTGCCCCCCCCCTCCTGAACTCGCGCAGCCCAGCGACCATACCGCCGTACCCGGCTCGCTGACGTTCTCGCTCGGAAAGCTCGCACCTCAGAACGCGGCCGCCCAACGGCCCGGTTCTAACCAACCAAGTTTCATTCGCGAGCTTGAATAGATGTCATGCGTAATCGCATCGATTAGCTCCGAAGATATGGGTCACCTTATGAAAAACATTATACCATCCGATATTTGGATAGTCATCTTTCCTATGACTTTGATAAGTTTTCGCGGTATTGATGAATTTTGTCTGCTTGCTGATATACTATTGTGTTGTTATTGATTATCAATAGCTTACGACTTAAAAGATAGAATTTTCAAAAATTTACTCGTTTTTTTGTAAAAAAATCAAAAAAATTAACTTTTTTATCGCCTCTCTAAACAGTGGGGAAAAGGTAAACTCCGTCTTCTGGAACCCCGACTTTTGTTGGATCTTCGATCAGAGAGTGAGGGTAAGGTCGGCCAGCAGGACGGCTGTCTCCGGCTCCTCTTTCGGGGCATCCTTGGGTTTCCAGGCCACGATGAAGCTAACGGTCGCGGATTTGACCCGGTAGCCTTTTGTAAACCAATCGGTAAGTGTTTTCTGCATTCGGGTCGAGAGTTTGGCTACGGGGAGGCCTGTTTTCTCGGTATAGAACGTGAAGTCGTGGTATTGCAGCGAATCACCGCTCTGCAGTGCTAGTACTTCGCGTTTGATCCCCTTGAAGAACTCCAGATAGACGTCCCGGTGGGAGAGTTGCAGGACGATCTCTTCGGGCAGGGTATAGCTCCGATCGTCGTGATCGTGACGGTCTGCCGTCAGACGGTCAAAACAGTGTCCGTTGGTATGGATGAACAGCCGGTTCTTGGCACGGGTGATCCCCACGTAGTAGCGGCGCATCAGCTCCGCATTCTTGGTGTAGTTGTCAGTCAGAAGCATGTAGACATCGTCGAACTCGCGCCCTTTGGCCTTGTGGATGGTCGATACCATCACCTCGGAGCCCGAAACATCGCAGAAATCCTCCATTGACGATTCGAAGACGAACTCCTTGAAATCGCTGATGTATTTCGTCTGGTTGAGATGCTCGAACTGTTCGAAGCAGCGCTTCACAAGTTCCAGATTCTGACTTCGCCCGTAGGTATTGCTCGTGGCATGCCTCGCCTCCTCCCAGAGTTCGCCCGGAATCACGGGCGTCGTCACTCGCTTGTCTAGGTATCGGAGGAAATAACGTATCTCGGAGAGGTTCCAGAAGCGGAAGCCGTCCATCGACTGGATCAGTTTGCACGGAACACCCTCCTTGCGTAGAAGTCCGGTCAGGATGACCGCCTCCTCATTCGTCTGGGTAAGGATACACGAGGTGCCCGCATGGCGATGGCAGCGCAACTCGTCGACCAGCGGCTGATACATGATCTCCGACGTGTGGTGAGTGACGCTGACCCACCCCTCTTCGCTGCGCATCGATTTAATCGGCGTGTGCTTCATGCGCTTGGGAATCGATCGTACAAATTCGTTGTCGAAGGTGACGGGATGGCGGGCACTGCGGAAATTGTCGGTCATCTCGATGAAGCGCGCCTCGGGGCGCTGAGCCAACTGGAACATGTAGTCTGAGTCGGATCCCCGGAATTCGTAGATGTTCTGGTCGTCGTCACCCACGGCGATGACGCGCATCTCCTCGTTGCGGGTCATCAGCGCCGTTACGAGGGCATACTCGTCGTCGGCCATGTCCTGTGCTTCGTCGATGACGAGCACCGTCTTGCCGATCTTGTTGGGTTCGACCTCCCCCTGTTCGATCATTCGGGCAGCCCGGGAGACAATGTCCTGGGCATCTTCAAGGTTGCCGATACGCCCCAGCAGGTCGAAACAATAGGAGTGGAAGGTCTTGATCTCGACAAAATGGGCTGCATTGCCGATCAGCACCATTAGTCGTTGTTTGAATTCTGTGGCCGCCGCGCGCGAGAAAGTGAGCATCAGCAGCTGTTCATGCTTGACATCTTCGAGCAGAAGCAGCGATGTCAGTTTGTGGACCAGTACTCGGGTTTTGCCGCTGCCGGGTCCGGCCGCAACCACGATGCAGTGGGACTCTTTGTCGGAGATGATCTCCATCTGTCGCGGGGAGAGCGACCCGAAGAGCTGCTCGTATTTCTTGGGCGTCAGGTTGCGCTGGATCTCGTTGATGCGTTCGCCGCGGAAGTATTTTGCGATGAAACGCCGGTAGTCCATCTGGAAATAGTCCTGCACGAACTGCAGCGCCGCATTGTAGTCCTTGACCATCAGATTAGCATACTCGCCCACGATGTGGACCTGCTGGATCTTCTGTTTGTAGAAGGCGTTGAGTAACCGGTAGTCGTCGACCTTGTAGCGCGACTTGTTGTCCTTGATCCTGCGGATGTCCATCGCGTTGTAGAGGACCAGAAATCCCCCTTCGAGCTTCAGTGCCCCGATCTTCGAGAGATAGAGGAGTGCCTCCTCGACCTCGCCCAGCTGCAGGTCGTTCCGTTCGAAGAGCATCGTCCGGTTGTCGGCCTTGAATTGATTCAATAACTCGACGATCGAGAACTGCACGGCATTGTCTGCGACGGTGTGTTCCTGCCCGGTGGCGTTGGGTTGCATGAGCGTACGCGTCAGCTCGGCGGCCTGACGGTAGAGCCATCCGATGGCGAAGCGGCAGATTTCGGCCCGTTTATCGAACCGGGCCTCCGTTGATTGCTGGTCGGTCTGTTGCCGAAGTTGCAGGTTGTGGTCTGCATCCTCCTGTTTGCGGAGGTATCCCTTGACCGTAAGGAAATAGAGCAGAGTCCGGATATCCTTCTCTTTTGAGGTGCCGATTCCCTCCTGGATGGCATCCTCGTTCAGCTGCTTGCAGGAGATGCAGAGCCCCTCCTCCGGGATGCGGTGGAGCAGGTAGCGTTCGAGCTGGATGAAGCGTTCGAGCAGCTGCTGCGACTTGCGCTCCGAATCCCCTGTTCCGAGCAGATAGGCCGACAGATCCTTGCTATCGGCCAGAATCCCCTCTTGGCGCATGCGCTCCACGGCGGAGATAACCTCGCGCTTGCTCATGCCCAGAATGTCGGCTAGGTAGTCGATTCGCGATTCGGCCTCCGAGTCCTGCGCCTTAGCGATATACTTTTTCGAGATGAGTGACTTGATGATGCGGACCGCCTGTTCGGTCTCCTTGCTGTCGAACAGCGGTGAGGCCGTCAGCCGTCGGCGGGCTTCGTCGAGATTCCGCGCGGTGATGCCCGTGGCGTAGACGTGGGGAACGTTGTTACCCCGTTCGAGGTAGCCGGCCTGTTCAAGTGCTGCAAGTGCGGTTCGTACCCGGGTCTCGATGTCGGAGCCCGAACCGTCCCAACCGGCCTGACGCGCAATCTCCAGTGCCGACGAATTGACCCGCATGCGCTGGCGCGTGAGTTCCTTCACGGCCTTCCATACCTGCTGGATCTCACCGATGCTCAGCTTCGTCTGGTTCAGCAGGATGAAGTGCTTGTCCAGATCGCTGTCGCCGTAGAGGACGTAGCAGCGGGCATGCAGATGGGGGTTGCGGCCGGCGCGTCCCGCCTCCTGTACGTAGTTCTCCAGCGAATCGGAGATGTCGTAATGAATCACCAGCCCCACGTCGCTCTTGTCCACACCCATGCCGAAGGCCGACGTGGCGACGATGATGCGTACATGGTCGTTCATGAAGGCCTCCTGGTTGGTGATTTTCTCGTCAGAATCCATCTTGCCGTTGAAGGGAAGGGCCCGGAAGCCGTCGTGGGTGAGGCGTGACGCCAACTCCCGGGTTCGACGAGTTCGCGAAACATAGACGATGGTCGGACATTGTGAGTCGGCAATGAGTTCGCGCAGCCGCTGGTATTTCTCTTCGTCGTTGTCGACGTGCAGCACCGAGTAGCTCAGGTTTGTACGTGTGGCTTTCGAGGCGAAGAGCTCCAGATTCAGATCCAACGTCTGTTTGAAGTAGTCGCGGATGTCCTGGATCACCTTCTGTTTGGCCGTGGCCGTGAAGCAGGAGACCGGGATCGGGAGTTTGCTTCCCTTTTTCTGCTGGTATTTGCGAATGAAGTGGCCGATATAGAGGTAGTCGACCCGGAAATCCTGTCCCCACGACGAGAAGCAGTGGGCCTCGTCGATGACGAAGCGGACGACGTTGCGGGCAAGGAGAATGCGTTCGATCGTTGCCGAGCGGAGCATCTCGGGCGAGATGTAGAGTAGCGCAGCAGTTCCGTCCTGCACTTTCTCGATGGCCAGTGCCCGTGTGATAGGGTCCAGCATGCCGTTGATGGTGACGGCCTCGGTGATGCCCCGTTCGGCGAGGTTGTCCACCTGATCCTTCATCAGCGACTGCAAGGGCGAAATTACTACTGTCAGTCCGTGGACAGATAGTCCCGCCATGAGTGCCGGCAGTTGAAAGGTGAGCGACTTTCCACCGCCGGTAGGGAAGATTGCCAACAGTGAGCGTCCCTCGACGGCCGCCTGTGCAGCCCGCTCCTGGAGTGGTTCACCTTCGTAGGTACGGAAGGCATTATAACCGAACAGCGACTTGAGGCTACGGTGGACGTCGAGCTGGGAGTTGCAGTAGGTACAGCCTGCTAGGCAGGGGGTGTACCGCAGCTTCTTGATGATGAATTCCACGCTCGGATAGTTGTGCAGTACCCATCCCGGCGTGATGGAGCGATGATCGGTCGTGTCGATTAGCGCCAATGCGTAGGCCAGTTCGCAGGGGTAGTGTTCGATCAACGGTTCGAGTTCGACGTTCTGGCAGATGCGGCCTCGGTAGACGGTTGCGATTTGTTCGCGCAGGTCGCAATTTTTCAGGCCGGCTCCCATCAGATCGAGAAATCCGTCGAACTCCGGCTGATCCCTCAGCAGTGCGGTGAAGAGCCTCCGTTTCTGTTCGGGCCATGCATCCCAGCGGGCCATCTCGTCCAGAAGCAGATCACGGGCCTTTTCACGGTCGTTGACCGGGTTGTTCATTTGGTCGCTGAGCAACTTATCATCCTTTACGAGCCGGTGATAGGGACGTTCAGGAAAGAGCAGGGGCGAGAGGTAGAGCGTGTCGACCAGCCGCCAAGGAATTTGTCGATCCTCAAAGAGGTATTTGGCATCGTGGTGGATGATGTTGTGACCACAGAGATACTCCACACGCTCGAGGAAGGGTAGCAGCTCTTCTTTCGAGGCTTTATGGAAGATGGCCCCGTCGTAGCGGAGTGCCCCAATGTCGTGAATCCGGTGGTCGGTCAGTCCGATCTCAACGTCCACAATCGCATAACACAACGGTCCATACCGAAAGGGCATGAGGCTACGGATTGGATTCGATGCCTCATTGGAATCCGTTTTGGACAGGCTGTTCGATATGGGGTTCTCCTGCATGGAATTAGGAGTAATTTACAGTTTATTTTACAAATATAGAATTTTTTTGTTTATACATTGTGTATTACACTATCCTGTTTGATTGTATTCTTAATTAAGTTTGTAGTCAGATCTTATCTAACTTTAACATTATGGATGCAACCTTTTCATCGGCTCCATCCAAACAGAGGGAAAAACATCCTTGTAGACCTCGATACATTCCGTTCAGGGCGGGTTTATTTCGCCAGAATATACTATAAAATTGGAGGTGAATCCGCATATGTTTTGCGAGTCATTTTGTGGGTAGATTGGGACGGAATGATTGACTTATCAATCCGGTAACTTATATTTTTTTTTGCAGCCAAAAGAGAAAATGGCTGGAGCCATTTCATCATGGCGAAGCCATCTCTTTTCTTCCCTTATTTTGACTTTACTTTATTGAACGTATATGTGAATACGGAGATAAAGTAAAGTTCTTTTTCTTTTGGTGAGAAAAATAGGTCTTAAACATTGACGTTAAAATAAAAATATTCGCTATCTTTACAATGAATATTATCTTATTTGTTTGCTTGGTATAAATGAATCTATGAATAATATATTGGCATTTGATGTCTTAAGTCCAAGCGAAGTAGCTTTGCAGATTGCAGCGAGAGTTAAAACTCGTAGACTGGAATTGAACCTAACTCAGGAAGGTATGGCTGCAAGAGCCGGTCTTAAGTTCGCTACTTACCGCCGTTTCGAACAGACAGGAGAAATCTCTTTGAAGGGGTTGCTGCAGATTGGATTTGCTTTGAATGTGTTATCTGAGTTTGATGTTCTCTTTGCACAAAAGCAATATCAATCGTTGGATGATGTATTGAATGAACAGAGTGTTACCCGCAAACGAGGGAAGAAAAATGAATAGTATCAAGCAGATAGAAGTAATATATAACAATCGGCTGGTCGGTCGTCTTGCTCTGACGCGAGAGGGGTTGTGTGCCTTCGAATATTCGGCAGAGTGGCTTAGCTCTGGTTTCTCTATTTCTCCATTTGAGTTGCCTTTGCGAAGCGGTGTCTTTATTGCTAAACCCCGTCCGTTTGAGGGGGGATTCGGTGTTTTCGATGATTGCCTGCCCGATGGATGGGGACTTCTTATTCTGGACCGATACCTGCAACAAAAGGGAATCAATCCTCGCACACTCACTCTACTGGATCGTCTTGCCTTGGTGGGATCGACAGGACGCGGAGCATTGGAGTTTCGTCCTGATAATAGCGTAGTGACGCGGCAGGATTTTGCTGATTTCGAGAAGCTTGCTTTGGAGGCCGAGAAGATACTGGCCAGCGACGATTATATGGGCGAAGGGATCGAGGAGTTTCAGGATCGAGGTGGTTCTCCGGGAGGCGCGAGGCCTAAAATCTTCGTTCGTTATAACGACAAAGAATGGCTGGTAAAGTTTCGAGCCAAGAGGGATTCGCAGAGTATCGGTGTGGATGAATACCGCTATTCGCTGCTAGCCAAAGAGTGCGGAATCGAAATGCCGGAGACTCGACTTTTTGAAGGCAAGTACTTTGGTGTGGAGCGTTTCGACCGAACACTGGGTGGCAAACTGCATGTCGTTAGCGTGGCCGGTCTTATTGGTGCCGATTATCGGTTACCCAGTATCGACTACAAGCATATTTTTCAGGTGTGCGCCATGCTGACGCATAGTGTAGCCGAGTTGTGGAAAGTTTATCGACTGATGATATTCAATTTTCTCATTGATAACAAGGACGACCACGCTAAGAACTTTGCCTTTATTCATCGGGATGGCGATTGGTATTTTGCTCCGGCCTATGACCTGTTACCCAGCGATGGCATTAATGGTTTTCGCACGACTTCAATCAATGACAGTATCGAACCGACGAAAGAAGATCTTTTGGCTGTAGTGGTAAAGGCTGGGTTGAATGAGAAGGAGGCGGATGCGATGTTTGATGGGGTGCAAGAAAGAATTAATGATTAGAGGTGACTACAAGATCTGAGCTATTAAACGAATCGTGAGTGTTATGGAATTACAGCCAAATAGGAATATCTCAGAATCCGTATTGCATGATCGGCGTTCGATAAATCTTCTGAAGAGTATCCTTCCTGATAATTGTGTAGACTGTTCTCAACTTCAAGAGGGAGGTACCTTACCAAATATTGATGGCTATCTTGAGATTCTTGATGAAAATGGAATAGCTCGAGAAAAAATAACAGTTCAAGTTAAGCACCTGACATATCCGGAGAAAAATGGGAAAGTGTTTTATGATATTCCCGAGTCGGTTTATGCATATGCGAAAATACATAAAGGAGAACTCGTCTTCTTTATAGCTTGTGATTATGCCTCTAGAAAATTCTATTGGCGGAACATTGATACGGCTGCCATCGAAGAGTTTAAAAATAAATCTGATCGTATCCGAACTAAGGCGAGATATTATTTTAAAGACAACGAAAAATGCGGTGAGAAGAATGTTGACGCGACCATCGATCATTGGCGTCAGTTGTATAAACAGAAGATGGAGTCCATCAAGGATGATAAGTATCTGGCAGACCAGTTTGCTTCACGGCAAAAAATGTGCTTCAATGCCGTTTCTTCCGAGTTGCATGGGGTGAGAGACTCGCATATATCTCGACTCCAGGTTGATGAGATTGTGCAATGGATTAGCAAGGATCCTGTTCAGAACGAAGGGAATATCTGTCTTCTGGTGGGTGATGCAGGAGTCGGAAAATCCGCTGTGTTGAAAGATTTAATAGCCATACTGTCCGAGAAGGGTATCAAGTATTTGTGTGTTAAGTCCGACGCTATTGATGATAATGGCAACCCGGTCTCTTTGAGCGATATGCAGGATACATTGGCGTATTACAGCACGGAAGCAGATAAGGTGATTTTGATTGTTGACCAGATTGATGCGCTGTCTCAATCCCTCACGAATGATAGAACGCATCTGAATATGATGATGGCGGTACTATCTTCATTAAACGATTGGCCGAATGTCAGAGCCGTTGTCTCGTGCCGTAAATATGATCTGGAGTATGATTCTGTCCTGAACAGTTTAAAGGATAGATCTACAATTGTTGAGATTGGAGAGCTAACCGAGAAGGAGGTGACAATAGCTCTCAATAAACTGGAGAATGGTCTTGGTCAGGAAATAGATCGTGTGACGGCCACGATGCTCAGGACCGTTCAAATGCTGGATTCATTTTCTCTCTTGTTTCGGCGGAATAAGTCTAAAATCAACTTCAATAATCAGATTGAATTATACGATGCTCTTTGGGATGCTGTTATTTGTGACTCATCTCTACGGCATGATGTAGAAATGCGGGAGCATTTAATGTATAAGATTGTTGAAACAATACAAATTGCAGGGACTCTGAATCCTCAGTTTATTCCTGATTCCAGTCAGAAACGTGCATATGAGTATTTGGCAAGTAATGGTCTGATTCGGCGTGATGGATCTGCTGTCTCATTCTTTCATCAGTCTTTCTATGAATATACCCTTGCCCGTCATTATTCTGAGACCGGGGGTCTGTTCTCGGCTGATCTCAAAAAAGAGATTCAAGGCCTGGAGATACGATCGACGGTCAAGGCAGTCCTTGATTTCAAACGAGGTCATGATACTGCCAAATTCGTGGATGAAGCCCGCAGTATTCTTGAGGATCCCGATATTCGTCTTCACTTGAAGTTGTTGACATTGTCTGTGCTGGCTTTTGTGAATAATCCGGCCCGTGCAGAGAAGGTTCTTGTTGCTGATGTTTGTCAGAAGGATGGGCGGCTGTTGGTGTATTTCCTCCGCGGAGTAAATTCTCCGGATTGGTTCCAGACTATTCGGAAGATGCCGAACGGTATAATGTCTGAACTCAAGAAAGATGACGAACAATTCTTCCCTATAATATCATGCTTGTCTCGCTATGTCTTTGATAATCCAGAGGCGGTGTATGGAATGATAAATCAAATACAAGATCGAGAGTCGAGATTATACGCTGTCGCATATGTAGTGCGAGAGCATAACGACTATAGCCAACCCTGTGTTCTCAAGGCGTATGCTGAGGCAAAACCACAAAACGTTTTTTTTACCGTCCATCTCCTTCAGGATGCGATTAAAAGCAATAAAGAGTTTGCATTGAAAGAAACGCAGGAGTTGATTATGGAGTATCTTGTATCCGATAGTCCATATAACAGCCATGACGGTTATGAGTTGGCAGATGTGTTATGTAAGCAGTTCTGTGTAGAATATCCCAAAGAACTACTCGGAATACTGCATTGCTGTATTTGTGAGACAGTTCGAAAAACAGCGCAAAGTGGCTATTATGGGTTTTCAACAACTGAAAAGTTCTATCGGGTTGACACAGAAAATAATTATGTAGGAAAGATATTGAAAATGTATGAGGATCTAATGATTCGTTATGCATCTGATACTTTGGGGCGTTCATTTGTCCTTGAACTTCTGTCATTAAATAATGAGACAACGTTGTCTGCGGCTTTTGCAGCTATGGCTGAGGCTCCGAGACAGTATGATGACCAGATTCGGCTCCTGTTGGAGGATAATGCGACGATCGGAATATATCTTCGTGGAGATGTTGAGTTCTTCTTTCTGAAAATGCTCAGGGCATGGTATGAGACGTTGAATGAAAATGACGCTGAGAGGTATCAGCGGGCTTTATTATCGTATAAGTCTGAATTTGATTTTAAATACGATGCAGAAAGACGGTGGAGTCAGTTTTTGTGTCCCCATTTATGGCAAGACAAATGGGAATTGATATGCAATACATTGCCAGAGGATCATATGATTCCGGAGATGAGGAGATGCTACCAAGAACTTTTGCGCAGATTCGGACAGAAACATATGGTGGAGAGAAATTATCATTCCGTCGGTGTGGCACATATTTGCGGTGGCGTTGTAGGTGATGAAACATATGCAAGATGGCCAATTTCTAACTGGTTGAATTCATTTCTGAAACTTGGTGAGTATAAGTGGCGTGAGGGTCGAGGTCCTATTAGTTTGAGGGAGCATGCCGATGCATTTAAAAAGTGTGTATCCTCTAATCCGGACAGATTTTACGATTTCGTGCTTGAAATTAGTGATATGGCGGATATTCAAGATATGTACAAGATTGCAGGTTTAGAAGGGCTTTTAGCAGGTGGAGTCAATCCATATTCACTTTGGAATTTATCAAAACGATACATTTCAGAAGAGTTCGCTAAAGCAAATCCCTATACTTTTAGTCAGATTGTTGAGTACTATATCAAGGAAGAGAATGAGTGCATTGAGGAAATAATGGAGCTTTGTAAAACCTTGACCATCTCTCCTTTTTCTGAAGAAAGTAGTTTGTTTACGGCGGAAGATGGTAAGAGGGATATGAGTAGGCGAGCTACAGACATGCTTACAAAAGCAATTAATTCATACCAAGGTTGTGCCGCAGAATTGTTAGTACGCATGTGTGCGATTCCTTCGAGAAGACCGATAGTTTATACATTCTTTGCCGATAATAATATTCTTCTGCATGAGTATATCAAAACAGTACCACTCCATTATTTGAACATGGAAGATTATTATGATGAAGAGTTGTATTTCCCTCTGGTGAGATCTCTTTTGTCAGGTATGGGGCCAGAGTCCTTATATCTCCAGGTGAATGCGATCCAATGGTGCTTTTATTATAGGAATGATGTGGTCTGTAATTATATTGACCGTATTGAGCCCGATCCTTCAACTCATGAATTGCTTGTCCAGATATACTTTTACGGTATGAAAGGGACTCCTATTTCGGAAGAATGCGAAAGGCGGCTTGAGAAGATACTAGCCATTAACAATGAAGAGATTGTTGCCAAACTTGTTGAGACGGCAATGAAATCATATGAGCATGTAGAGTACCGAGATTTGAGTGTGAAAATTCTTGAACATTATGCATCTGACAGTCGGGAAAAAGTTGTTAATGCCTATTGTATGCATTGTGATTCTCTCCCGACGGAGGCTTTCAATTGGTATTGTAGCATTACCCCAGTATATTTAGGAAAAAAGTATCAGCAAGTTCATTTTGAGCTTGGTTATGTGAAGAAATGTATTTCGACTAGCCCAGTATTATGTTATAGATTCATATCGTCTCAGAGGTATTTTGATACTGAGGATGCATCTCTAGTCGATGATGAGGTTGTAAATGTTTTGCTTGAGATTTACAAGAAACTAAGTTTGCATGAAGATACAGATGCTATGAATGAGGTATTGGATCTGTTTGATGAATACATTTATCGGGACAATCGAGTTATGAAGGCTGCGGTTTCACTATTGACATAACTGATCATTTTGTAGTCTAGTCGAACGTGTGTTTGCAATGCCATTTATGTGTACATATTATCGGAAGCAGTCCATAGGACTGTTTTGCCAAAGGAACGTAGAAAAGATCTTATGAGTATACAGAAATAAACAAGAGGAAGATCATAGATAGAAGGTTTCTTGCCGATTTGGCGAAGGAGTTTGGTCTGAACGCTTTGCATTTGGAGGCGTTGGGCGAAAGCTGCCAATGGGAGATTGTCGTTGGTGGCGATATTCTGGAACGGCTGGTTGAAATTCAGTGTCAATTCAAACGACTGGCCGTGATGGGCGACGATGAGTACCGGGGATTCTATATCGAGGTGTCGCGGCCTACGCCAGAAGAGTGGGGCGATGCCGGGGAGTTGATTGCTTCGGGGGAATATGACGGCCGGGAGGCGTTCCTTGCGGATTGGCTTGCATTCAACCCACTGGAGACGCGGTGGTTCCATGTCGCTTCGACCTGGTACGGGGATTCTCGGTCGCTTCGTGTTACGGACCGGAAGCGTACCAGGTTCATCATCACGAACCGCTCCGCGTGTGTTGATGGGGAACCAGATGATGCGTGGTGCAGGAAGACCCTAACCCGCCTCTTCGACTATCTGCAACGGCTGATTGATGTCGTTGTTGCGAATCCAGACGGATTCAATGACTACGTGGCGCACAACCTACCGTATCAACAACGAATAGGCGTATTGCACAAAAGGAATTTAACCGCATAGTACCGAATTCCAAAATTGAGGTGGAAATCGGGAAACGGCCATCAATGCATTGGAGGACTCGGTGCATGGGCGTTCCGTGCCTCCTTGGGAGCGTATGACCATCCGGCTGTATTGCACTTATTACCGCATTGCCAAGAGGCGTTACTACCGAGAACAGGGCGCCAGCGGACGTGTTTATGAGGATTTGCAGGATGTTCCGGAAACGCTGCGTGATGTAGCCTATTATAAGCAGATGAAGTTCGTGGATGTGGAGACCCTGTACGGCATTGACAGTCCGGCGAATTTTATACGGTTTGCAACGGACCACTACGGTGAACTAGGACTTTCTCGCTTGAATATCTTTGCCTCAAACAAGCGTTAGCAAGGCTGGATGATTGTTACCTCCAACAGTTATTCGTCCAATGTCGGGCTGGCTATTGAGGTGGTTACTGCCCTGTATAAGGCTGGGGCGCTGCTGCTGATCTACGACGCAGAGAAGCTTCTGAGAATCCTGCGGGAAGGGGATTATGTGCGGCTGGTTCCCGATTCATATCACATATATGGGCTATCAAGAAGAAGGTGCTGTCTATGAATTGCCCTGGGAATATGAATGCTCGGATGATGAGGTTCGGATTTGACTCTAGAACAATACCAAGCAATTGTTTCCCTTGCAGAATGGCAGCAAGAGGAGCGGGTGAACTCCATCGTTTGACGGGACTGTGATAATTAGTAACTTGGCTTATCTCTATGCGGGTTTGTATAGGGGTAAGCTAAGTTTTTTATTGGCATCTTATTTTGTTTAGGAGATATGGTTGAGTTAAGTTGAGTTGTGTGTTAGGGATTGTGTCCCGTTTTTAGCTGAAAATGTAATGTAGATAGCGAGCGATTTACTATATTTATAAAATGAAGTAGCCGGATATATGAATCAAAACCTTAATCGGATTAAATTGGTACTCATCGAGAAAGATATTTCTCAAACGGAGTTGGCGGGAAAAATAGGCAAAAGTTTTAACACCGTGAATGCTTATTGTTGTAATCGTTAACAACCGACATTGGCGGTATTGGATGATATCGCAAAAGTTTTAGGGGTAACCATTAGAGAGTTGATAAAGGAAGAAAAATATGGCAAGAATATTTCGTATCTTTGTAAAAACATTTTTTGAGTGGAGCAGGAGCGGGAAATATTGGATCGGCTGGCGCAGGGGGATCGGGAGGCGTTCGATGCGCTCTATCTGCATTATGCTCCGAAAGTCGAGGAACTGGCGTTCTGGATGTTGAAGAACCGGACGGAGGCGGAGGATGTCATGCAGTCCATCATGCTGAAAGTCTGGGAACGCAAAGAGGAGATCGCGCAGATGACCCGTTTTTCCAATTACCTCTTTACGATGACGAAAAACGCTATTTTCGACATTTACAACCGTTCGCTGGTGCATGAGAAATACGAATCGGCCCAGTTGTCCTCCGTCCGCTATTTTCACGATGATACGCTCGACAGCCAGGTGGAGACGAACGATCTGGCGCTGCTGATCTCCATCGCCGTGGACAAGATGCCCGATCAGCGGCGGCGTATCTTCCGGATGAGCCGTTACGAGGGTCTTTCGAACCGGGAGATCGCCGAGCGGCTCCGGATCAGCGTCAAGACCGTGGAAAACCATATGACCGCCGCACTCGGCCAACTGCGGCGCCTGCTTGCCTCGATCACGCTTTTTTTCTGAAAATCGTTCTTTCCGGCTGGGGGTTCGCCGTTCTTTCGTCGTTCTATATTATGAGCAGCACCCCAAACGATGAAGACCGACAAAATCAACAGACTCGTCCGCGATTTTCTGCACGGCGATATGCCGGAGGAGATCCAACGCCGTTTCCGACGGTGGATGACCGCCCCGGCCGACCGGGAAACGAAGGACGCAGCGCTTTTTCAGGCCTGGAAGGAATTGCTCGCCCGGCCTGCGGAACGCGATTACCGCCATAAACTCCCCGACATACACCACCGGATCGACATGCTGGACCGGGCCGGAAAGAAGAGCCGGTTCATATCCTTGCGGCGTTTTGCGGCCGCTGCGGCCCTGCTGGCGCTCGTCGTCTGCGGGGAATACCTGTTCCTGCGTTCGCGGTATGAACGCGCCCCTTCGGTGTGCCTGGTCACGGCCCGAGGCAGCAAGAGCGAGTTCACGCTTCCCGACGGGACGCGGGTCTGGCTCAACGGCGACAGTCGTCTGAGCTATCCCGAAACATTCGATGCCGGAATCCGTCGGGTCCGGCTCGACGGCGAAGCCTTTTTTCAGGTCAGGCACGATGCCTCCCATCCCTTCGTCGTCGATATGGAGGTCATGCAGGTCGAGGTACTCGGTACGGAGTTCGACGCCCGTCACCGGGCCGGTACTCGCTATGCCGAAACGATCCTTCAATCGGGCAGCGTCCGTGTCCTGACCCCGGACCGTAAAAGTCCGATCCTGCTGCGGCCCGACGAACGGATCTTGTTCGATACGCAGACCGGCCGGATTGCGGTTTCCGAGGTTTCCGCCTGCGATTATTGCAGCTGGACGTCCCGCCGCCTGGTCTTCACCAACAAATCGCTCTCGGCCATACTGGTCAATCTGGAACGCTGGTACGGCGTACATTTCCATTCCGAAGGGAACATCGACCTTTCGGCAAAACTCTCTTTCCATATCGAATACGAATCGTTGGAGGAGGCGATGCGCCTGATCTCGCGGATCGCCCCGATACGCTACGACATCCGCGGCGGGACGGTTTTTCTCGCCCCGGAATGACGCAATCCCGAACTCGAATCCTGAAAACCATTTGCCTATGATGATCTGACAAGCTTAAAAAATTGGGACGGATGTTCCTACCATCCGCCCCATGACTTAAAATTAGACCTTATCGTAGATAATACTACGAATGATGAACTTTAAATCGTTACAAAACTATGAAATTTTTTGGACAATCCGATGGCAGCGCCCCGCACAAGCGGTGTTTGCCTGTAAAAATCATGTCCTTATTCATTTTTCTGTTTATGTCCGTCGGGGGCGTTTCCGCCGCTAACCCGCCCGTGACGATCCATCTGAAAAATGTCACTGTCGCCGAACTGCTGCGGCAGATCGAGGCGCAGGGGAAGTACTCGTTCGCGTATAACAACGCCGACATCGACCTGACCCGTGTCGTTTCCGTCGCTGCGGAGGCCTGGCCCATCGAACGGATCGTGTTGAAATGTATTCCCGACGTTCTCGTAAACGTCGAGCGGAACAAGGTGATCCTGACGCCGCGCCGCGGTGCGCAAGTTTCCCCCCCCCGCAAAATTTCGGGCAAGGTCGCGGACGCTTCCGGTAATCCCGTCGTAGGTGCCACCATCCTGCTCAAAGACGGCGAAGCGGTCCGGGGCACCTCTTCCGGGGCGAGCGGTACCTTTGCTTTCGACTCGTTCAGCCTTTCGGACAAGGCCGCGCTCGAAGTGTCGTTCATCGGGTTCGACACCTACAAGACGACGGTCGGCGTCCGGACCTTTTTCGACGTGGTCCTGACTTCCGCCCAGCAGAGCATCGACGAAGTGGTGGTGGTCGGTTACGGCGTGCAGAAGAAAGCCAACCTGACCGGAGCCGTCGCCACGGTGTCGCAGAAAGAGCTGAAAGACCGTCCCGTGTCGAACGTAGGCCGCGCCTTGCAGGGCGTGATTCCCAACCTCAACGTAACTCTCTCTTCGGGGCAGCCCGGAGCCGGCGCGTCGTACAACATCCGCGGTACGACTTCGCCCAACGGAGGCAGTCCGCTGATTCTGATCGACGGTGTGGAAACCTATCCCGACCGTATCAACTCGAACGACATCGAGTCGATCACGGTGCTCAAAGACGCCTCCTCGGCCGCGATCTACGGTGCCCGCGGCGCGTTCGGCGTCATTCTGATTACGACCAAGAGCGGGCGGTACAACGAAAAGGCCGAGGTGTCGTACAACGGTTATTTCTCCATGTCCAGCCCCACGACCTCGACCGATTACGAAACCCGCGGCTACTACTCGGCCAAGATTGCCGACTTCTTCATGATGGCGACTCAGAACACGCCCTACACCTCCTACACCGAAGCCGATTACAAGGCGCTCTGGGAGCGGCGCAACGACAAGACCGAGAATCCGGCGCGTCCGTGGGTCATCACCGACAGGCGCAACGGCCGTCAGCAGTACGTCTATCTGGCCAACTTCGACTGGTATAACTACCTCTACGACGACAGCCGCCCGACGTGGGATCACAACATCAACATCAAGGGCGGAACCAAGGCGCTCTCTTACATGGTCAGCGGACGCTACTACCAGCAGAAGGGCGTCAACCGGCTCGAACCCGACATGTTCAGGTCCTACAATTTCCGCGTGAAATTGCAGGCCGAGATCAAGCCGTGGCTGACCATCGCCAGCAACACCAAATTCTTCCAGTCGAACTACAAGTATTACGGCTACGAGGACGAGTACAACAATTTCCGCAAGCCCACGCTGCATGCGCTGGCGTCGTTCGTGCCGGTGAATCCCGACGGAACGGCCGTGTCGCATACTTCGATGACGCAGTCTTCGACCCACTACGTGATGGACGGCTACAACGCCATGATGCAGAAGGGCAAGAGCTTCGGCAACAAGAAGACCCAGGAGATCACCACGACGTTCGAAGCCACGTTCAAACTGCATAAAAACTTCAACATAAAGGCCGACTTCAGCTATACGCAGGGCTACCTGCACAACGACTACCGCAGCGTCAACGTCCAGTATTCGCAGTATCCGGGCGAGGTGATGACCGAACCAGAAGGCAGTTTCCCCAATAAATACAAGGAGGTCGTCTGGGATCAGAACTATTATGTGGCCGACGTTTACGGAACCTACAACCGGACCTTCGCTGAGAAACACAACCTGACGCTGATCGCCGGTTACAACTACGAGGCCAAGTATTACCGCGACCTGACGGCGGCTAACGACGGCCTGCTGTCGGAAGACCTCTCGGACTTCAACCTGGCCAAGGGCACCACCAACTTCACGCTCAACGGAGGCCGCAACGAATACGCCATCATGGGCCTCTTCTACCGGGCAGCCTACGATTACAGGGGCAAGTACCTCTTCGAGGTCAACGGCCGCTACGACGGCACCTCGCGCTTCCCGCGCGGCAAGCGCTACGGCTTCTTCCCCTCGTTCTCTGCGGCTTACCGCATCAGCGAGGAGCCTTTCTTCGAGCCGTTGCGCAAGGCGGTGGACAATCTGAAAATCCGTCTTTCCTACGGTTCGCTGGGCAACCAGCAGATCGGTTACTACGACTTCATTCAGACTATTACAACCAAGGGGTCGATGAGCGACTACTCGTTCGACGGGACGGTCCTCGGCCAGCACGCTACGGTGAGCGATCCCGTGTCGGGCGACCAAACGTGGGAAAAGGTCGTGTCGAAAAACCTCGGACTCGACCTCAATATGTTCAACAATCGCTTGTCGCTGACGACCGATTTCTATATCCGTGATACGAAAGGCATTTTGGGCAAGGGCAAATCGCTGCCGTCGATCTACGGCGCGAGCGAGCCGCAGATGAACGCCAACAACTTGCGTACGAAGGGTTATGAACTGGTGTTGGGTTGGCGCGATTCGTTCAAGTTAGCAGGCAGTACCTTCAGCTACGGTATCACAGGAACCTTTTCCGACTATACGGCTGAGTACACCAAGTGCGACAATCCGACGGGATTGATCGGCGATCCCTATGTGGGCAAAAAGTACGGTGAGATCTGGGGGTATAAGGTCGACGGGCTTTTCCGTAACGACAAGGAGGCCGCCGAATACGCTTCGCGGATTGACCTCTCGACTGTCGCCTCGGGTTACTACACCGCGACGGGTGCTTATGGCAAGGGAGTCCGCGGAGGAGACATCAAATACCTCGACCTGAACGGCGACAACATCGTCAACGGCGGCAAAGGCACGCTCGATGATCCGGGGGATCGACGCGTGATCGGCAACTCGTCACCGCGTTACCAGTACGGAGCGTCGCTGAACTTCTCGTGGTACGGATTCGACGTGTCGGTGTTCATGCAGGGCATCGGCCGGCTGGACTGGTATCCTGGTGCTGACAATCTGCGTTTTTGGGGTCCTTACTGTCGTCCCTATGCGACCTTCGTCCCGAAAAACTTTATGAGTCAGGTGTGGAGCGAGGAGAATCCCGACGCCTATTTCCCACGGGCCCGTGCCTATACATCGCTCAATTCGAATTCAGGCACGGCCTACTACACCAATGATCGTTATTTGCAGAATCTGGCCTACTGCCGTCTGAAAAACCTCACGATCGGCTACACGATTCCCAGACGGCTGACTTCGAAGGTCGGCATCAAGGAGTGCCGCATCTATTTCAGCGGAGAGAATCTTGCTACGTGGTCGGCGCTGAAGAGTGATTTCCTTGATCCCGAGCAGGCGGCCGCTGATTCGGATAAGAAGGCTAACGTTTATCCGTGGTGCAAGACTTATTCGATCGGACTGAATTTAACTTTCTAAAGCAATTGCCGTTATGAAAAAATACATTCTTTATCTACTGACCGGTATGGCGGCGTGCGGTTTCTGCGGTTGCGAGGATGCACTCGACCGTTTCCCGAAAGACCGGCTTACGCCTGACGAATTTTTCCATACCGAGGAGGAGTGCGAGCTTTACACGAATGATTTCTATACGATCTTCCCCTCCGGGGCCTCCATTTACAATGAGACAGCCGACATTATTACCTGCAATACGCTTACGAGCGAGGTGCTGGGCAACCGTACCGTGCCTGCCACGGCGAGCACCTGGAAATGGGAAAAGCTGCGTGACATCAATTTTTTCCTGCAATACTCCTCCAACTGCACCGACGATCGCGTGCGGTTCGAATACGAAGGATTGGCGCGCTTTTTCCGGGCTTATTTCTATTTTGACAAAGTGCGCTATTACGGAGACGTACCTTGGGTCGATCGTCCGCTTGCGTCTGACGATCAGGAACTTTACAAGGGGCGAGATTCGCGTGAGTTCGTGATGCAGAAGGTGATCGGTGACCTCGATTTCGCTATCGCTAACCTGCCTGCCGAAAGGCAGGTTTACCGGGTGACGCGCTGGACGGCGCTGGCACTCAAGAGCCGTGCGTGCCTGTTCGAAGGCACGTTCCGCAAGTATCACAGCATCGACGGCTACGAACACGACTGGAAATGGTATCTCGAACAGGCCGCCGACGCAGCCGAGGAATTCATCACCAACAGCGGCTATTCGCTCTACACCGCGACCGGACCGGCCACCAGCTACCGCGACCTGTTCGCCTCGGAGAACGCGCAGAGCGTCGAGGTCATCCTCGCCCGCGACTATAATTCGGCGCTGGGCGTCTTCCACAACGCCAATTTCTACACCATCAGCGCCTCGTACGGCAAACCGGGCATGACGCGCAAGATCGTCGACAGCTACCTGATGGCCGACGGTTCGCGATTCACGGACAAGGCCGGCTGGGAAACCATGGAGTTCAAGCAGCAGTGTTCGAACCGCGACCCGCGCCTGGCCCAGACCATCCGCACGCCGGGATACACGCGTATCGGAGCCACGACCAAGCTAGCGCCGGACCTGGCGAACTCGATCACCGGCTACCACGTCGTGAAGTTCGTCACCGGAACGGCGCAGGACGCCTACAACAAGTCGTTCAACGACCTGCCGATCTTCCGCTCGGCGGAGGTCTACCTCAATTTCGCCGAGGCCAAGGCCGAGCTGGGAACCCTCACGCAGGAGGACATCAACCTCTCGGTCAAACGGCTGCGCGACCGTGTGGGCATGTCCAACCTGATCCTCGACGACGCCAACAAAAACCCCGACCCCTACCTGTCGGATGCGAAGACCGGCTATCCCAACGTCACGGGTGCGAACAAGGGGGTGATCCTCGAAATCCGCCGCGAACGCACCATCGAGCTGGCGATGGAGGGATTCCGCTACTACGACATCATGCGCTGGAAGGAGGGCAAGACCTTCGAACAACCGCTGCTGGGCCTCTACATCCCCGCCAAGGGCGAGTACGACATTGACGGCGACGGAACGCCCGACGTCTATTTCGCCACCAAGGGCGAAACGCCCTCGACCACGGCCAAACTGACACTGGTGATCGACCAGGACATTCTCTTCTCCGACGGCGACCACGGCTACATCTCGCCACACAAGAACAACCCCGGCATCTGGGACGAAACCCGCGACTATTTCTATCCGATTCCGACCGACGACCGCTCGCTGACGGGCGGCGCCCTGACCCAGAACCCCGGATGGAACGACGGACTGAATTTTTAACCGCAAAACAAACCGAAAAATGTTGGAACTCATGAAAAAATACCTGATGACCCTGCTGATGCTCGGCCTGGCCTGCAATGCCGCAGCCTGCATGGAGGACGAACCGTTTTACGACACCGAAATTCCGCCCCACGTCTCGATCGACAACTCCAAGGGCGAGGGTGTGACACGTCTGGTGACCTACAATGTCGGAATCTTCAACAAATACATCAAGGACGACTACCAGCTCATCGCCGACATGATGAAGGAGATCGACGCCGACGCCATCTGCATGAACGAGCTCGACAACAACACCAACCGCACGCGCCACGTCTACCAGCTCAAGCATTTCGCATCCCTGATGGGCAGCTGGGACTTCGAATACGGTGCGGCCATGCCCTACGACGGAGGCGAATACGGCGAGGGCGTGACAACCCGCAAGAAGGCCGTGAATAAGTTTTCGGTGGCCCTGCCCAAGGGCGTGGGCGCCGAGCCGCGCGTACTGGTCGTCATGGAGATGGAGGATTACGTGATCTGCACCTCGCACCTCGACCATGTCTCTTCCGAGGCGCAGCTGGGACAGGTGGAGCTGATCACCAAAACGATGAAGGAACGTTACGGCGACTCCGGGAAGCCCGTTTTCCTGGGCGGCGACATGAACGCCACACCCTCGTCGGAGACGGGCAAACTGCTCCAGAAAGACTGGGAGATCCTGACCATCACCGGATTCGGGACCTTCCCGTCGGACAATCCCTCGAAATGCATCGACTACATCATGCAGCTCAAGGGCACGCCGAAGTGCGAAGTCGTAGGCTCGCAGATCCTGCGCTGGTTCAAGTCGGGCGACGTGACGAAAGCCTCGGACCACCTGCCGGTGATGCTCGACATCAAACTCCCGGCCAAAAACAAGTAGAACCCAAAACGAACACGACCATGAAACGATATGCTTCCATCCGTCTCGTTGCGGCCGCCGCGCTGTTGATTGCGTCGGGAGGCTGCAAGGACGACAATCCGGGAACGGGGCTGAACGGGCCCGCGGTGCTGGCGATCCAGAACGCCGGGGCCGAGCCGCTCCAGATCTCGCTGCTCGAACCCAAAACCCAGACGATCGACATCCGGGCCGTCGCCCGGTCGGTCAGTGCGGAGAACCTCACCGTGACCTTCAAGGTCGACCGCACGCTGGTCGACGCCTACAACAAGGCCCACGACACGTCGTACGAACTCGTGCCGGCCGAGGCCTACGAATTTTCGAAGAAGGAGGTGATCCTGCCCCGCTACAACGAGGTTTCGTCGACGGCGCAGGTGACGCTAAACAGCGAGAAGATGCCCGACGGCGAGCAGTACCTGCTACCGATCACCATCGAACAGATCAAAGGCGACGACGCTGCGCAGACCTCCGACGAGGGCAACGTCTACTACATCCTCTTCAACAAGCGCGTGCTGCCGCCCGCCCAGCTGCTCGACCGCGAAGGCTGGAAAGTGGTCCACTGCACCTCGGAATACACCCCGGGCGAAGGCAATCCCAAGACCGGGTGGGCCAAGGACGTGCTCGACGGCAACCCGGCGAGCTATTGGACCTACAATTTCAAGGCATCCGTCGGTCCGGTGGTCTACGTTCCGCTCTATTTCGTCTTCGACATGGGCAAGGAGGTGACCGTGCGCGGCGTCCGCATCACGGCCCGCACCAAAGCCGGCGGCGTACTGAACAATCCTCCGGGCGACATCACGATCGAAACGGCCAAGACCATCACGGGCGACGGCATGGAGAACGACGCGGACTGGACATACAGCGAACGGTTCACCGGGACGAAGCCCGACGAGGGAATCATGTCCCACTCGCTCCATAACTCGGTCTATCTGGGTGAAATACAGCGGGCGCGCTACATCCGCTTCACGCTCCACATGTCGTGGAACAGCGGGTCGAGCGTAAAACCGACGCCGATGACCTACAAAGGCGGCACATTCGCCGAATTCGAAGTCTGGGGCAACCTCGAAGAACTGGACCTCGACTAATCCCTTATCACCCGCCTGCGGGAGCGTTCCCGCAGGCGGCTTTTTCAGCCACCACCCTTCCCCAATCCAATGAGAAAGAGCATTTTATTAATCTTCGTCACACTTCTCGCGGCAGCCGGCTCCGCCCGGAGCATCGACATCATCCCGCGCCCCGCGGAAATCACCGAAGCCAGGGGAGAGTTTCGGATCACGGCCCAGACCGCCATCGCCGCCGAAGGAGAACTCCGGCGTCCCGCCGAAATCTTCGCAACGGACATCGAACCCGTCATCGGGCGCGAAATACCCGTGGCCGCGAAGGGCGAAATCCGTCTCCGGACATCCCCGTCCCTCGCCGCCGAGGAGTACACTCTTGCCGTGACGCCCCGTACCGTCGAAATTCTCGGAGGCTCCCCGCAAGCCGTGTTCTACGCCTTGCAGACACTCCGCCAACTCGTCGCTACCGACGGAACAGTACCCGCGGTCGTCGTCCGCGACAAACCCTGCTTCGCACACCGCGGCGGAATGCTCGACTCCGGGCGTCATTTCTGGACCGTAGACGAGGTGAAGCGTTTCATCGACATCCTCGCCATGCACAAGCTGAACGTATTTCACTGGCATCTCTCCGAAGATCAGGGATGGCGCATCGAGATCAAACGCTATCCCCTGCTGACCGAGATCGGATCCGTACGCAGGGAGACCGTCATCGGCCGATACGACAAGACCGACGAAAGCCGCAACCGATACGATGGAAAACCCTACGGCGGTTTTTACACCCAGGACGACGTACGCGCCATCGTGGCCTACGCCGCAGAGCGCTACATCGAGGTCATTCCCGAGATCGACATGCCCGGGCATATGCTCGGGGCGCTGGCTTCCTATCCCCAGCTGGGATGCCGGGGCAAGGGCTACGAGGTATGGACCCACTGGGGGATTTCCAAGGACGTGCTCTGCGCCGGAAAGGAGGAGACCTTCGAATTCGTGGAAAACGTGCTCGCAGAGGTGCTCGACCTGTTCCCCTCGAAATTCATACACGTCGGGGGCGACGAATGTCCCAAGGAGCGCTGGAAGGAGTGCCCCGCCTGCCAGAGGCGCATCCGGGAGGAGGGACTGGCAAACGAAAACGAACTTCAGAGTTATTTCATGCACCGCGTCGAAAAGTGGCTCCACGAGCACGGACGCGAGTTGATCGGATGGGACGAGATCATGCAGGGCGGAATATCGAAGTCAGCGGTAATCATGGCCTGGACGGATCAGTTCCGGGGAACGGACGCCGCGAGGAAGGGAAACCGAGTCATCATGACACCCAAGTGGAACTGCTACCTCGACTACTCGCAGACTTCCGATCCCGAGAAGTACGAGCCGATAGGACCCACACGGTACCTCTCCATGAGGCAGGTTTACCGACTCGATCCCTACGACCGCCTGAAACCCGCCGAGTACAGGAATATCCTCGGCATTCAGGGAAACGTATGGACCGAATATATCGCCGATTTCGGCCATGTGCAGCGAATGACGCTCCCCAGCCATCGCAGAAATCGCCTGGGCATACGACCGGAAGGATTACGACGATTTCGAAAAACGGGCCAAAAGGCTCCTGCCGGAACTTTACGGAAACGCAAAACTAAAATTCTCGGAATTCTTCTTCGAGGACATCGAGTGAACAAAGCCGCGGAAAAGCGGGTCGCCTCCCCACCCTGCGGCCTGCTTTTCCGCAACGGCTTTTCGGGGAATCCCGATTTTTAGTACTTTTACACAGTCTTACGACACGCCATGTCAGATAACGAATACGACGTTCACCTGTGGTTGAGAATCGAACGGGGGGGGGAAATCGCCGCCTTCCGGGAGTTGTTCGACCGTTACTATGCGCCGTTGTGCCGCTTCGCCGAGTTCTGGCTCCGCGACCGCGCTTCGGCCGAAGAGGTCGTACTCGACGTCTACACCCATGTCTGGCAGCACGCCGCCGAGCTGCGGATCACCGTCTCGGTACGCGCCTATCTGTTCCGCGCCGTGCGCAACCGGGCGCTCAACCGCCTGCGCGACGACCGTTTTTCCTACATTCCGTTCGAAGAGTTAGGCGAGGTTTTCGCCAGCCCCGAGTCGTTGCAGATCGAGACCGACGAGATCACGCAGCTCGTGGCCGAGGCCGTCTCGCAGCTGCCCGGCCGCTGCCGCGACATCTTCCTCAAAAGCCGCAACGAGCAGCTCTCGAACGCCGAAATAGCCGCCGAAATGCATATTTCCGTCAAGACCGTCGAAGCGCAGATGAGCAAGGCGCTGCGTCGCCTGCGCGGTCTGCTCCACAAGGAGTGACCCGCCGCGGCTGCAATGAATAAAAACGGGAAAACGTGCTGTTTTTCCGTTTTTTTTCTACCTTTGTCCGATATGGAACGCACTGCAATCTTCCCCGGGTCGTTCGACCCCTTCACGCGCGGCCATGCGGCTCTGGTCGACGAAGCGCTGAACCTGTTCGACCGCGTGATCATCGGCATCGGCAAGAACCCCTCCAAGCAGGGGCTGCTGACGGTCGAGAACCGCAAGCGGCTCATCGACGACATCTACCGCGGCGATGAGCGCGTCGAGGCGTGCATCTACACCGGGCTGACGGGCGAATTCGCCGAGGCGGCAGGAGCCTGCGCCATCATCCGCGGCGTGAGGAACACCACCGACTTCGAGTACGAACGCACGATGGAGGCCACCAACCACCGCATCTACCCCGACATCACGACCGTCATGCTGTTCACCCCCTCGCCCGTGGCCGACATCTCGTCGTCGACCGTGCGCGAGGTGCTTTCGTTCGGCCGCACCGTGGAAGAGTTCATGCCCATAGGAATAGATATTAACAAATACCTGTAACATATGAAACATATGATGGAATTTACAGCCGAAATGATCGCCGGATTCCTGGGCGGCGACATCGTCGGCAACAAGGACGCCAAGGTACACACCGTTTCGTCGATCGAGGAGGGCAGGGCCGGATCGCTGGCCTACCTCACGAACCCCAAATACGAACCGTTTCTCTACACCACGGGCGCGTCGATCGTGCTGGTCGACCGTGCGTTCGAGCCTTCGCAGCCGGTGGCCGCGACGCTCGTCAAGGTGGACGACGCGGGCGCCTGCGTCCTGAAACTGCTCGAAATGTACAACGCCGCCAAACCCCGCCGCAAGGGGATCAGCGGCCGCGCATCGGTCTCGGAACGGGCGCAGGTCGGTCAGGAGTGCTACATCGGCGATTTTGCGGTCGTCGAGGAGGAGGCCGTCATCGGCGAGGGTTGCCAGATCTACCCCCAGGTCTACGTGGGCCGCGGCGTCCGGATCGGCGACAACACCACGCTCTACCCCGGAGTCAAAATCTACGAAGGCTGCATCGTGGGTGCGAACTGCATCCTCCACGCAGGGGCGGTGATCGGCGCCGACGGATTCGGGTTCATGCCCAACGCCGCGGGCGGATTCGACAAGATTCCCCAGCTGGGCAACGTGGTGATCGAGGACGACGTGGAGATCGGCGCCAACACCTGCATCGACCGCGCCAAGACCGACTCGACCGTCATCCGCCGGGGCGTGAAACTCGACAACCTGATCCAGATCGGCCATAACGTGCAGATCGGCGAGAACACCGTGTCGTCGGCCCAGACCGGCATCGCGGGAACTTCGAAGGTCGGCCGCAACTGCTTCCTCGCGGGGCAGGTGGGCATCGCCGACCACGTCACCATCGGCGACCGCGTGAAGGTCGGCTCGAAGAGCGGACTCGACAAGGACGTTCCCGACGACGAAATCCGCTTCGGATACCCCGCCCTCCCGGGCATGCAGTACCACCGTTCGGCAGCCGTGTTCAAACGCCTGCCCGAACTGGCGCAGCAGGTCCGCGCGCTGGAAAAACAACTTGCAGAACTCACAAAAAAATAATTCGATGAAAAAAATCCTGATCCTCGCAGCGGCGGCAGCCGTGTTGTGCAGCTGCGCCAACAAAAACAAGTACGCCGTCGACGGCAAGGTCGAAGGAGCCAACAGCATGGTTTACCTCTTCGACGAGAAGGACAACATCCTCGATTCGGCGGCCGTGGCCAACGGGGTGTTCCGCTTCGAGGGCGTGGCCGAGAAACCGCAGACGGCCATTCTGCGCGACGCACGCGACGACGGGGCGACGTTCGGCGCCATGCTGATCCTCGAACCGGGCACGATCAACGTGACCGACGACGCACAGAACCCCTACCGCAAGAAGGTGACGGGCACGCCGGCCAACGACGCCAGCGACGCCTACGCCACAGCCGGAAGCGCCCTCGTGCAGGAGTTCCGCAATCCGGAAACCACCGCCGAGCGTCGCGAGGCCAACGAACAGGAGTCCGAACAGCTGACCCGCCCGGTCCTGGACCAGAACCGCGACAACCTCTTCGGCGTGATGCTGCTGTCCC
>OGLM01000867.1_pt1 | contig 34537 bp, 26 predicted proteins | sample 1572531 | NCBI WGS metagenome assembly OGLM01 (sample SAMEA2581909, study PRJEB24529) | metagenome | biome: Human gut stool | place: China | collected 2011 | reverse complement strand
TATGAGCGATTACCCAATGCTCATTTCCAATAAATTACACTCTTTTCGTAACTTCAAGAGACAAACATACAGAAAAATCACGCCGGAAACAAAAAAAAGAATCGTATTTTTTCGGAACCGCTTCTCCCATACGCTCCGGACTGAAAAGGGGGCACATCCCAACGGATGCGCCCCCTTAAAAAAAAGAAGGTTGTCATCTCGACAACCAATCTTTCATTAACCTTAAATCTAATACCATGAAAAACACAGTACAAAGGTATGGGTTTCCCGTATATATTGCAAGTGTTTTGCTAAAAAACTTCTTGCATTTAACCTTATTTTACAAATAAGAACCTTTTTCATCACTCTACATAGAGCACCAACCCCTTCAAATATTCCCCTTCAGGATGGTAGATATTGACGGGATGGTCGGCCGGTTGATGCAACTGATGAAGGATACGCACGCGGCGTCCGCTCTGCGCGGCGGCAGTGAACACGGCGGTACGGAAGTGGTCCTTGCTTACCACTTGCGAACAACTGAACGTGAACAGGATGCCGCCCGGCTTGATTTTACTGAAAGCCTTGGCGTTCAAACGCGCATAGCCTTTCAGAGCCTGCCGAAGCGCATCCTTATGTTTGGCAAAAGCCGGAGGGTCGAGAATAATCAAATCATACTGGTCTCCCATCGCATCCAAATACTTGAAAGCGTCTTCGGCATACGCCTCGTGGCGGCCGTCGCCCGGAAAGTTCAGTTCCACGTTGGCACGGGTCAGGTCTATCGCCTTGGCCGAACTATCCACGGAATGCACCAACGTGGCTCCGCCACGCATGGCGTACACGCTGAATCCTCCGGTATAACAGAACATATTCAGCACGGCACGCCCGTGGGCATAATGTTCCAACAGCGAACGATTATCACGTTGGTCTACGAAGAATCCTGTCTTCTGGCCTTTCAACCAATCTATATGAAACTTCAAGCCGTTCTCTACCGCCACGTTTTCCGTGCTTCCGCCCACGATAAAACCGTTTTCCTGCCCCAGCTCCGCCTTGAAAGGCAGGGTGGTTTCGCTCTTATAATACACGTTTTCCACTGTTCCGCCCGTCACGGCCACAAGTGCCCGTGCTATTTCGTGACGCGCCACGTGCATGCCCACGCTATGAGCCTGCATGACGGCTGTCTTTCCATACACATCCACCACCAGTCCGGGCAAACAGTCTCCTTCGCCATGCACCAAACGATAGGTATCATTTTCCTTTTCATGTCCGGCCACTCCGATGGCGCATCGCAAGTCGTAAGCCACTCGCAGGCGGTCTTCCCAATAGGCTCCGTCCACCGCTTTGTCCTCGAAATCCAGCACCCTGACGGCAATGGAACCGATTTGCCAATGCCCCACGGCTATAAAATCGCCCTCGGACGTCAACACGCGTACCACCTCCCCTTCTTCAGGTTCTCCCTCTATATGATGGACGGCTCCGGAAAAAATCCAGGGATGAAAACGCTCCAGACTTTCTTCTTTTCCTTTTTTTAAATATAAGTTCTTATACATAGTCTTTACCCTCATTTATTTATGATTCCTGCACTACGGCAAGTTCATAGTCGTTATTTTCTTTCAATGTTTCCAGTTCCCGATACAACCGTATGCACGCCCAAGCATCGGTAGCCGCATACAGTTTCTGCCCCTCGGTCAGCACGTCCGCCTCCCAGTTGGTGAGACGCTGCCCTTTACTGATCTTCTGCCCGAAGATATTGGCATACAGCTTCTGCAGGCTCATGTCCTCGATACCAAAAGCACGGACATAATCCTGCAAATCCAGGAAGGCCCGAGGCTCGAACTCGCCACGCTTGTGGAGCGAGGCAAAGTCGTCGCGCAACGACAAACCTACTTTCAAGACATTTTCGTCCTGTAACAGACGTTTCACACTATCGGTCACTCCGATATAATTCAGTCGAAACAGGAAACATGTATCATCGGTAGAAACCTGTAACAAAGCCACTTTGTTCACACATCCCTTACGGAAGGAAGGGCGTGTTTCGGTATCCACTCCCAAAACGGCCGAAGCCAACAAATAATCTACCGCCCGAGACGCTTCCGCCTCCGTCTGAATCACAAAAATACGCCCCTCGAACAGGGCACGCGGCAAAGCCGCTATAAGTTTCTTGTCAAACTTACTATACAGTGTTTTCATCTTATTTTGGAAAGGTTAATCTACATCTAATTCCTCATCTTCATCGTCTTCCGGGCTGTACCTGACACGATGAAGGGCACGCATGGCATTCGTCAGCGTCTGCCCCCAATACAGCACGAACGCATTCCGCACTTCGGCCACAGCCTCGTACGTGTTTTCCTCCAATCCGATACGGTAGGTCTCCACAAAATTCTTCAGCGCCTGATAAATATCCGCCAAATCCTCTGAAATTGTTTTTACGGCCGGCTCGTCGCTGAATTTCACTCCCTCGTTGCAAAAATCCAGGTAATCGTCCTTCCCGTCCAATAAGGAAGAAAGCGTCAGACGGACAAATTCATAATCCTGCTCCGAAACGAAAGCTTCGGGAAGAAAGTCCTCCGCCCCCTCAATATCCTCCAACAAGGCAGCCTTCAAATAGAGTAAAGGCAAGAGTTTTAATACGGTATCCGTGAAATCCCGGCACTTCCTCCCTTCCGATTGTTCCAAATAGGCACAAAATTCGGCTGCCACGGTTACAAATTCCACAGTATTCCGAGAATATACTATCGTTTTCTTATCATTCACATTCATGGTGCTCTCTCATCATTTTCTAAAAACCGCAAAGCTACAAAAATTTGAGCGAAAAAATAGCAAAATTGATGATTTTCATTTACTTTTGTAGTTGTTTTCATACCGACAAGCCAAGATGAGTAAAAAAAATCCGACGATACAAACTACCAAATTAGGAAACAAAGTACAGAGAGGAAAAGGAAAAAAGCCCGAAAGAAAGACAGATACGGAAGGAAATGTGCTGAATGCCGGAGAAGAACCGGTGGGACATAAGGAAACCCTGCGCTTTTTTTTCGGACTGGTACTCTTAATCCTGGCTCTTTTCATGCTGTTGTCTTTCACCTCCCACCTGTTTACGGGCGCGGAAGACCAATGCCTGATAGAACAAGGAGCGATGGAAGGATTCCTGAATTATGCCGGAGCCGTGGGAGCCTACTGTGCCAATTATTGGATAAACCGCTGTTTCGGATTCTCGGCCTTCATACTTCCCGTATTTCTGATTATTGCAGCCATGAAACTTACCCGCGCCTATAAGGTCAGGCTGTGGAAGTGGTTTCTGAACTGTTCCATACTCATCATCTGGTTCTCCGTCACCTGTTCTTATTTTTTTCAACAAACATTTGAAAACTTAAATGACTGGAACTTCATCAACCCGGGCGGTGACCATGGCCTGTTCATCAGCAACTGGCTCAACCAACGTATCGGCAAGGTGGGAACATTCATGGCATTGCTTCTGACGGCCATCGCCTATTTGGCCTATTTAAGCAGTGAAACGATACAGTTGGTACGGAGAATATTAAACCCTGTGGACTATATCAAATCGAAACTTCCATCGAAAACAGCCACCAACGAGAACGAACCGACAGGAAATACTGCCATTCCTAAAACGACCGATGAAGCTGACGGCATCATAGAGGAAGACGAAGAAGAACATTTGGTTCAAACCATTGATTTCGACATGAATGTTCCTACCCGGGAAGAAGATAAAGAAAATACGGACGAAGAGGAAGAGGCTGACGTCGTAGACAAACGGGCTGAATCCCCTACCCTCCCTCCAAAATTGGACATCGTAGAAACAGAAAAAGAAGAACTTGCCGATGCAAGCGGCAAGGGTGCCTTGGAACCTTACGATCCGAAGTTGGACTTGGAAAATTACCATTACCCTACGCTCGAACTGTTGGACAAACGTAACGATGAAGATGCGCCCATCGACATGGAAGAGCAAAATAAAAACAAAGATCAAATCATTGAAGTGCTCCAGAACTTCGGCGTAGGCATCTCTTCCATAAAGGCCACAGTAGGACCAACCATCACGTTGTATGAAATCACCCCGGCAAAAGGCGTACGCATCTCGCGTATCAAAAACTTAGAGGATGACATCGCACTGAGCCTGAGCGCACTGGGCATCCGTATCATCGCCCCCATACCGGGCAAAGGAACTATCGGTATAGAAGTGCCGAACGCACGGCCTCGCATGGTGTCGATGGAAAGCATCCTGAACAGCCGGAAATTCCGCGAATCGGACTACGAACTGCCCATCGCATTAGGCAAGACCATCACGAACGAGGTCTTTATGGTGGATTTGGCCAAAATGCCTCACCTTTTGGTAGCCGGTGCCACCGGACAGGGTAAATCCGTCGGACTGAATGCCATCATTACTTCCTTATTATATAAGAAGCATCCGGCGGAACTGAAGTTCGTCATGGTAGACCCGAAAAAAGTGGAATTCAGCATCTACTCACCCATCGAGAACCACTTCCTGGCGAAAATTGCCGACGGAGACGACGAGCCTATCATTACGGACGTACAAAAGGTGGTGGCCACACTGAAAAGCCTATGCTGTGAAATGGACACGCGCTACGACTTGCTGAAAAAGGCCCGTGCCCGTAATATCAAAGAGTATAACGCCAAATTCAAAAACCGTCAGCTCAATCCGGAAAACGGGCATCGTTTCATGCCATACATCGTAGTCGTCATCGACGAGTTCGGAGATTTGATTATGACGGCCGGAAAAGAAATAGAACTGCCTATCGCCCGCATCGCACAATTGGCCCGGGCCGTGGGAATCCACATGATCATCGCTACCCAACGCCCGACCACCAATATCATTACGGGTACCATCAAGGCAAACTTCCCGGCACGCATGGCCTTTAAAGTAAGTGCCATGATCGACTCCCGTACGATTCTAGACCGCCCCGGAGCCAACCAACTTATCGGACGAGGCGACATGCTTTTCCTGAGCGGCAGCGAACCGGTACGGGTACAATGCGCTTTCGTCGATACACCGGAAGTGGAGCGAATCACGACCTATATCGCCAAACAACAAAGTTACCTCGGCCCGTTCGAACTACCCAAAGTGGAAATGGAAGGGGAAGAAAGTAACGCAGGTGCTGTAGACATGACCCATCTTGACCCACTGTTCGAAGAGGCCGCACGCCTTATCGTGGCTACTCAACAAGGTTCCACGTCCATGATACAACGTAAATTCGCCATCGGATACAACCGTGCGGGACGACTGATGGACCAACTGGAAAAAGCCGGTATCGTAGGAGCGGCACAAGGCAGCAAGCCCCGGGAAGTGCTGTGTATAGACGATACCGACTTGGAGATGAGACTGAACAATTTAAGATAACCTGATAAAGAAACTGAAAAGATGAAAAAGATATTATGGCCTGCGGCTTTGTGCCTTTCCCTTATCCCGGCAAAGGCGCAGCAAACGCCCGATGCACGAAAGATACTGGACGAAACAGCCTCCCTGTTTACGAGCAAAGGCGGTGTCAAAGCTACTTTTAAAGCTGACAATTTCACCGAAGGCAACCTACAAGGAAGTGCCACGGGCACGATGTGCATTCAAGGCAACAAATTCCAAATGACCACACCGGACATGATTACCTGGTACAACGGTGAAACGCAATGGAGTTACATGAAAGCCAACGACGAAGTCAATGTAAGCGTACCTACTCCGGAAGAACAGCAAAGCATGACCCCCTACACGTTCGTCAACTTGTACAAAGAAGGATACAATTACCAACTCAAGGAAACGACCCTGCGCGGAAAAAGCTGTTATGAGATTACGCTGACCGCCCGCAACAAACAGAAAAGCCCGCACACGATCATCTTGGATATCAACAAAGATAACCATAGCTTGATGTGCATCCGTATGCAACAGCGTAAAAAAGGACAATGGACACGTATCTCCATCCAACAGCTCCATACCGGGCAATCGTTCGCAGCTACAGACTTCGAATTCAACCCGAAGGATTACCCGCAGGCTGAAATCATAGACCTGAGATAAGCCTGCTTATACATTAATTATATATACATACAAACCCCAAAAGATTATGGAACATATCCGTTGTTTGATTATCGGTTCCGGCCCTGCCGGATATACAGCGGCCATCTATGCTGGCCGTGCCAACCTTAACCCCGTATTGTACGAGGGCATACAGCCCGGCGGCCAGTTGACCACCACGACAGAAGTTGAAAATTTCCCGGGTTATCCCGAAGGCATAGCCGGTCCGGACCTGATGGAAGACTTACGCAAGCAGGCCGAACGCTTCGGAACGGACATCCGTAACGCCATTGCCATTAAAGCGGATCTAAGCGGACGTCCCTATAAAATCACATTCGACAACGACAGTACAGTGGAAACCGATGCGCTCATCATTGCCACCGGTGCCACCGCCAAATACTTGGGCCTGGATGATGAAAAGAAATATGCCGGTATGGGGGTCAGTGCCTGCGCCACCTGCGACGGGTTCTTTTACCGTAAAAAAACTGTAGCCGTAGTGGGCGGTGGAGATACGGCCTGCGAAGAAGCCACCTATTTGGCCGGACTGGCAGCCAAGGTTTATCTGCTCGTGCGCAAACCTTTCCTCCGCGCTTCCAAAATCATGCAGGAACGCGTACTGGAAAATCCTAAAATAGAAGTACTATTCGAACATAACGCAGAAGGCTTGTTCGGCGAAAACGGAGTGGAAGGCGTACACGTGGTAAAACGCAAAGGAGAAGCCGACGAGCAACATTACGACATTGCCATCGACGGATTTTTCTTGGCAATCGGACACAAACCCAACTCGGACATCTTCAAACCGTGGGTAAAGACCGACGAAACCGGCTATATCCTTACAGAGGGAGACTCTCCACGCACCGGTGTACCCGGTGTTTTTGCGGCCGGAGACGTAGCCGATCCACATTACCGGCAAGCCATCACGGCAGCCGGAAGCGGCTGCAAAGCGGCCATTGAGGCCGAACGCTATCTGGCAGAACACAAGTTATAAAAGGCAATACATATAAGTAGAAACAGTGCATTCTTCCATTTTTATACGGAGAAAAACGTTGAAAAGTTTGGCAGAATGCACTGTTATTCGTAACTTTGCAGCCGATTTAGTCCAAAGAGGCTCAAAAAAGCGAGGCCACAATGGCATCCGCCTCATGGAAAAACCCGTTTAATCCATTAAAATGTACGTAATTGTAGAAATTAACGGTCAGCAGTTCAAGGCAGAAGAAGGCAAAAAGCTGTTTGTTCACCACATCCAGAACGCCGAGACCAACCAGACTGTTGAATTTGAGAAAGTGTTGTTGGTAGACAACAATGGTAACGTTACCGTAGGCGCTCCCACCGTAGAAGGTGCAAAAGTGGTTTGCGAAGTTGTATCTCCGTTGGTAAAGGGCGACAAGGTATTAGTGTTCCACAAGAAGAGAAGAAAAGGTTACCGTAAATTGAATGGCCATCGCCAACAGTTCACGGAATTGACCATCAAACAAGTTATTGCTTAATCCTTAAAAGTTAGAAGAAAATGGCACATAAAAAAGGTGTGGGTAGTTCTAAGAACGGCCGTGAATCGGAATCAAAAAGATTAGGCGTAAAGATTTTCGGTGGACAGAAGTGTGTAGCCGGTAACATCATTGTTCGCCAACGCGGCACAGTTCACTATCCCGGTACAAACGTAGGTATGGGTAAGGATCATACTCTTTACGCATTGGTAGACGGCGTAGTCACTTTCAAGAAAGGTGCTTACAAAGGTCGTCAAGACAGAAGCGTTGTTTCTGTAGAAGTTAAAGCTGAAGCATAATAACGAGTTATTGCAAACAGCATAAATAAAAGCCATTCTGAAAAGAATGGCTTTTATTTTGCCCTTTGTACAAAGTCTGTCTCAACCGACCGACCTTGTCACCAGTACTTTGTCGATGCGCGCTCCGTCCATATCCATAATCTCAAATACGAAACTATTCCATTCCAACTTCTCTCCACTACGCGGAATACGCTGCAAACGGTCAAGTATCAGACCGGCCAACGTATGATAGCCGGAAGCTTCATACAAATCACCGCAGTCGAAGTAACACAACAGGTCGTATAAAGAACATTGGCCATCTACCAACCAACCTCCGTTGTCTGCACGTTTGATAATTTCCGGCTCATCTTCTTCATTATCCATACTTCCCACAAGTCCTTCAAATATATCCTTCAAAGTAACCAACCCCACAAAGTCACCGAACTCATCGCAAATCAATGCTCGGCTGATTTTTTTCAGCTTCATTTGCTCCAGAACTTTATAGATGCTCATTCCCTCATGGAAATATACAGCCTCCCGTGCCAAATCACCGACTTTGAAGTCTTCTTCACTTAACTTCATCACCAAATCCTTCAGCCAAATCATTCCCTTCACATGATCCAAATCACCGTCTGCCACCGGATAAGATTCATATAAATCCCGTTTCAGCACCTCCTGTATCTCCCGGGCCGACATTGCTGTATCCAACCATACCACGTCGCTTTTATGCGTCATGATAGAACCAATCTTCAAATCTCCCAACATGAAAACGCGTTGCATGATGTTCTGTTCCACGGGTTCTACAGCCCCTTCTTCCGCCCCTTCCTTAATGATAGATTTGATTTCTTCCTCGGTCACTTTTCCGTCATCTCCCTTTATTCCCAACAGATTAAAGATGAGTTCCGTACTCTTGGAAAGCAACCAAACGAAAGGAGAGGCTATCATCGCCAACACATTCATAGGTCGTGCCATCAACTTGGCCACGGCTTCCGCCACGCTCAAGCCGATACGCTTCGGGACCAACTCACCGAAAATAATCGTGAGATAAGTCACCACCACCACAATCGTACCTTGCGCCAATACGGCAGCATAGGCAGAAGAGACACCACATGAAAGCATAAAATCCGTCAAGTCCGTAGCTATCTTATTACCGGAATAAATACCGGTCAAAATGCCAATCAGCGTAATGCCAATCTGTACGGTAGACAAAAATCTGTCGGGATTGCCAGACAGGTCCAAAGCTTTCTTTGCCGCCTTGCTCCCCTTCTTCGCATCCGTGGACAGACGAGACTTCCGCGCTGAAATCATGGCCACTTCCGACATCGAAAATACTCCGTTCAACAAAATCAATCCGATAATAATTAAAATCTCACTCATCCTACTTTTTCCGTCTATAATCTATAATTATTTATTTCTTTCAACAGTCCCATAAAAATGGAATTCGGCATTCTTAGAATGTCATGGCTATCACTTGAATAAACAAGATAAGAAAAACCATTGCAATGGGATAGACCGTAGCATATGCCACACCGGGAATGTTACTGTCCACCATAGAATCTGCTGCAGCCAGTCCCGGTGTACTCGTCATCCCTCCGGTAATCGTTCCTAAGAGATCTAACACCGAAACCTTAAAAATCAAACGCCCCACCAAAACCGATATCAGCATGGGTACTATCGTAATAGCCGCTCCCACTCCGAACAGCACCCAACCGCTGCTCTGAAATGTCGCCACCAAAGTCTTCCCGGCCGAGGTTCCCACTTCCGCCAAAAACAGAAGTAGCCCTAACTGCCGGAGCAAATGATTGGAAGGTCCTGACATGGACCATAATATGGGGCCGGTCTTTCCTATCGCACTCAACACCAAAGCCACGATAAGCACTCCTCCTGTCAACCCGGGAGAAAAAGACATTCCGTCACCGAACGATATATTCAGCTTACCGAACAATACGCCCAATACGATTCCCATGGCAATGGGGAAAAAATCGGTATCGGACAACAATTTGGCATTATTGCCCAACATGCAAGCCAAACCACTCAATCCGTCTTTTTCGCCCACCACCATCAGTTTGTCTCCGAACTTCAGGGCCAAATCGGGTGAAGGGGAAAGGTCTATACCGCTCCGCCTTACCCGCGTCACAGTACAGCCGAAGTTCTGGTGCAAATTCAAGTCCCCCAGTTGCTTGTTAATCATATTCTTGTTGGTCAACAGCAAAGACTGGATGTCCTGACTCTCTACCAACGGCAATTCGCCTTCCTTACGTTCGCCCAATAATACACCTAATTGAGAAAGGGCATCTTCGCTCCCCACGGCCTGCACCCAATCTTCGGCATGCAAAGGCGTATGCCCCATCGGGATTAGAATTTCTCCACCTGATTTGACACGCGACACCACGGCACCCGTCATGCGCCCTACATTCAGCTGCGCCAAGGTATGTCCGAACACCTGAGGATTAGTCACCTTGAAAATACAAGTCTGCAACTCCGGATACTTGCTCCGCCGTTCTGCTTCCAACCTACGGGCCTCCTGCTCAAGGTCCACACGCAACATCTTCGGCAACAGTTTGACAAAAAGTATCACCCCGATGACTCCGAACGGATAGGCAATACCGTATGCAATAGAAGCCAAAGGAGAGTTCGTACTGTCGATGGCCACAGCAAGCCCCGGCGTACTGGTCAACGCACCGGCTATCAACCCTACCACACTGGGAGTATCGATACCCAAAGCATATTTCAATCCTACGGCGGTCAGCGAAGCCGAAGCCACTATCAACATAGTAATCAGAATCAACGTCTTGCCCTTCGTGCGAAAAGAATCAAAGAACCCCGGACCCGCCTGAATACCTATGGTAAAGATGAACAACACCAATCCGAAGTTGCCTAATTCCTTAGGAATAGAAACCCCGAAATGCCCGAAGAGCAAAGCAATGAAAATAACAGCCGAAACATCAAGGGAAACTCCGCGAATTTTAACACGCCCCAACATAAAGCCCAAGGCCACAATAAGAAACAAGGCAAAATAAGAAGAATTCAATAGTTCTGTCCACATAGAATTATAATCATGAATGCGCTTTGCAAAGATAGGGATAAAAACGAAAGTCCTCCAAAAGTTTCATTAAAAACTTTCAGAGGACTTTATTATTATATGATGCCGCCCGAAAGCGACTTTCATCCATTACTCATTCATCGTCAGTGCTGCCCGGCTATTACCAACCTCTTCCACGGCCTTCACAGTCACCGCTACGTAGTCGGAAGATGTCTTGAACTTAGGCATGTCCGGAGCTACGACCGTAATCACCATGTCATCTTCTCCATTCTCATCGGCAAAGACCTGGTTGGTCGGATTAACACCATAATAGTACACGCCCTTCTTGGCATCGAATTTGGATTCGCCCGGCTGCAACGCATTACCGAAACTGAGTCTCAACACGCCGTCCTTCACGCTGCAACGCACGGCTCTTGCTATCACGGAATCCTTAGCCTCCACACTGAAGCCATAGTTTTCCCCCTTCACGAAACGTACACGAGCCGGAACGCTGACACGAGCCTCGTTGAACGCCACTGTCACCACTTCACTTGCATTTACGGCTGCCATCATCATCATGGCGCTAACCATTGTCATTAACTTCTTCATAATTTCAATCTTTTTACCTTTAATATATACTTGGCCTCCATGGCCTCTCCTAAAAACAATACAAAGGTACGGAGGTTTCCTCCCGAATGCAAGCAAAAAGACCTCTTTTAACACGCTCGGAGAAATAATATTGACCTATATCAAGAAATCCCGTTCATTCGTTTGTCTTTTATGTCAAAACAGTTACAATATGTTAGCAAACGGAGCTACCAGGCGTTTCTTACCGTATCACTTTTCTCGTCCTACGACGGTTCTTTTCGCCTTTTGACAAAGAAATAAGGAGTTTTTCAGGCTTTTCTTGCGCTCCCTACCTTTTTTTTAATTAATTTTGCAAGTTCAGGAAAATAGGATTATAAAACAAATAACAGTATGCTTACATTAAAACTCATCAACGAACGGACCGAATGGGTCATCAAAGGTCTGGAGAAAAAACATTTCCCCGGAGCCAAAGAAGCTATTGACAACGTGTTGGCCACCGACAAGAAACGCCGGGAGGCACAAACCCAGTTGGATATCAATTTGTCGGAAAGCAAGAAACTGGCCGCACAAATCGGCGCGTTGATGAAACAAGGCAAGAAAGAAGAGGCTGAATCCATCAAGACAGAAGTGGCACGGCTCAAAGATACCAACAAGGCATTGCAGGAAGCCATGGAGCAGGCACAGGAAGAGCTCACGGCGCAACTCTGCGCCATTCCCAACATCCCGTACGATATCGTGCCCGAAGGTAGCGGCGCGGAAGACAACGTGGTGGTGAAAATGGGCGGAATGGAAACGGAACTGCCCAAAGACGCACTCCCACATTGGGAACTGGCCAAGAAGTATAACCTGATTGATTTCGACCTCGGCGTGAAAATCACCGGGGCGGGCTTCCCCGTATATCGCGGCAAAGGCGCACGGCTCCAACGTGCCCTCATCAACTTCTTTCTCGACGAGGCGCGTAAATCGGGCTATGAGGAAATCATGCCTCCCACAGTGGTCAACGAGGCTTCCGGTTACGGCACCGGACAGTTGCCCGACAAGGAAGGGCAGATGTACCACTGCAACCTCGACAACTTCTATCTCATCCCCACCGCCGAAGTACCCGTGACGAACATCTACCGCGATGTCATCCTCGACGAAAAGGACCTGCCCGTCAAGAATTGCGCCTACACGCAATGCTTCCGCCGTGAAGCCGGTTCCTACGGTAAGGATGTGCGCGGCCTGAACCGCCTGCATGAATTCTCGAAAGTGGAAATCGTGCGCATCGACAAGCCAGAGCACTCGGAACAGTCGCACCAGGAAATGTTGGCCCATGTGGAAGGCCTGTTGCAAAAACTGGAACTCCCCTACCGCATCCTGCGCCTTTGCGGAGGCGACATGAGCTTCACGTCTTCCATCTGTTACGACTTTGAAGTCTATTCCGAAGCCCAAAAACGTTGGTTGGAGGTCAGCTCCGTGTCCAACTTCGACACTTACCAGGCCAACCGCCTGAAATGCCGTTACCGCCGTACGGATGACAAGAAGACGGAACTATGTCATACGCTGAACGGTTCGGCTTTGGCTTTGCCACGCATCGTGGCCGCCATCATGGAGAACAACCAGACACCCGAAGGCATCCGCGTGCCGAAATGCCTCGTGCCCTACTGCGGCTTTGAAATGTTGGACGGGCAACCGTGCTGAGCCATACCTATTATTATAAATCCAAACGAATAGAGTTATGAACAGAATCATATCCAAGACCCGCTTCTCCGAAAAAGTCTTCAAGTTCGAGATAGAAGCCCCGCTGATTGCCAAAGCCCGGAAAGCCGGCCATTTCGTCATCGTCCGCGTGGGCGAAAAAGGGGAACGCATGCCGCTGACCATAGCCGGTGCCGATCCGGCCAAAGGTACCATTACCTTGGTGGTACAAGAAGTAGGACTTTCCTCCACCCGTCTGTGCCACCTGAATGAGGGGGACTATATCACCGACGTGGTCGGTCCGTTGGGCAAAGCCACTCATATCGAGAAATTCGGCACGGTGGTATGTGCAGGAGGAGGAGTAGGCGTAGCCCCCATGCTTCCCATCATCGAAGCCCTGAAGGCAGCAGGCAACCGCGTGATTTCCGTGTTGGCCGGACGAAGCAAAGAACTGATTATCCTAGAAGACGAAGTACGCAAGAGCTCTGACGAGGTCATCATCATGACCGATGACGGCAGCTATGGCCGCAAAGGATTGGTGACCGAAGGCATAGAAAGCGTCATCCAACGTGAAAAGGTGGACAAATGTTTCGCCATCGGCCCGGCGGTCATGATGAAATTCTGCTGCCTGCTCACTAAGAAATACGGTATCCCGACTGACGTGTCGCTGAATACCATCATGGTAGACGGCACGGGCATGTGCGGCGCCTGCCGCATCTCCGTGGGCGGAAAGACACGCTTTGTCTGCGTGGACGGCCCCGAATTCGACGGCCATCAGGTCGATTTCGACGAGATGCTCAAGCGTATGGGTGCCTTTAAAAAGGAAGAGACGGAAGAGATGCAACGGTTTTCACAAGCATCCGGAAGCACGCCCGAAAGTACGGACTGCCAAGCAGAAAAAGCCTGTGCGGCCGATGCTTCCCAAATGGATACCACGACTTCGCTCAGCGAGCTGACCGACCGTAATGCACCGTGGCGGCAAGAAATCCGGAAGGCCATGAAGCCGAAAGAACGCACGGCCATCTCGCGTGTCGTCATGCCGGAACTCGATCCCGTGTACCGCGCTACCACGCGCACGGAAGAAGTGAATATCGGACTCAGCGCCGAGCAGGCCATGACCGAAGCCCGACGCTGTCTGGACTGCGCCAACCCGACATGTATGCAAGGATGCCCGGTAAGCATCAACATTCCGTCGTTCATCAAGAACATCGAACGGGGCGAATTCCTCAACGCCGCCCGCGTGTTGAAGAGTACTTCCGCGCTCCCGGCTGTCTGCGGACGGGTCTGCCCGCAAGAGAAACAATGCGAAAGCCAGTGCATCCACCTGAAGATGAACGAACCGGCCGTGGCCATCGGTTATCTGGAACGCTTCGCTGCCGACTTCGAGCGTGAGAGCGGCATGATGTCCGTCCCCGAATGTGCTCCGGCCAACGGTATCAAGGTGGCCGTCATCGGTTCGGGACCTGCCGGACTTTCATTCGCCGGCGACATGGCCAAATACGGGTATGACGTGACGGTGTTCGAAGCCTTGCATGAAATCGGCGGCGTACTGAAATACGGTATTCCTGAGTTCCGCTTGCCCAACAAGATTGTGGACGTGGAGATTCAGAATCTGGAAAAAATCGGTGTGAAGTTCGAAAAGGACTGTCTCGTAGGCAAAACCATCAGCGTACAGGAATTGGAAAACGAGGGCTTCAAAGGCATCTTCGTAGGTTCCGGCGCAGGACTGCCTAACTTCATGGGCATTCCGGGCGAGAACAGCATCAACATCATGTCGAGCAACGAATACCTGACGCGCGTCAACCTTATGGACGCCTCCAACCCGGATACGGACACTCCCATCCATTTGGCCAAGAACGTCATGGTAGTGGGCGGTGGCAACACAGCCATGGACTCTTGCCGTACGGCCAAACGCCTGGGTGCGGAACGGGTGATGATTGTCTACCGCCGTTCGGAAGCCGAGATGCCGGCCCGCCTCGAAGAAGTGAAGCACGCCAAAGAAGAGGGTATCGAGTTCCTCACCCTGCACAACCCGTTGGAATACATAGCCGACGAAAAGGGCGCGGTGAAGCAGGTGGTCTTGCAAAAGATGCAACTGGGCGAACCGGATGCTAGCGGACGTCGCAGTCCGGAACCGATACCGGGCGCCACGGAAACGTTGGACATCGACATGGCCATCGTAGCCGTGGGCGTATCCCCCAACCCGATTGTCCCCACTTCCATCCAAGGTTTGGAGTTGGGGCGCAAGAATACCATCGTGGTGAACGAGGGCATGCAGACCAACATTCCCTGCATCTTTGCCGGAGGGGATATCGTGCGCGGCGGTGCCACCGTCATCCTCGCCATGGGCGACGGTCGTCATGCAGCCAGCAGCATGCATGAGTATTTGCAGAAATAACCTGCATCACATCACATACATCAGCCCGTATGGACCGTGTGGTTCATACGGGCTGATTCGTTAGCGTACCGTACACAACGCCATCCTTCCCCATTTTGGCATTACAAACCCAGTTCCCGCCTCAACCATTCCTCCATCACCGGATCCGGAATGACAACCTGACGTTTTTCCATCTCGATAAGTTCTTTCTTCAATAATGCCCGTTTTACGATGCTCACATTGGCCGACGAGCCCAATTTGTACTTCTGCAAAACGGCACGCGTAGTGAATTCCCTGTGCACACCCTCCAGTACGGCCCGCAAAAAATTCATCTGATATGCAGTGAGGCTCTCTGTCTGCTTTTCGAACAGCGGCGTATTCTGGTCGATGATATCCTGATATGCCCCCTCGAAATCCTGTTCCGTGGCCGTCTCGTCTGTATGAATCCACACCAACCACGCCAACTGCTGCACATACGAAGAATGGTTGTCTACGGCCCGGCATATCTTCCCGGCCAACTCGGCGGAAATATGTTTGCCCGTAGCCTCAAAGCGTCCGCAAATATAATCGACCCAATCCTCCGTCCCGATTTTGGGCAAATATACCGTATCGCCGAACTTGTAAAAAGGAAGGCTCTTTTTCTCAAAAAGTTCATTCATAAGATGTTTCTTACTGCCGAACAGGCAATACGACACCGATTTCTGTAATTGCCAAACCGAACGCAAGCGTTTCTGAAAAGCCTTTGAATCTTTAAACTCGGCTATCTGTTGGAACTCGTCGATGCACACGACTACATCGATACCTTTTTTTTGCGCAATCTTTTCCGGAAGTTGCAGGATATCGTCCACATCGTCTGCCTTGGGATTGAGTTCCAACGAGATGGAAAAATCCGTCATAGGCTCCGTGCCCAACGAAATCTTAGGGCTGATCCGCGAAAGGAACAACCGGGCATTTTCCATCCACTCCTCCAGTTTGGAAGAAGTCTGTTTGAGCACAGCCGACGCGAAAGCATCGTAAAATTCCCGTTCGCTACGACAAGAAAAAATATCCAAATAGACTACTTTCAACGTATCAGACTGAGCCAAACGGCACACTTTACGGACCAAAGATGTCTTCCCCCAACGGCGCGGAGAAATCAACACCGTATTCACACCATGCCGGAAGTTGGACAACAAACGAGCTGTTTCCTTCTTGCGGTCGGTAAAATTGTCACCCGAAGTGGCCACACCAAAAACAAATGGCTTATTTTCCATAATCATCCTCTGTTTAACCCATCGCGAAGATAATGATTTTCCCGTTTAGTAACAACTTTATTACTAACAACCTTATTACAAATTGCACAACCGGCAGCTTCAACCTCCTTTTTTCCGCCCACGCGGCACAAGCAGCCCTATATTTTCGTAACTTTGCGCCCGGAAAAAAAGAAACGTAAAATGAACGCAGTCTACACCATCTTGCTGCTCATCAGCAGCAACATTTTCATGACGTTGGCCTGGTACGGCCATCTGAAGTTGCAGCAAACGGGCGTATCGTCCCATTGGCCGCTTATCGGTGTCATCCTTTTCTCGTGGATGATTGCCTTCGCGGAATACTGTTGCCAAGTACCGGCCAACCGACTTGGCTTTGAAGGTAACGGTGGCCCTTTCAACCTGATGCAACTTAAAGTGATTCAGGAAGTCATCTCGCTCATCGTCTTCACGGTCATCGCCACCGTGATGTTCCAAGGGCAAGCTCTGCACTGGAACCATCTGGCCGCCTTCTTCTGCCTCGTGTTGGCCGTATATTTCGTATTCCTTTAACCACAAGCCCCCGTAAAAGCATGCAACTCACGGAAGCACAACTCTTGGAACGCCGTATCTGGCGGCATTTCAGCAAAGGACTGACCCAATACCATTTACTAGACGACGACGACCACATCCTGCTCGGTTTGTCCGGTGGCAAAGACTCGCTCGCCCTGCTCGACTTCATGGCACGCCGCGCCCGCATCCACCGGCCGAAACTCACCCTCACAGCCCTACACGTACGCATGACGAACATTGCCTACGAAAGCGACACGGCCTACCTGGAGGACTTCGCTGCCGCACGCGGCGTACGCCTTATCGTGCGCGAGACCTCGTTCGACCCAAGCACCGACACGCGCAAAAGCCCCTGCTTCCTTTGCTCTTGGAACCGCCGGAAGATGCTCTTCACCGTGGCGCAGGAACTGAGTTGCCACAAGATTGCGTTGGGCCACCATCAGGATGACATACTGCACACGCTGCTGCTCAACCTTTCTTTCCAAGGCCAGTTCGGCACGATGCCCGTACGGTTGCAAATGCGCAAGTTCCCCATGACCATCATCCGCCCGCTGTGCATGGTGCAGGAAAAAGACCTCGCAGCATGGGCGGAACTGCAAGGCTACCGCAAGCAAAAGAAGCTCTGCCCCTACGAGACCGATTCACATCGCTCTGACATCAAACAAATATTCGGACAAATAGAACAACTGAACCCGGAGGCCCGTTACTCAATGTGGAACGCTATGGAGCAAGAAGGCAAGCTCATGGAATAAATCACTGACATACAATATGATAAACAGCCATCCCCGACTAACCGGAGATGGCTGTTTCATTCTGCGCCAAATGATTTTTCAATCTCCTGAGATTGATTTTCCGTTCTGCGCCAAACGATTTTCAAATCTAAGGCGAACGATTTTCCATCCCGTTTTCCACCTCATCCCACCCTGCGTTTTCCGCAAAAGCCATCATCGAAAAACAGGACAAATCCTCCACGTCAACGCTGTTCCACCATACGGATGGTACCGTCTGCATTGTGGTAGAGCCGGTCCACACAAACGGAACGCAACCATGGGTCTCCGGATAGCGCACTATTGTGGTAAAAGGCAAACCACTGGCCTTTGTACTGCACGATGGAACCATGGTTGGTACCCCCCGTTTCCGGACGGGTGGGCTGCATGTAAATGCCAATATGTTTCCACGGCCCGAGCGGATGGTCACTGATGGCGTAACGCATGCGGTTATATCCGGGCACGCCCTCCTGACCCGGTTCATGGTTGTCGGAATAGGAAAGGTAATACTTGCCATTGTATTTGTGAATCCACGCAGCCTCGTAAAAATCCACCAACCCTTCCATGGTCTGCATCGCGCCGTCCAGTTCCATCATGTTATCCTTCAGCCGTCCGCCCTTGCACGTGCCGCCTCCACCGTTATAGATGTAAGCCTGTCCGTCGTCGTCCACAAACACGCAAGGGTCGATGAGAGGATCCATCCCCTCAATGTACCCCTGCACGGTGAAGTTGGCAGCCGGTTCTTTGCTCGTGGCCACCCCTATTTTCCAACTCCAATGCCAGTCCGTCTCACTCGGATGGGGAAAATAGAAATAATACGTGCCGTCTTTGTAAGCACAATCCGGAGCCCACATGAAGCCGCCCTCCTTACGCCCCCAAGGCACCTGCGAGGCACGGAGAATTTCTCCGTGGTCGGTCCAATGCACCATGTCGTCGGTGGAAAACACATGATACTGGTCCATCAGGTCGCAACCGCGAGCCGGTGCGATGTCATGGGAGGCATACACATACAAGCGTCCATCGGCCCAGACGTGGGCTGAAGGATCAGCCGTATAGATATGGCGGATAAACGGATTCGGTGCCAGGTTGTCTATCTTCTCTTTTCCTTTCCCGGCTTCACTTGTGACGGTGGAGTGGCGTTGCGCCACGCACGCCGTCAACAAAAGGGCACATACGCTCCATATACTCTTTTTCATACATTCATCTTTGTTTACAGTAAAACTTTATTTCCCAAAAAGCCACCGGACTCCACAAGTGTCCATCTCACTTGCGCCGCTCTACCATACGGATGGTGCCGTCGGGATTGTAATACAAACGGTCCACGCAGACGGAACGCAGCGCGGGATTGCCGGACAAGGCTATGGAATGGTAAAAAGCAAACCATTCGCCCTTGTATTCCACGATGGAACCATGGTTGGTGAAACAGTCTGAACCGCCCATGTAAATGCCCATGTACTTCCACGGCCCGAGCGGATGGTCGCTCACGGCATAGCGCATGCGGTTATATCCCTCCTCGCCTTCTTGTCCAGGATTGTGATTGTCGGAATACGAAAGATAATACTTTCCGTTGTATTTATGCACCCATGTAGCCTCATGGAAATCCACCAGTCCCTCCATGGCCTGCATTGTGCCGTCTATCTCCATCATGTTGTCCTTCAGCCGGCCGCCCTTGCACGTACCGCCCCCGCCTTGGTACAAGTAAGCCTGTCCGTCGTCGTCCACAAACACGCAGGGGTCGATAATCGGGTCCAAGCCCTCGATATAGCCCCGCACGGTGAAATTGGCAGCCGGTTCCTTACTCGTAGCCACGCCTATTTTCCAACTGTCATTGGTATACGTGCCGCTAGGATGGGGAAAATAGAAATAATACGTGCCGTCCTTGTAGGCACAGTCCGGTGCCCACATGAAGCCGCCCTCCTTGCGTCCCCAAGGCACTTGCGAGGCGCGGAGAATCTCGCCGTGGTCGGTCCAGTGCACCATGTCGTCGGTGGAAAACACATGATACTGGTCCATCAGGTCGCAACCGCGCGGCGGATCGATGTCATGGGAGGCATACACATACAAACGTCCGTCGGCCCAGACATGGGCAGAAGGGTCGGCCGTATAGATATGGCGGATAAACGGATTGGGAGCGAGGCTGCCGATCTGCACAGCCTCCTTTTGTTCGCGGTCTTTGCTGCCGTCCGATGCGGAACGGGAGGCGGTACAGCTAGCCCACAGCAAAGCGCATACTGCATAAACGCATTTCTTCATAAATGTGGTTTGTTAGGTTGTTAAAACAAAAATCTTATCCTGCTCTTATCCCAAGCAAGGATGCCCGTTAGGGATTTTTCAAAACAAAATTATCGAAACAAGGCTGCCCTGCCAAGTTTCCGCAAGGATTTATGGCATCCCCTACCGTAAATTGACGCATTATTGCTATTTTTGCAATCAAACGTACACTTCCGCGCACTACGACATGAAAGACTTTGCCGCCATAGATTTCGAGACCGCCAACGGGCAACGTTCCAGCATTTGCAGCGTGGGGCTCGTGGTGGTCCGCAACCGGGAAATTACCATCCGACACTACCGTCTGGTACGCCCCTATCCCAATTACTATAACTATTGGAACACGCAGGTTCACGGGCTTTCCTTTCAGGATACGGCCCACGCCGCCCCTTTCCCGGAGGTATGGCGCGAAATCATACCCTTGATTGAAGGTTTGCCCTTGGTGGCCCACAACCGCCCGTTTGACGAAGGATGCCTGAAAGCCGCCTTCCAAGCCTACGGCATGGAGTACCCCGGTTACCCGTTCCATTGCACCCTCCGCGCTTCCCGTCTTGCATTCGGCCGGGACTTGCCCAACCATCAACTGCAAACAGTAGCCCTCCGCTGCGGATACGACCTGACGCAGCACCATCATGCCTTGGCCGACGCAGAAGCATGCGCCCGGATTGCCCTAAAAATCCTGTGACGGCCGCTCCGGATACTGTACCAAAAAGACCGTCCCTGCACAGAAAGCATCCGTACAGGGACAGTCCCGGAAAATGAAAAACAGTTATATCTTATCACGATTCCGGCCGGAGCACTTCCACCGGCTTGTCGTTCATGCATCGGCGCACCTGTCCGTAAACGATGAGCGACACTACCACGCATATACCGCACACGATGGCCGCCATCAGTCCTATGCCCGGTGCCTCACCGTAATGGAAATATTCCATCCATTTGTGCATGAGCAACGCCGCCGGGAAGTAGGCCAACACGCCGCCCACCACGACATAAAACAGATAAGACCGGAGTTGGGGCCGGAAGACATCGCGGAAACCCGCGCCCATCACCCGGCGGATGGCCATGCTCCGCCGCCGCAGGCGCAACGAGTAGAGCAGCATGGAGAACACGCCGGAGAAAGTTATCAGTACGCTGAACACTGTCAACGCGCTCAGAAGGTTGGCGTAATACGTTTCCTCTTTGTAATTTCCTGATATGTATTCGTCCAATGTGGAAATATAGATTTGTTCCTCAGGCACGTCGAACTTCTGCAACACGCGGCGCATTGCCGCCTCGGCATCCTCCCGACGCCCGGGAGCATACTTGACATACACCGCATCAAGCTCGACAAATGGACATTCATGATTCTCTGGCACGCCGACCAACATCAATGGACGTTCCTGCTGATGGAAGTCGTTCAGGTAAATGTCCGCCCCATCCTCTACCGACAACGCTTGCCGGATATAATGCCCGTGAACGTAATCTCCCTGATAGGCCATATATTCATGCCTTGTCATCATCCAGGTATAAAGCTTGGCTTGCTTGGGATACGTCAGACCGAATTCCCGCATGGCCGCCCGGTTGAACAGTACTTGAAGCCTGCCGGGTTGTTCGTTCTCCGCCGACAAAGTACCGCCGTGCACCGTGCGGATATGGAAAAAGTCCATGGCGCGATAGGGAATCTCCATGTAAACGACGTCTTTGACGGCATCGGCCTCATCCTTCCCCGCGTTACCTTGCAACCAAAAGGCTTCCGGAATGACTCCTATGTAGTTAGTCGTCACACGGTTGAAAATATCGCTTCGCATCGCGATGGCATCTGTGATACCCGCTCCGGACTCCTTACGGAATTCTTGCGGAAGGTCATTGAAGATGGACTCGTAATTGTAGTTTTCATCCGCTCCTTCAGCAACCCGCCAACCCGTGTAAAGCCGCAGGATATTCTCACGGTCAAACCCCAAGTCAGAATACATCATGTCCGCCAACTGCCGGTGCATCCCCAACGAAAGGAAAAGCAGGAAGGCACAGGTAAAACATTGTACCACGAGCAGCCACGAATGGGAACTCCCCGCGCCGTCCTGTCCGAGAAATGAACGGTGATAAACACAACGCATCTTCCAAACGGGATAAACCATAGCCAACAAGCACAACACAACCACACTACCGGCAACCCATGCAAACACTGTATAAAGAAGGCCAGCATCTCCGGGTACCCCACCGCTATACCTCAACCACTCTATCCCTATCACGGCAAGCAGCAGCCCCGACAACACGACCGGTGCCACACCGGTCAACATCCAATAGGCGTTCTGCCCATCGGACGCACCCAGACTACGGCGCAAAGCATACTCCCGCGTCCGACCGAGGAAGATAGACGTGTAAGCCATCGTCAGGTTCACCACCGCGCTCAACACCAACAGTAATGAAAGTACCACGAAAGCCAAAGGATAGAAATATGCTTCCAGAAACGGCAACCCGTCGCCCATCTTGTGAAACATACGAAGAGGAGTGAGCATTAATTTCATTCCACCCTCCCCATCCCAATCCACACGCAAGAGTTCGCATTCCGCTCTCTCCGCATCGCCCGTACGGAGCAGGATGGTGAAGTTTCTGGCATATTCTCCATTGATTTCAAAGTCAGAAGGCTCAAGAGGTTCGACGAAGTCATAATAGATGTTGCTCTTACTACCACAGTCCTCCACCACCGCACCAACGGTATAAGTGCGGTTTTCACGTCCCCGAAAACGAGCCACGGACTCGCCAACTACGTCCACACGGCCAAACAGCCTCCGTGCCAAACTTTCCGTGAGAATAAACCGGTCACCCGATTTCTCTATTTCGTCCAAGCTTCCGTAAAGGACACGACAGCCCAAGGTACGCACTGTTGCAACTGAGGCAGAAAGGTTTTGGGCGTATAACCCATGTTCTAGATTATCTGTTCGGGCTATCTTCGCCCGACCGCTTTGCATACGCCACAGCCCCACTTGCGCGTTTTCACCCAACACGCTGTCAATTTTCTCTCCCAGTCCGTACCATAGCCAATGTGATAACTGCGTACTGGTACTGTCGTCCATTCTTTCCACCACATACAAATCCTTATACCCCGGCCGGAAACTGTCATAGTGCGTCTCCGTCCACAGCCAGTTCACGCTGAACGTCAGGCACACGATGCTCACCGCCAAACCGGACACAGAGGCCACGGCCTGCCACCCTTGGTGGCGCAGACCGCGAAGAGCCTGCTTGAAATTCTGAATCCATAAACCCATGGCGACCTCCGCTTCTAAAGGTTCTGCAATCCGGCTTCTTCCTCACCCAGCACATGCCCGTCGAACAGATGGATGATGCGGTCGGCATAGCCCGCATCATGCTGCGAATGGGTCACCATGACGATGGTCGTCCCTTCGCGGTGCAGTTCGCTGAGCAAGCCCATCACCTCCTTGCCGTTCTTGGAATCCAAGTTTCCCGTCGGCTCGTCGGCCAGAATCAACTTCGGACGGGTCACGATGGCACGGGCGATGGCTGTGCGCTGCTGCTGTCCTCCGGAAATCTGACGGGGATAATGGCGTGAACGGTGCATAATGTCCATACGAGCCATGGCTTCCTCCACCCTGCGCTGGCGTTCCTGCTTCGGCACACCCATGTAGAGCAACGGCAAGGCGATGTTCTCCTGCACCGTCAGCTCGTCGATGAGGTTGAAACTCTGGAACACGAACCCCAACATGCCTTTGCGCAATTCGTTCCGTTTCGACTCGCTACAGGAGGACACGTCTTTCCCGTCGAGTAGATATTGCCCCGAAGACGGGCTGTCCAACAGGCCGAGAATGTGAAGCAACGTGGACTTGCCACAACCCGAAGGCCCCATGACGGCCACAAACTCACCCTGACCTATCTCGATATTCACTTTGTCCAAAGCCCAAGTTTCCACTTCGTCTGTCTTGAACACTTTTGTCAATTCATTCACTTGAATCATCGTTTCCATACATTATTCTCATTTATAGGTTAATATTCATGTTTAAGATTCCGGCCTGCCAACTGTGGCTGCGCAGATTACGCAAGGCCTGTTTCAGGTTCTGCACCCACGAACTTATTGTTCCCATAGCTTCAAACTGTTTCCTTGGTTTCATTCGTCCCATGCCAATTCCTCCACGTCGCCATAACGGCTGTAGCCGGACGTAATGACACGGTCGCCGGGTTGCAGGCCTTCCAACACTTCATATTGCTTGGGGTTTTGCCTCCCCAAACGGATGAACGTGCGCACGGCACGGCTCTCGCCCGGCACCACCTTATAAATCCACTGTCCGCCCGTCACGGAATAGAAATCGCCACGAGGGATGGTCAGCACCCGTTCCGGGTTACCCAATTCTATCTGCACGCGCAGAGCCTGCCCGAGGCGCAAGGACGGAGGCACCTCGCCCGTAAAAGCCAGGTCCACGGTAAACATGCGGTCCTTGACCTCCGGTACGACGCGCCGCACCGACATGGCATACGGCTTGCCCTTGTAAGTACCCTTGGCTGGAAGCCCGCTTACGATACGGTCGATGTAATACTCCCCCGGAGTGACCCGCACCTTATAGCGGTCGAGCACCTTGACTTCGCCGATTTCCCCTCCGGCCTGCACCTGTTGGCCGGGCACGACCGTGAGGTTGCTCAACTGCCCCGTGAGGGGAGCGCGCACCACGAGCCACTCCTGCTTGGCCTTCACCCGCTCGAATTTCCGGATTTCCTGCTCCCTGTCGTTGCGGATGAGCGAGCGGCGCACGATGGTAGCCGCCGAGTCGTGCTGCAGGCTCTCCTGTTCCAGTTCCGCCGCACGGGTCTTGTACTCGTACTCCTGCCGCGCCACCTCCAGTTCCGCCTTGCTCTTGATGCCCATGCGGAACTCCTCTTGGCTCAGGGCATAGCTGTCCGAAATGCGTTGCAACTCATAACGGTTCTGCAACACCTGCTTGCGCAGGAGCAAAGTCTTTTGTTCCATCTCGATTTCCTGCTCACGGTAGGACATGAGTTGCTTGTGCAGGGCGTTCTCCTGCACCTCCATCTCGTCCAACAACTCGGGATTGGACAGCACCAGCAACGTGTCGCCCTGCCGCACCCGTGCGCCCTCTTCGGCCACGATGCGCTCCACGTAGCCGCTTATCCGGCTGTTCACGCGCAAGGACAGCATGGGTTGCACCACCCCCTCCTGCTCCACGTATTCCAAAAAGTCGGCCTCTACGGCTTCGGCAAGTCCCAACGTATCGGCCGACACGCGTTGTTTCTCGGGCGAGAACAGCAAGACCACCGTATAGGCAGCCAAGGAGAGGAACACGATGCCTCCCGACACATAATATTTGTGGCGCACGAACCACGGTTTTTTCTTGAGTTGTATGTCCATATATATAATAAGGTATAAACGTTACACATTCAGGTTCAGTCTTTCACCAGTTGCCCGTAATCCACCTGCAACGGGCGGCCTTCGAAGAAGTCGTAGAGCGTCAGGCTGCGCAGGGTGTAGTAGAGGCTCCAGTAAGTGTGCAAGGCGTTCAGGTAATTCCGGCGTGCGGCATCTTTCTCCTCGATAGAGGCGTTGAGGTCGAGCACACTGGATTTTCCCAACACGTACAGGCGGCGCGCCACCTCGCTGCGGCGCAAGGCCGTGCTGTCCGTGCGGGCCGCCACGCGCACACGTAGCCCCTGCAGGTTGAACTGCCCCACCAACTTGCGGATGTTCTGGTCGAAGTCCGTGCGGCTCTGCTCCACTTGCGTCTCCACCAAGTCCCGCTGCGAACGGGCCACGCGCACTTGTCCGCGCCCCTTTCCCCAGTCCAGGATGGGCAAGGTGATGCCGATGCTCACCGCCTGTTGGTCGAGCGGATGGCGGTAGGTGGAAGAGAATTTCTCTGCCGTCTGCGTCAGGCCGAAACGGAGATAGAGGTCGGCTTTCAGGCCGGCGTTGGCCTTGGCCTGCGCCACGTTGCTTTCCGCCTCCAACTTGCGCCGCTTCATGTAGAGGATGTCGGGACTGTGGAGATGCGCCCACTGCAAGGCCGCCCCCTCCTCCACCATCACGTCGGGCACTTCCGTGACCATCCGTATCGCAGGCAAGGTGTCGCCTTCATGCAAACCCAGATAGGAACGCAAGTCCAGGGCGCACTCGTCCATCTCGATACGGGCATTCAGCCGGTTGGTCTCCTCGTTCAGGCGGTTGATTTCGAGTTGGAGCATCTCATTCTCGGTGGTCGTGCCAATCTGGTAACGCCCCTGCGCGAAACGGTAGAGCGTGTCGGCATGGGCGAAATTCTGGCACGCCGTGGCATAGTTGCTCTGTGCCATGGCCAGCGCGAAGAACTTGTCCACGGCCCGTGCGGCTACCAACTCCATCGTCTCCAGATAAGACCGCTGCGCCTCCTCGTAGCGCACCGGTTCGATGCGCCGCCTCCACTTCAGGCTGTTGTACCCGAAAAGCGACTGGCTGTAGCCGATGTTGACCGGCACGCTCTTCCAAGAAAAAGTGCGGTCGCTCAGCAAATCCGTACGCAAGAGGGAGGATTCCAAGGACAACGTGCCGCCCGTCCAAATGACATTCTGCTGCACGCGCAGGGACAGGTCGGTGTTCAACAGGTTTTGCTCGACGAAACGCACCGACCCGTCTTCCATCGTGATTTGGTTGATGGAACGGTCGAGGTTCGGGCCGGAAGTCAACGTGAGCGAAGGCAAGTAGTCAGCCCGGAACGAACGGTAGTCCCAATAGGCCGAACGGAATGTATGGCGTGCGGCCAACGCGTCGGGCGAAAACTGGCAGGCCCGAAGCACCACGTCGTCCAATCCCCAACCGCCCGCAGGCGGAAGAGGCTGTGCCGCCGTCCCCATCCCCCAACACACCGCGCATGCCGCGCATCCTATCCGCATTCTGATGTCCATAAGTCTTTTTATCATTCGTTTACAACCGATGACATCCAAATTGCATGCCAAAAACGCAAAAACATGTATCCCAAACCGTTATCCCATTTCCGGCAGGAAACGAGTTGTGCGGATTTGCACTTTTTATGTGCGGAAATGCACATCTGCACACATTTTTGCGTAACTTTGCCCCGTACCAAATACCATATTCTATGCCTGCATTAGGAAAAATACTCATCATAGACGACAACGAAGACGTGCTCTTCGCCCTCCATCTCCTGCTTGAACCCTACGCGGAGAAAGTCAAGGTCATGCGCTCGCCCGACCGCATCGTGCATTTCATCACCGACTTCCGGCCGGACATCGTGCTGTTGGACATGAACTTCACCCGCGACACCGTGAGCGGACAAGAAGGCATGGACTGCCTGCAGGAAATCCTGAAACTGGACCGCCATGCCGTGGTGGTCATGATGACGGCCTATGCCGACACGGACAAAGCCGTGCAGGCCATCAAGGCCGGGGCTACGGACTTCGTGTCGAAGCCTTGGGAAAACGACAAGCTGCTGGCCACGCTCCACGCCGCCATGAAGTTGCGCCGCTCGCAGACGGAGGTGGGACGGTTGGAAGAGCGCGTGGAAGCCCTCAGTGCCGAACGGGAAACGCCGCAGCCCCTGCTCATCGGCGAATCGGAGGGCATGAGGAACATCGTCTCCACCATCGGACGCTTGCGCGAGGCCGACGTGAACGTGCTCTTGTTGGGCGAGAACGGCACAGGGAAGGACGTAGTGGCCCGCTACCTTCTCGCCCATTCGTCGCGTGCGGCAGAACCGTTCGTGACCATCGACGTGGGTGCCGTGCCGGAAACCTTGTTCGAGAGCGAACTGTTCGGATACGAGAAAGGAGCCTTCACCGATGCCCGCAAAGAAAAGAAAGGACGGTTGGAACTGGCCCACGGGGGCACGCTCTTCCTCGACGAGGTGGGCAACCTCTCCCCCGCCGCCCAAAGCAAGCTGCTCACGGCCTTGGAGAAAAGGCGCATCGTGAGGCTCGGCGGCACGCGCGAGATTCCGATAGACGTGCGCCTGATATGCGCCACCAACGCCGACTTGCACGCGCAGGTGACGGAGGGCACGTTCCGGCAAGACCTGTTTTACCGCATCAACACGGTGGAAATCCACATCCCGCCCCTGCGCGAACGCGGCGAGGACATCCAACTGCTGGCCGACCATTTCCTGCGGACGTACGCACGGAAATACAAGAAAGACATCCGGCAAATCGCACGCGACGCGAGGGGCAAGCTGCAACGGTATGCCTGGCCGGGCAACGTGCGCGAACTGCAACATGCCATCGAACGCGCCGTCGTGCTCTGCAACGCCGACACCCTCCATGCCGACGACTTCCTGTTGCACGCCCCGGCATCGCCCGTGGCCGACGGCGAGACACTCAACTTGGAAGTGCTAGAACGCAACGCCGTGGAGAAAGCGGTCCGCTTGTGCGAAGGCAACATGAGCCGCGCCGCCCAGATGTTAGGCATCACGCGTTACTCGCTCTATCGCAAACTCGAAAAATTAGGCTTATGAAAATACCCCCTTCCTGGCAGACAGCCGCCTGCGGTGTCGGCCTGTTCCTGACGGCCTCCGCCGCCTGCTTCTGCGGCGCGAAGCAACTGTGGCTCACCGCTGCCGTGTGCGTCGCGGCTTTCGTCGGCCTGTATGCTTCCCTCCACCACCGGCAGACACGCCAAATCCGGCTGTTGCGCTCTTTCATACGGGGCATCCGCCACAGCGGGTTGAAAGAGATTCCCCGTTTCGTTCCGGAGGAATCCGCTCGTGCACTCGGCCTGGAACGGGAAATCGAACACACGCTCGCCGCATACCGGCAACAGCTGTTCGACGAGGCCACCCGGCAGAAATATTACCAACTCCTGCTCGACCACGTGGACACCGGTATCGTCTCATGCGACGGCGAAGGGCAGGTGGAATGGATGAACCGGGCGGCCACGGCACAAGTCGGCACATGCCGGCGCGTGCCGGAGGAATGGTTGCGGCGGTCCGGACCGGAGGCGCGCGTAGTACCGGTGGAACGCCACGGGCAGACGAAAGACCTCCTACTCTCGTCCACACGCTTCACTTTGGACAACCGCCCACGGATACTCTTCACGCTCAAAGACATACACCACGTATTGGAAGAACAGCAACTGGAATCGTGGAAGACGCTCACCCGGGTACTGACCCACGAAATCATGAACTCCCTCACCCCTATCCTGTCGCTGAGCGAGACGCTCACCCGGCAGGCTCCCACGGCAGAACCTTCCGCCAAACAGTACGGCCAGATGCAGCAAGCCTTGCAGGCCATCTACCGCCGCAGCAAGGGCCTGCTCCACTTCACGGAGAACTACCGCAAACTGACCCGTGTGCCCCCTCCGCAATACGCAGCCATCCGTGTGGACGAGCTTTTCGACGACTTGAAAAAGCTGTTCGAGGGCACGCACCTCACCTTCGACCAACCTTATCCCGGTTTCACGTTCCAGGCCGACCGCTCCCAAATCGAACAGGTCTTGATTAACCTAATTACCAACGCACGCGACGCGTCCCCAAGCCCCGAAAGCGAAATAAAAATCCATTTGCGCCGGAACACGGCCGAGGACGAAGTGCAAATCAGCGTGCAGGACTACGGGCAAGGCATCCCCGTGGAGGCGCAGGAGCGCATCTTCGTCCCGTTCTACACCACCAAACCGAACGGTTCGGGCATCGGTCTGGCCCTATGCAAGCAAATCGTCAACCAACACCACGGCTACATCATCCTGCATTCCGCCGTGGGGAAAGGCAGCATGTTCACCCTCTGCCTGCCGCGCAACGGCCTGCGTGCGCCCCAAACTTGAAACGCACAGGACGAATGCTTGCATACAGGTTTTTTACCACCGCCGCACCGTTTTATTGCACACTGAGAATCAATAACATACAATAGAAAAATCAATCTCCGCAGAACGAAAAATCATTTGGCGCAGAATGAAAAATCGTTTGGCTTAGATTGATTTTCCGTTCTGCGGCAAATGAAACGAGCCTTTCAGCGACAGGAAAAATGTAACGCTTTAGGAAGAAAGAGGATTCCTTTACACCGACCTAAAAGACCGCGTGGAGCGTCCTTTCCACGTTAAATATTATTAGAAAAGGATACAGGATAAAGAATAAATCCCTACCTTTGAATAAATAAGGTATAACCATCAGTTTGAACATGAAGAAATATATATTGCCGGTATTTTGTTCCCTTTTGCTTTCCTTGCCTTCGCAAGCGCAGAAGAACGGGCAGGCCATACCAACCCCGACGGCTGAATATTATATGAATCATTACCAGTTTGACGAGGCGGAAGAACTCCTTAATCAGGACATCAAGAAGCTGAAACGCAAACGGCAACCGACCGACGTGGAAGAAGGAAAATTGCAGAAAATAGCCCGGTTGCGCTCCATGATGAGAGCTACGGAACGGGTGACGGTCATAGACAGCCTGGTCGTGGACAAGAATACGTTCCTGAACCACATCAAACTCAGTCCGGAAAGCGGGGAAATCAGTCCGTACGGCACATTCTTCAACCGTCCGGACGAAAACAATTGCACAGTCTACCTGTCCGAATTGGGCAATAAGATATATTTCGCACAACCGGACGAGAACAAATACCTCCGGTTGTTTACTAGCGACCTTGTGGGAGGCCAATGGACCAATCCCCATAAATTGGATGAGTTGGACGGAGATGACGCGCAGAACTATCCGTTCATGCTATCCGATGGCATTACGCTTTACTATGCCGCCCAAGGAGAGGAAAGCATCGGAGGATATGACATCTTCGTGACACGCTATGACATGGATGAGAAGAAATTCCTCTATCCGGAAAACCTTGGCATGCCTTTCAACTCGCCTGCCAATGACTACATGTTGGCCATTGACGAGTTCAACCAACTGGGATGGTTCGTGTCCGACCGGAACCAACCGGAGGACAAGGTGTGTATCTACATCTTCATCCCGAACGACATCCGCAAGGTGTATGATGCCAATATATACGAGGAGGATGAACTATGCCGTCTGGCCCTTATCCACAGTATCGCGGAGACATGGGGGGACAAGGAAGCCGTGGCACAGGCACGGCAAAGGCTGCAAGCCGCACTGAGTGCACCCAAGGTGGTCAAGAAGCAGAAGGACTTCGAGTTTGTCATAGACAACCGCAACACTTACACCTTGTTGGACGACTTCAAATCTCCGGAAGCACGCAAAAAAATGGCTGCATGGCAGAAGAACCGTATGCAACTGGACAAAGACCGCCAACAACTGCAAACCCTGCGCGACCGGTATGCCAACGGCAACGACGCGCAACGTCAAACGTTGAGCCAACAAATCCTTCAGCTTGAAGCACAATGCGAAAAGGCTGAAACGGCACTGCGTGCGGAAGCCAAAACCATCCGCAATATAGAAATACAATCACACAAAAAATGATCATGTTTATCTTTTAAAACCATAACGCTTATGAACAAGTATTTTGCACCATCAGAACTTATCATCAACGAGGACGGAAGCATATTCCATCTTCACGTAAAACCGGAACAACTGGCAGACAAGGTCATCCTCGTGGGCGACCCGGGGCGTGTCCCCGTAGTGGCAGCCCATTTCGACACCCAGGAATGCGACATCTCCAGCCGCGAGTTCAGAACGATTACGGGTACGTATAAAGGGAAACGTATCACGGTCGTATCCACCGGTATCGGCTGCGACAACATCGACATTGTCATGAACGAACTGGACGCCTTGGCCAACATCGACTTCAACAGCCGCAGGGAAAAAGAAAAGCTCCGCAGCTTGGAACTGGTGCGCATCGGTACATGCGGCGGGCTTCAGCCTTATACGCCTGTCGGCACATTCATTTGTTCCGTAAAATCAATCGGTTTCGACGGTTTGCTGAACTTCTATGAAGGGCGCAATGCCGTATGCGACCTGTCGTTAGAACGCGCGTTGCTTAATCATTTGGGATGGAGCGGAAACCTGTGCGCCCCTGCTCCTTACGTCATCGACGCACATCCGGACCTGATAGAACGCATAGCTGCCGACGATATGGTACGGGGCATCACCGTAGCCTGCGGTGGATTCTTCGGCCCGCAAGGCCGTCAGCTCCGCATTCCTTTGGCGGACCCCCGTCAGAATGAGAAGGTTGAAAGCTTTTCTTACAACGGGCTTCAAATCACCAATTTCGAAATGGAGAGTTCCGCATTGGCCGGATTGGCCCGTCTGATGGGGCACAAGGCCACGACATGTTGCATGGTGATAGCCAACCGGGTGGCCGGAGAAGCCGATCCAAGTTACAAAAACAAAATCGACGATCTGATTCAGTTGGTTATCGACCGGATTTAAACTTTCATACAGGTATGAACATTGATTTCAAGCCCTCTGAGGATTCAGACAAAAGCGAACGCTACCGTCGGTTTCTCCAACATTACGCCGCGCTTATCGAAGGAGAACGGGACGAAATAAGCGTAATGGCCAACACGGTGGCCGCACTGAAAGAAACGTTCGGGTTCTTCTGGGTAGGATTTTATCTGGTGGAATCCGAAGAGGAACTCACACTCGGGCCGTTCCAAGGAAGCATTGCCTGCTACCGTATCCGGAAAGGACGTGGTGTCTGCGGTACGGCATGGGAGAAGGCATGCCCTCTGATAGTGCCCGATGTGGATCTTTTTCCCGGACATATCGCATGCAGCAGCGAATCCCGTTCTGAAATCGTGATTCCAATCATATATAATAAGGTAATAAAAGGAGTATTGGACATAGACAGTGACAAAGCGGACAGTTTCGACGAAACCGACCGTAAGGGGTTGGAAGAAATGGTCAACCTGATGGCCGCCACACTGTACCGATGACCTATTAAACATTCATATCCCTCTCCGTCCGTCTGCACTACAGACGCGACGGGGAGTTTCTGAAATAACAAACAGCTCTCATGAACACGCAAGATACAATCTGTGCCATTGCCACTGCACAAGGAGGTGCCATTGGCGTAATCCGCATCTCTGGAAAAGATGCCATCGCCATAACAGACCGTATTTTTACTCCCGTAGGTAAACATCCCCTCCCCCTTTCCGAACGCAAGGCTTACACCATGGCATTCGGGCATATCCGGCAAGACGATGGGGAGATTATTGATGAAGTATTGGTCGGTTTGTTCAAGTCGCCCCATTCTTACACGGGCGAAGACTGCGTGGAAATCTCATGCCATGGTTCGTCTTTCATCTTGCAACAGGTCATGCAACTGCTTATCCGGAAGGGATGCAGGGCGGCCGGTCCGGGCGAGTTCACCCAACGCGCCTTCCTGAACGGAAAGATGGATTTGAGCCAGGCGGAGGCCGTGGCAGACCTGATAGCTTCTTCGTCCGCTGCCACCCACCGGATGGCCATGAACCAGATGAGGGGCGGTTTCAGCCGCGAACTGTCCGCCTTGCGCGAACGCCTACTCCACCTCACTTCTTTGATGGAACTGGAATTGGATTTCAGTGACCATGAGGAATTGGAGTTTGCCGACCGCAGTGAATTGGAAACCATTGCCGGGGATATAGAAAAGGTCATCAGTGGATTGGTCCACTCATTCAGTGTGGGAAACGTCCTTAAAAATGGAATACCCGTAGCCATCGTCGGTGAAACCAATGCAGGCAAGTCCACGCTCCTGAACACGCTGCTCAACGAAGAAAAGGCGATTGTGAGCGACATACACGGCACTACGCGCGATGTGATTGAAGACACGGTAAACCTCAGCGGCATCACGTTCAGATTTATCGACACCGCCGGTATACGCGACACCCACGACACGATAGAAAACATGGGGATTGCACGCAGTTTCCACAAGATGGAACAAGCGGAAATTGTCCTATGGGTCGTAGACACTACTTGTGCGGAAGCCCAAATCCGACAACTTTCGCCCCGCATCCTACCTCTCTGCTCCAACAAACAGCTCATCATCTTGTTGAACAAATCGGACCGAGTATCGGCTGTCCCAACAAAGCTATCCGGGTTGCCAGAGAACACTGTCACGCTACCTATCTCTGCCAAAGAAAAAACAGGTATCCAAGAACTGCAAAATCTCCTTGTAAAGACAGCTTCCGTCCCCGAACTGACTTCTTCCGACCTCATCGTCACGAATGTGAGGCACTACGAGGCATTATCATTGGCTCTCGAAGATATCCACCGCGTACAAAACGGACTCCAAACTCATCTTTCCGGTGATTTCATCAGCCAGGATTTACGTGAATGCCTTTTCCATCTGGCCGAAATTGTGGGCGGTGAAATTACTACAGATGAAGTATTGGGGAATATTTTTAAGAAATTCTGCATCGGCAAGTAGGATATTGTAATCAACTGCAACGAATTAGAACCAACTATAA